>Ga0180437_10001680_pt1 | contig 37431 bp, 58 predicted proteins | sample SS_ome_4_FD_132410 | JGI IMG/M metagenome (GOLD analysis project Ga0180437, IMG submission 132410) | Hypersaline lake sediment archaeal communities from the Salton Sea, California, USA - SS_3_D_1 metaG | ecosystem: Environmental > Aquatic > Non-marine Saline and Alkaline > Hypersaline >...
AGGCTGTTCCTGCACTACAACTTCCGGACCGGCGGCGTCCGCAGCTTGTTCGCCCGTTTCTGCTACTGGATTTTCCATGTGTAGTTTTCTCCTTACGCCCTTAAGATGGCGGCTCTATAGTTGGTTGTAGACATACGCTCCGGCAATATCTGAACGCCCCTTTTGGACTTCTGCGCCTTCTGGCGAGCCCAAAAATGGTGCGAGACGTTCCATGTCGATAGGCATGTCGTGTACGTTTATTTTGTGATCAACAATTTCTCCGTTTTTCACCTCTAAGGTGACTGTGCCCAACATGGGCTTTGGTTTTTTGTCATAATCTTTCACGATACGGGCCAGGACGTACTCACCTGTGTCCATACGCATTTTGGTCGGTCTATGATGAATAACAATCCAGTAGTGACCAGAAGGTCTACGATTAAGAATGTCTTGGACTTCCTTATCGTCTGCCTTCATCATCTCCTGAACTGTCTCTCTCAGCTCTTGTGCCATTTACCAATCTCCTACCAGTTGCTACCGAATTGGTAGATTAGTATTTGTAATCAAACGCCTTCTTGGAATAACCCTTATATTCCATGTTAGAACGCTGTAGCCTGCCCATATCAAACTTCTGAGGAGAAGTCGTTTCAATGGACGTAGTGTTACCATGGTTTTTCATGACTTTTCCGGTTTTACCCTTCATCATGCCCATGTAACGGTCGTTGCCTTTATATTGGGGCATCTTGCGTCTCCTGGTTTTGGTTTAATGCTCCTATTGGTCCTTGAACACCGCCAGAAGCGGAAATTTTTACGTTGTCAGCTTTCAACATCTCTTCTTCTTTTCTGTTCTTCTCTCGTAACATCGCTGCTAACGCCAATTCTGCTTGAGCTGTTTTCAAGTCCATGTCTTCAAGCTCTTTCATTGCCCTCACCTGATCTAGGACCGCTTGAGTTCTGTTCTGTATAGCTTCAGAAGAGCGCTCATCTTCTAGACCCATATTTGCCACAGCACGAGTAAACCTTTCTTTTGCTCCAGCAACCTGTTGGAGCGATTGAGATGTGGCTAGGTCTTTCTGAGCCTGAAGAAGCTCTTGTTGAACAGTCTCCTGCTTTTGAGCAGCTTCAGATTGTTGCTGGATGAATTTCTCCATCTCTTCGTAATATTCTGATTTTCCTTGGATAGGAGCGGCTTTCGCAAGAAGCATGGGTGGAATAGGTTCGCCAAGCTGTTTTAGGTCTAGAAGTTGTCTAAAGAAGACCTGACGCTGTGTATCTGTTAATAGACCTTCTTGAACCACACAATCATACTTGGTGAAGTCTTGATTATAAAATTCCTGTGTAGGTTCCTCATTGATGATTCGAGCAACCTTTTCAGGAGACCAACCTTGAATAAGTTTAAGAGCCAACATCGATAGATGCTTTTGAGACATTCTAAGATTGTCAAAAACGTCCTGGAGGTTTGTAAGGGCTGCCCCCTGACGGAGCATTGTTAACACCCCGCTTTCGTTTCCTGATTCCATCACACCGAAAGCAGCATCATTAACACCGGCAATTTCCTTGATATCCGCGTCAAATTGTTGCTGTAGCTGGAACATTGAAGGAGGAATCTGAGCTGGAGGAATCTTTTCAATAGCACCAGGATCGGCATCTTTATTTCTCCACACGACCTTTCCTTGCGATGTCTGGAAAAGACTACGCGGATTAACCACAGAACCCTCAGTAGCAAGCCACCCAGAATTAATTTGGCTATCAAGCAAATCTGTCATCTGACTACGACGTTTATTTGCCTCTCTTTGTGGGTCGCGCATACAGCGAATTAAAGATTGAACCTTCAAGCCCCACTGATCACTTTCTGGCTCCCAAATCGACACAAAAGGTACAAAAGGAAAACAATTCAAACCGTATGGGTTTGTTTCCGTACGCATCACCTGGTCATTAACAATAATATGCATCTCAATGACACGTTTTTGTCTTGATGTAAGCTCAAAAGCCGGATTAATAGATTTAAGGCGCGCAAAATCTTCCTCATCACCATCCCAGTCGCTGAAACGACCTGTTTCCATATCAACGACGACTCTTTGAGTTTCCCATCTAGGCATATAAAACTCGTTATATGCCATTAAATCCTGTCCATTCGGCTGTCTTTGATAAGGAAGCCATGTGAACTTATCATCTCTCTCCCACCCTATTCGATGAAGAGCATGAATTTCCTTCTCTTGTCCAGGCAACAAAGAAGCTACGAGGTCTACACTCAAATATTTTCTTCTAAGAATGTAGGAACAATCAGACAAATCAAGCTTTGTGAAATACGGATCGAGAATAAAACCATTCCACGGCTCTCTAGCAAACTTGATATCACCGTTAATTGGGTCTTCTCGATAATCAAGCCAAATAGATGCTAAATTCCAACCAGTCTTAACAGCGCCAGAAAAACAATCACTAATAGCCCTATATCCATCTGAGTAGCTCATAACATGCATTAAGCACTCAGATAGTTGGTCCGCTGTTTTTTGATCGGAATTTTCTACAGGAACAACGACAGAAGAAAGACGGTGTTGTCGTTGATATCCAGTAATCATATTGACTACAGGACGAATACGGTTGAAAACAAACGTGTTTCTTCCCTCTGCAAAAAGAGCACGCTTCTCAGATTCGTCCCATTGATCACCTAAATAGAATCGTAAATCTTTTTCTGCCTCTGGGAAAAATGGGTCCCACGCATAATAAGCCTCGTTATAGTACTCATCAAATGCCTGAATAATACCCAAATCTGTTCTGTAAGCCATCGCATACCATCCTCTTGGTCTCTCCTCTACCAAGGAAAGGATGCGACGCCCGCGTGGTAGCACGGCAAGGATGATCAGTCCGACGTCGCGGCCTTAATAAACGCGGCCGACCGAGAAAGCCCAGTCCCAACCGCTATGTAAAACCGCTTTACTTTATTTTCTTCTCATCTTAGACAATGTTTCCGCTAAACGAGCTCTTTTTCCCATCTTGCCACCTTTTTTAGCAGCCGCTTCGAGCTTCTTTTTCGGAATCTTCTCGCCTTTTTTCACACCGAGTGATTTTCTAAGAGCGCCTGGTTTTTTAATAGCACCCTGAATCCATTTTTTTTGCTTTGCCATGATTCCGTGATTTGTGTAATGTTCATGGTAACAATAGGTAGTCCATATGTGGTGCGGACTAAACCTATACTTTTCATTTAACTATTTTTTCACAATATTCATCAATAAAATGTTCTATTTCTCCAAGAGTAATTTCTCTCCCAAGTTCTAAATCTACAAGAACCGTGTCGAATAGTCCACCATTATATATACCATTTACAAAAAATTTTACAGTTTTTCTCAATGAATCAAAGTCTTTTTGTAGTTCCCTGTAACATCTTTTCTTACCCTCAACACATTCTTTAACAGCATGAATGCGATACCGGCTCTCTGCTTTTGGTGATGATATAGAAAGAATCCAATGAGTAATTTTTCCTGGGATGGGAAAAAAAGGAAACCTATTACTTCTCCATTTTCCTGTTTCTCTGTCGTAATGACAATCCATTACAACATGTTCTCCATTCCAAACAGCCACCGCTCTTTCACCAAAATCTGGATAACTTTCTCGGATATCTATCCAATCACTCATTATTGCCTCCGTTGTTATGGAAAATTTAATACTTTCTTGAGTACATCCTTTCCATTTCCATTGCCTCTCCCTCTGTCATTCTTGTTTGCCTAGACTTGCTTTGCATAATTGCCATGTAACGAAATGCATCACAAAAATGGCTAGACCAATCGTGTTCTGGTTTATCAGAATACACATTCAATCTTTCGTTATATCTTTTGTGATAGTTTTCAAGACACTTCAGGAAATAGATGTTTTTTTCTCTATCGATCCATAGTTTGTGCCAAATGCTTCTAGCTGCCTCAATTCCTTCTTGAATAGAAAGATTCGGGACTATCTCAAAATCTAATCCAAGTTCTGCCGCCATTTGCAATCTTGTTCGAGCTCCGTGTCCAAGTTCTCTAACCCTGATGTCATGCGGTGCGCAGTGTCTTCCATATTGCCATAATCCATCTTTTGCTTTTTGCTCAACGATTCTGGCATAATGATCCAAACCCTCTCCCTCGGCAATGTATGAATCAATAACGTGAATTTCCTGTCCAGTGTTTTGAGCGAAGATGATAGCTGTGCTGTCCGATACGCCCAAATCCCAATAAGTGTCAACTGGGCGATAAGGATCATAAGGCACACTCCCAACTCTACCATTGTTTTCAGCTTCGGTAAGGTATTTTGCATAATAAGCCCCCTCTATTCCCTGATCGAAGCTACAGAAATATTCTTGCTGAATCATGCACTCGCTCATTCCTTCACGGCGCTCTGTTTCCATATCTTCTTCAGTAAGGACCCTTGTATCACTGATAGACAGTTTTTGACAAAACCACTCAGGATTGTTCTTGGCCATTAAAAATAAATCATAAGCGTGGTTTTTACCCCTAGGGGTAAAGTTAAAAACCGACCACCCATCATTTTCACGCAAGATAGGTCTTACGAACGTCCATGTCTTTGGACTTTGCAAAGAAAACTCAGAAAAAACACAACCAATAGGATTGACACCAACATTGATAATCCTTTCCGTTCCTATGATTTGAATGATAGAGCCGTTTGTAAGCTTTATCTTCATTTCAACATTGTTAGGAGAACCTTCAATAAGCTCTTTTGGAATATAATCCAAAAATCTTTTCCCGTCTTTATTTGCCCCATCCCATAAAATCCGGCGACCCAGGCTAGAACTTGGGAAAAAATAGCAGTATGTTCCGATACGGCCAGTGCAAGCCTCTCGAATCATATAATTCCAACAAGTAATTTCTTTTCCTGCTCGCCGGTGCCAGACAATCACCGCTCTTTTTAAACCATTATCCATAGCCTCAAAGAACGGAATCTGATAGTGTCTCGGCTCTAAGTCAGGAATTCTTATTATCTTTGTCATTAGAACCAAACATCACTTTTTCAATCTTAATAGAGCCACTATGTTCAATATTCTGCCTAGGTTCACGCTGCTCGAGATAGTTCTTCCCAAGCCAAATAAGCATTGTTGAATTTTTCTCACGAATAGCACACTCAATCTGCGCCTTCCTAAGAGATTGGCGTAAATTCGAACGCCCCCACTCAACTTCTTGTTTGAAGTGCCTTTCGATGCTCTTTGAAGATACTTCAAGAAAATCACCTATTTCCTTATAGGTACATCCAAGTTGCGATAACTTCTTAACTGTTTCGCGATTGTCTTCTAGAAACTCTTCGGTGATATAATTTCCAGAACCAAACTTACTTTTTCCACCTTCTGATACAGGTACACTCATCCTCTCACCTTCATTTTTGCTGCTGATTGCTGTGCTATTTCTTCACATCTCTGAAGGTAATCAAGCATAGTTTCTTTGTCAGAGAACTCTAAAGTAATTACTGGTTTGGGTTCTTTCTTTGGCTTTTCATTCTTGCCAAGACCTAAATCATCTTCTTCGAAACCCCACATAAGGAGGTCGCCTACATCATAAACATTCGCCAGAACATCATAATCCCAAGAGCCGGTATTACGATTGAGACGAACATTAAGCTCTTCCACTTCCTTCTCGTCGAGGTATCGATCAGGAATCCAACAGGTGATTTCCGACGCTCCCTTCCCCGCCATAACCGAGACTCTCTGGTGGCCCCCGATGATTGTATTGTCCTCGTTAACAATTGGCTTGTCAATGAGTCCATATCTATCGAGTGAGTCGGATAAGTGTCTTTGCTCTTTGTCACTTAATCTCCTTGGGTTTCTTTCATATTTCTTTAGGTCATTGATATTTCTCTTCTGCAATGTCCAAGATATCATGTGAATCCTTGTGGTCCGTGTGTTTCTGTCTGTCTGTCCGATTGGTATACGTGGTGCTCGGACGGACAGACACCTTAATTTCTTTTCTTATGAGACTGTCTAGACCTCCTTATTATCATTTCATTTAGTTTATCTTTTTCTCTCGAGCCTTTCTTCTTAGGTGCGAGGTGTTTTGGTTTGGCATCTTTAGATCGACGCCTCATTCCATCGTGTTTAGCACGACAACTAGATGCTCTCGCCATTTACTTTCTCCGCATTTTTATTACACCATTCATCGATAGCCTCCTTCGCTCCTTTTACAAAAGCGTTGTGAAATCGGCTGTCTGGAAACTTTATAAATTGAAAATACTTCGTCTCTCCAGTTTCCTTGTCTTTGAATTCCTTTACAGGAAGATTTACCCAGCGACGACCATCTTTCTGATGAAGAGTACATCCGTAGATTTCCATTCCAACATTTGTAAGAAAAAGATTGGCAACACCCAACATATTACCCTTTTCTACACTTTTAAATCCGATACACTCAATCGCCATCTACCCTCCCCCATAAATGCAAACAAATAAGCAAGACAACCGCTCCACCGATAAAAAATCCATAGAAAAAAGCTTCAATGTTCTCGCTCATTAACAACTTCCTCCGAAACCTTTACTCGATTGCCGTTCTCATCAACTTTCTCCACCTGGAATAGACGTATCTTATCAATCGGTATCCAAATTCCAGCACCTCGAGAGTTGTTGAAATAAACTTCTGATTTGCCAATTGCAGCCATTAAAGCTTCCATATCATCCGGATGAACCTCAACCTCGAACGTCTCACCGTCCATGTAATGAAATGTGATTATGAAGTTCACTTGTCCTCCAATATTCTCTTAATCTTGTTTTCTAGAATTTCCAATTTACCTTCTATAACCCTAAATTTATGAAGATTTTCCTTATGAGCTTTAGATAAGATTTCAAGGGCACTTGTTACATCTCGCAAACTTTTCACAATATCATCAAACATATCTTTCATATCCTTGGGCTCCTTAATCTCTGCGCATATGATGTCGTCTTCCTGTTTTTTAGATTCTCTTTCACTCGCCTTCTCACCTTCTCCTCATGTGAATTTTCACATCTCTTCACATTCTTTTTCACATATTGCTCTCTATATCCGCTTCCACTAGTGGCGAAAACCCTACTCCCTTTCTGATTTAAAGGCATACTTCCCCTCCTTATCTACTTTTTTTAAAAAAATATCCCAGGTAATCCAATCACACTTCATTCCAGCTTTATTTCTTTCTAGCGCTTCTTTAATCTCCCTCTTGATGATCTCTTGATACGGCTCTTTGATATCATCCCACTTCTTTTCGAGGTATTCTGTCATATCGCTCACGATATACGTCATTCTCCCCAGGCAATACCTGAAAGTGCACAAAATTAAATCGTCTTCTGTCATTGTCATGTCAAAACCTACTAGTTTTTACTAATTTAGTATTTAGCGGGGGCGAGGATCGAACTCGCGCTCAGGGCTTATGAGACCCTACGACTAACCACTGCCTTACCCCGCATATTTTTTCTTCTCACACTCATTCGAATCAAGTGGCAGCAGAGCAACCAAAACTCCACGTCCAAAAAATCCGAATCCATTACGTTCGCGTCCTGTTTCGTTTGGGCGCACGTATCTTCTTCTTCGTCACCTTCTTCGGTAATTTCTTTCCTTTTGGCGTCTCTTTTTCCCATTTTTCTGCCATCTTTGGCTTATTAGTATGCATCCATGCACGTTGCTTTTGAGATTTAAAAGGCATTTTACTCCTCCTCATACCCACATTTTCTTAAGAGCATATTAAAAAGGACACCGAACTCTTCTAAATTTCTGCTCTCTTCAACCATTTCCCGAACCTCAATCAAAAGGTTCTCATATCTGTGCAACATAGACTCAAGTGCCGCTTCTCTGTCAAGTGGGCTAAAAAAACTAATATCATTTTCGTCGTTTTTCGAGCGAAGTTTTTTAAACTCTATCCAGCGATCAACAATTTCAGGAACTTTTTCCTGGTTAAACTTTTTAACTCGATCTCTCCAGTTCATCACTCGCCCTCCTTTTTGGTGTATCATGACACCATCTTTCTTTTGGTATAGAGATACACCACTTCTTTTAGGTGGTGGTGGTGGTCTCGGAAATGTTAAACCTTTAAACTTCCTCATAGCGTGCCCAGATGATTTTTTTAAAAAATACTGCCCTAACAACCCCGAACAAAAGCTTCCGGCATGCTCGTCGGGAATTATCCTCCACCCTTCTGGAATCTATAGCTCCCATTTTTCCTCAGACAGTATTAACTTTCGGAATAATTTTTTATATACTCCCGAACCTCATCAACTTTTTCATCTAAAATTTTTTCCCAATCATTATCGAAATGAAGAGCCTTCTCTACAGGACCAGGTATAGAATAAATTTTTCTTAAGGGCCCTTCATCTCCAAGATTAGGATTTAATTTTCCAACAAGCGAATAAAGCAAAAATACCTGCCTTCTGTATGTTTCTGCCCTCATCTGCAAGTGGAGAATCAACCCTTCAGTGAAATTTTCAGGTATCACAGCCTTCCATTTTTTGCTGGTTGTTTGCTGGTCATCTGTTGGTTGTTTACACTCGCCGCCCACACCAGCTTCCTCCAATTCAAAATAATAACTAAAAATTTCCTGAGTCTTTCCAAGGCCAACAACTCCAACCATTGCTTGAAAGAGGAGTCTTGGGTCGGTATTCTCTAAATCCTCTCGAGAGAGCGTTTTATTTTCTTTCATAATTTCTCCTGTTTATCGGCGATAATGTACACCCTACCGGACAATCGTTGTAATTCGCTGGAATCATTATCTCCTTAGCGTCCGATCTGCAGAAAAAACACGAATCTCGCCCTTTCTCGTCATCTGCAAGGAAGTGAACCCAGCCACACTTCGAACACTTGATAAGCTCAATCTTCATTTCATCCCAATATCTCTTGGCGAATTCGTCATATGTTTCTTCTTTATCGGTCACTATTTAAGCCTCTATCCTAACGCCACCTGGATCGCCACAACTCCCACAAGCGATAATCATAGAATCCTTTAGATTTTCTTCAAAATTCTTCAGCTCAAATACTCTGTAGGACTCAATAAAAAGAGCATTCTCATAAACAAATTTAATAATTTCTGTAACATTTTCAAATTCAATATATTCGTTTGCAAGATGAATGCTTATGTTTTGTGTCTCGTCTTTCTTTCTTTTTATTTTCAATAAATACATCTATATCTCCAAATTTCTTGTTTAATAATCATCTATTTCTCCAACACACCCACCTGTCCTTTTCAAAATAGGATGTTCAAGTTGTTGCTTAACGTTTTTCATCCTTGAATCTATCATCTCACCTTTTTCATAAACAGTTTCACACACCTCGGAAAGTGTCTCCCAAATAAAAGTTGCTCGATCCCTCTCCTCATCCATCACGTCTTTATGGCCAACCCCACTATCTATAAGTTCCTTTAGACGTGAAGACGCACCCCAACAAAGACCCATCTTGAACCAAAATTCTTCACTTGGTATTTTCATTTTCCCTCTTCACAGATAAAAACATCTTCTTTGCACTCTCAATAAATTCGTCTACTGACATATCAACGTTATGAGCGCACTGTCCGGCTAAACCCAATAAAGCCAAAAAGCCTTCAAAATATCCAACATCGTTTAAATCAAGTGCGTTAGCCAGTAATTTCGTCACCTTTCTAACGTCCTCGGTAAGGTTTTTTCTTTTTTCTAGCTTTTCTTTACTCTTCTTCAAAATTTTCCCTCACACGTTCGATTAAACCTTCAATCCCCTCTTCACCAAGAACTTCATAAATAGAAAACATATCGCTTGCCCCATCTTGAACTCTCAGCACATCTTGTGCTTGCATCCCACCAACAAATTTCAGGAGAGGAACCATCACAGTCATAACTATTCGACAAAGAAGCTCTGGGTCAACATCCCTTAAGATTTCCATTTCATCTGTGTGTTTTTCCAATGCGTCTTCAATGTCATCGAGTGGAATCTCTCCAAACTTCTCTCTGATAGCGTGAATAATTTCTTTTCTTTCTTTAGCGCTTAACATTTGGCGATCCTTTACGTTCTTCAATCTTGTCTTTGAATTTCACAAATCTTTCTCCGTCATCGTATATCTTATATCCTTCCCCGCTCTGAGAAACGGATTCTATCGGATTTGTACATACAATCTCGCACTCAATTTGAATGTCATCGATTGCGGCAGGTCCTTGAATTACGCATTTCATAGGAATTCCACCGACAATTCCATCAAGTTCAAACTTGTCCATTTCAATAAGTAAAGTTTTTTGGTGCCTCAAGGTAGCTAGCATCTATCTTCCTCGCCATAATAACTGTTTTTGGTTCCGTGCCATATATTTTCATTGTTCTGTTGGCCACGATTTGGCTATCGTCGTGCCATAAAATCTTATTGCCTACATCACCTATCCATTTCTCTAGATTATCAAGGTCTGGCTTTGTGATAGGAAAGTCATATTTCTTATTCTTAGGCTCCTTCATCACACAGAGCATATAAAGCTCGACAGGGCCGTCTAGTGGTTGTCGCCCAGCCATTCTTGCTTTTAGTTTCCACTTAAGTGTCTGCTTCTCTTCATTTTGAGGGTCATACCTTATCCTTTTTCTACCGTATTTCCCGCTTTTTGCATCTCGATGTCGCATCTTTGCAATTGGATCACCTGGAAGACAAATACTCAGGGAATCTTTCTCGAATATACCATCTAGTTTGGTCGATAATTCTTCGTGCTCTTCTAACGATTGCCCATGCGCAAATTCCTGTTTTTCTTTCGACGTCGTAGGATGTGTAGTCTCTTTTTTCACAGTGGTACCTCCATATTTCTCGATCTATTTCATCAAATTGACTATCGAAAAACTGTTTTCCCTTAAAGAGTTCCTCGTACTCTTTTATAATTTGGCTCACTTCTTTGTGCTCTAATACCTCTCGCGGATTCAATGGTGCTCCAAACATCTTGACATACTCCTTTTCTATCACAATTGCGCTTAGTCAGGAAGTCTTTTTGTTTCTTTTGCAACATCCCCTCTGGAAGCTGAAAGAATTGCTCTAACCTTTCCATTTCCCACGGCTCAATAGGCTCGCTAAATCTTCCGAGTTCAAGTTTTTTATATCTAGGGTTTTCAAATCCCAAGTAATCGCTTGCTGCGTATTGCTTTAACCCCATAAGCTCTCTACAAGCCTTTAATACCTCTGGGAATTCAAGACTGCTAAACACTGGCATCGCCTCTTTAAGGTTTTTCTTATACATTTCATCAAGCATCCTTAAACCTCCATGCTTGCTCTATATCGTCATTTCTTGGTTTAAATGTCTACAGGCCCCACCTTACCATAGTTTTGCGATTCTAGGCACAGTTGTGTCCATCCTGAAGCATTTTAATATGTTTTCTCACCCTAAACTCAAATGAATCTTCGTTTGTTTTGAAAATTTCCATCTTGTTGTGAACCCCTCCGATGAGAAATTCAATGTAGTTGGGTCCGATGGTTATTTTCCGCCCCCATCTTTCCTTTCCGTCTAGCTGACCAAAACACTCATGTAAGATTTTTTTATTATGCGCTTCTTGCTCTTCTCCTGAAGCTTTAGGCTCCCACTCGTATGTAATGCAGTCTCTTATCCAGCCGAAGAAGTTTTCAGGGATTGTGTCTTGGCTCTTAGCAACTTCGCAGGCTTTAAGTATTTGTTTTTCAGGGAAAAGTTTGAGTAATCGTCGATAGCTGTCTTCTGTCGCTCCTAATTCTAGACAAAGAGAAGGAACTACCACTACTTTTTTTGATTCGACTTTAGATTGTGGTTCTGGTGGGTCGTTTTGCTGGTCGGGTAGTTGTTCTTTTATTACTTGTTTATCATTATTAATTATTAGGGGCCGTTTTTCCGTTGCTGAAACTTCCGTTAACGGAATGTCAGTAAACGGAACGTTTTTTTTAACAACACCTTTTCCTTCTTCTGCCAGCGCTTCTTCAAACTGTTTTTTTAGGATTTCCACCTCTTCTTTATTAGCCTTGAACTCCAAGATTACGTATTCGGTTTTTCCGAATAATATTTTCCCGCTTTCATCTCTTTCTGTGGTTTGGACCTTGAAGCAATATCCGTTTTCTATAAGCTCTTTGATTGTGTTCTTGACCGCGTCTCTTCCTTCCTTACTTTCAGCTATCATTTTATCTATTCGGAATGTCCAATTATCAGGCTTTGCTATGCACTTAACCCATAATCCAAGAGCTCGAAGCGACAGATTTGAGTCTTCGGTGGCTTTTTTATTGATCATCACATATGGATTTTCTCTGTTATGTAAGGTTCGAATGATTGTCATTTTGCACCTCCAGTGTTTAGAGGTTGCTTTTTATTCGTTAAATCTGATATCTTCTGAACTAGGTACATTGAGGGTACCTCCTATGTAGGCCCGCTCTTCCCTCCTGGTTGAGTGGGTTTTTTTAATGAAACCATTAAGTCCTTTTTTATGGTTGCGCTAAATCACGCAGTTTTATATGCTGCCTTCAGCCACTGACACGAAAAAAGCGGATGACCCACTCATGGATGAGGGAGAGTTCTTTTTTTTGGTGTTGTGGTTTCTAACCGTCTGCGACAGTCAGTCGTAGTGGTTCCGTGTGTAGTGGCAGTTTCTCGGTGGTGCGGGGAACTGCTCTTTTTCCCCACGGAAACCCTTTACAGAATCTTTATAGAAGACTAAATCTTTTTTGAGAACTAAAATTATTGCTGGAAGAATTTTTTATAAAGCTCACCTTTCTTTTTTTTCCTTCATACCCTATTGCCCTGCCTGACAGAATATCATCAGATGTTATATTTCCATGGGTTGCAACCTCTATGCTTTTGGCTAGCTTTTTTCCTGCTGGTTTAAAGCCGCTCATTACACTACTAAGATGACAGCGTGTAACTCCAACAGCACTAGCGAATTGTTTTTGTGTGATTCTTCTATCGATTAGCCAGTCTCTAAGCTTCATGTTTATCTCCTTGTTATTTAGCTGTGTAATCTTACCAATTTGATTTTTTTTCATCATCCTGTTTTTTTTCTTGTGTGAAAAAGCAACATCATGTTAGATTATGGGTGAATCTGAAACGAGCAGAAGCTCATGAACTTGGAGAGGGAAGAAGTGGAAGAAGAAAAAATAATGATTGAGTGTCCACATTGTACTGCTAAGACACGAGTATTTCATATGGCGTGGGATGCTATTGTTTGTTTGTGCTGTGGTGAAGAAATAACAAAACAAGACATAGAAAAAAGTTCGACGACAAATCCTAAAAAGGAGAATGTTTAGGAGATAACAAACCTTAATTTTTACACACGGAGCACCACCATGATAGAATATGACTACAATTATGATTATGATTACGATTATGAGGAACCTGCCGGCTATGTCCGAGAAGAAGAGGTTCCTAATCTTGAACATTTGCGCGATCACGTGCAAGGAATCATCGAAGCTGTCTATGAGAGCGGAGATGTTATGAAACTTGAATTTTGCCTCGACGAGGTATGTGGCGAACTTGATGTGGCTATCCATAAAGGAGAGCCCATCTTAGAGAAAAAGAAATCGAACGATCTAATGCAGTGGTATCTTGGATATCAACGAGCAACTATAGATCACCTGAACAATAGGAGGTAGTGTGCATGTTGGACACATTATTATATTATTTGTGGTGGTTGTTTTTATATTTAATCGTCACCACACCGATATTGATATTGGTTATGAAAAACATAACCTTTAAAGAAAGAGAATAAGAACACAGGAGAACCATTATGACTAAAGAACTAAGCAAGATAGATAACTCCTTGATGGAGTTACAGAACACTCAAAAGCTGTGTCAAACGTTGATGCAGTCACCCCACTATAAGAAGATTGGCCCAGATGGAATTTTTGCTATCGTAGAGACGGCGAAATCTGTTGGTGTTGATCCTCTTCATGCCTTGAATGGTGGGATGTATTTCGTAAAAGGTAGGGTTGAGATGTCATCGATGATGATGAACACGTTGATTCGTCAAGCAGGGCACTCAATCACTAAGGACAAAAGAAGTAATGATACCGTCTGTATCCTTCATGGGAAGCGCGCAGACACAAACGACACCTGGGTAGAGTCTTTTTCTATTGAAGACGCAAAACGCGCAGGAGTGGCCGGAGGAATGAGCTGGCGGGCATATCCCAAGGACATGCTATTTGCTAGGGCGTTGAGTCGTCTGGCAAGACAGCTTTTCCCCGATGTGATTAAGGGCTGTTATGTACAGGGTGAGGTTTCATCGGATACGGCAATTCCGACGCAATCCGACGAAATAGCCCTGGAATCAGAGAGGAATATTCCGGAAATTCCGGAAAGTTCGATTCATTCCGAAACTATTGGAGAAGATGGAGCTCAAATCTTAGACGAAGAGCTGTTGAATCACCCTGAATATCGAGAACAGGTGATTTCTTATTTAGAAAGACAGGAAATTGATATGAGGGACATCCCAATCGAACACGCAGATAAGATTTATGCTCGTCTAGAGAAGATTAGAGAAGAATCTATGGAGGTGGCACATGGGTAAGCACGTCCAAGGCTCTAAAGAATGGTTAGAGATGAGAAGGGGGCACCTTGGTGCCTCCGATGCTCCAGTGGTGATGAAAGATAGCCCTTGGAGAACTCCTTTCCAATTATGGGAAGAAAAGGTGGGGGTGAAAAATTCCCCCACAGAAAATTTTGCAATGCGACGCGGAACGCAGATGGAACCTGAAGCAAGAAAAGCTTTCGAGGACGCCACGGGCCTAGAAGTGTTTCCACAGGTTGTATTTCACCCCCAACATAAATTTATGATGGCTAGCCTGGACGGGTTAACTTTATGTGGTGATGCAGTAGTTGAAATCAAATGTCCTGGCTCTAAAGATCATTCTATCGCTATGAAAGGGAAAGTGCCAGAACATTATAAGGCACAGCTTCAGCATCAGCTTGCATGTTTAAGTCTCGAAATGTTATACTACTTCTCATTCGATGGTACTGATGGAAAAATTATTGAGGTAGAAAGGGATGAGAAATACATTTCTCAGATGATTAAAGAGGAAGAAGCGTTTTGGAAATTTGTAAAATCTAAAACACCACCTCCTTTTTCTGAGAAAGACTACGAACTTAAAAACGATTCGGAGTGGCTGATGAGGTCAGAAGAAATAGTTAAGTTCGACAAGATGATAAAAGAATTTGAAGAAAGAGTGAAGGGACTCAAGAAAAGTAAGGATGCTTTGAAAGAGGAGCTTATTAAAGAAGCAGAAGGAAAAAGTTGTAAGGGTGGTGGGATTATTCTCACTAGATCATATCCGCAAGGACGCGTTGATTATTCAGCTATTCCAGAGCTTCAAAATGTTGATTTGAATAAATACAGAAAACAGAGCAAAGAAACATGGACACTAAGGATAGAATCGAAGGAAAGAAAGTAAAAGTCACGGACGACAACTATCCTGTGTGGAGTTGTGGGGAATGTGCTGAGAGGGCTGGTGGTCGTTGGCCAGATGGTCATCTTGGCACGTTCCACTCTAACTATTGCCAGGTCTGTGGGAATAAAAAACCAGTAACATCGCCTAGGGATTGGGGATATCCTAAATACAGGGAGGTATTAGACCCTAAAGACTGGATAGATGTAACAAAAGAGGAATGATGATGGAGCAAATGACCTTTTTTGATAAACCTGCTGAATTCAAAGAATTGTGGGAAATTGTTGATAAGTTAAAAATTTCACATGATAAAGTAAGGAAACGCCTTTTCAAAGAGGTGAAAGATTTAGAAAAAGAGCTAAATCATATTAAATCTGAGAATGAAAAACTCAAGGTGAGTAAGGCAACTCTTAGATGGGTAGGTTAATGGGGGAATCATGAGTGAAATTAAAAGTGAAAAAGATGGACAAGAATCCCAAAAATGTGAGCCAGGTGATATATACCAGATAAAACCTGAGGCAGACGATGTTTTTGGTGGTTGTTTAATGACTGTGACAGAACCAAAGAAGTGGGGAGCTCAAGGTTATTTCATGGTTCCAGGTGAGAAAGGTGGTCTTGCATATTATCGCTGTAAATATGAAAACATGTTGTTTGTTGGGAAAGCTGCTTGGATATTTGAGATTAACCTAGAAGAAAAGAAAGATGATGCTTAGTCTGTGTGATTATGCAGGCATGCAAATGTCGTTATGACGCGTTGGTAATTACATGGAGATTAAGTTTGCTTAGCTAAGGGTAGGGGAATGGTAGGGTCGCACCCTACAAAGGGTGGTTTCGCGGATCGAAAAGGTCGCACCTTAATGATCGGGAACCGTGTAGGCTAAGCTTTTTATTCTGGCGTAATAGGGGTGAGGTCAATATCCAACTCTGTATTCTCTAAAATAAACCCTTCAATAATCTCTTCAATGGCATGGTCATCTTTCATTCCAATTTTTTTATTTATATAAGTGCAGCCGCCAACAATACCACATGCAACTAAAAGAGCAATCCCTATTCTCATAATCCACTTCATCCAGTTAATTTTTTCTTTCTCTTTAGTAGTCATTTAAAACTCCTGATTCGTGAATCATTTCTCTTAAACGCTCGAGATATTCGTACGCTTCAGTTTTTAACCACTCATCATCTCCATGTTTGAGTTTTGATCGAATCTCTTGATCGATATCCCATAAAATAGAGACAGCGGTAGGAATTCTCACAAATTGATGAGCTTCTTTTCCTTCTTCATAGTAGTCAAATTCATGGATGATTTTTATTTTTGCCATCAAAACCTCACATCACAGGTATGGATTTCTTCAGACGTGTCTTTAATTTTTTCTTCTTTCTCTTGTTTTCCCTTCTCGTTGAGTGTATTGATAAGTGCACATAAACCAACGAAAGTTACCACCAAAACCCATCCAAAATCCCTAAGCATTTTTCCTCCTAAAGAATTTTACAATCCTTCTTCTTCTTTTTATGTTTTTCCATTTCTTCGGAAGCTTTCCACGCAGCTTTAAGATTATCACATTCCTCGACGCGTTTAATCATACGCCCCTCATAAATCTTCGCCTTACCATTATCTTTGGAGTCTAGACGAACTTTTCCTTTGAATTGATAAATCTTATCGTACAATTCATCCTCATTAATCTCGCCAATGCTTTTAAATTCCATCATCACCCGCTAATATCCGCTTTGAAAACTGTACTTCCTGACACTCCTGTGCTACCAGCACCATTCAATGCACCCCATGTTAAACTTTGATTACTTGCTAATCCTGATGATTTAAAAGATACCTGATTTTTTGCAGAGCCACCCCTGTATTCTGGAGTTTGTATTACATTATTTCCATTGGCTATCCATTGAAATCCGGTGCCAACATGAGCATCATTGTTATTTCCCTCAGAAGCAAAAAATGGACTAGTAATTCTTGCACTTACCGCACCAGCTCCGTTCGCATTATTCATAGTAATAAGGAATTGATGAGTTACATTTCCGTCTCTATCTATCCAATAAACATTGTTATCTTGTCCTAAAGGATTCGGTGGTGTGCCACCGTTAGGTATTGTTGATGTTCCGGCATTAGCTCCAAACTGTCCCTTAGGAGTATTAAATTGTATTCCTTCTTGGAAAGTGCCAACTCCATCTTGTGTAGTTAAAGTCTGTACCGTCCAATCATCTGCTGCGCTCATCTTCATACGGAAAGAACCAATTAGAGTAACGGGATTAGTATCATAATCACCAATGGTTACAGAATTAAATAAGAATATTCCGTACTGTTCATCAGCATTTGCAGTAGCTGGTGTTCCAATATTCGCTGTAGCCGGTGCTCGTGTTCTATGAGGAATTCTAGATATTCCAAAAGTTACAGCATCTTGAGCATCATTAAGACAGGCATATAAAAAGAATGGCACATCATCTGTAATTGCAGTTCCAGTGGTAAATCCAAAAAGATTATTTACAATATCACTGGAAGCATGAGCATCATCGTTAAAGCTTTGATTTGCTGTTACAGCAATGGTTGTAAGCTGTCCAGGATTAGTAACACTTTGCAAAGTAACATATCCTGGATTCGTTGCAGATAATGCCGTTCCGTCTTCACCATTTACTGTAAATGTTCCAGCAGCATAAGAGATACCAAGGTTAAGAAATTCTCCTGCTGATGCTTCTTTAAGCTGAACATAACCACTTGCATCTACCGTAAAATCATCGCTGTCGAAATGGCAAATTCCACTAGATGCCGCAGTAGAAGTTGCCGTTGCATCTGCATATTGCACTTCAACATTGAACGCATTCGCAGCTCGACTATGGGTTTCTATAGGCACAGAATGAGCAGCTACCGCAGCACCAGCTATCGCAACCTGTCCTGTTCCTGATGGAACAACGGGATCAGTCCCTGGAGCTGTATTGTTTTGGACATCTATAGAATCAACCGCAGGCCCTGGACCTCCTACTAAAGTTACATATCCATTTCCATCAACGGCAAAAGCTGTATCATCGAATGAACAAATTCCAGCGTCATTTTTATCTGCGGGTGCTCCAGTCCGGGCACCACCCACTTGAATATCCAAATCGACTGTATTAGCTGAGCCAGACTGCTTAAAATATACTGGTTTTGCATTAGTACCACTAGCAACAGCAACACCAGCAAGATTAAAGTTTCCACTTCCATCTGGGGTAACCGCATTGCCATCATCCCCACTAATTGTATCGATAGCTATGCCACCACCAATAAGACTGACATATCCATCAGCATCAACGGAAAAGTGTGTATCATTGAAGGAACAAATTCCCGCGTCGTTTTTGTCTCCAGGAGCACCGGTTATCGCAGCACCTACTTGAATCTGAACATCTAAAGTGCTAGTTGTTGCATCAGCTACGGTTTCCAGTGGAATTCCGGATGGATTAGCAGCATTCGCAACCGCTGCTCCGTCTATATCAATAAATCCACTAGAATCCGGTGTTACTTGGGCATCTACCTGATCTCTAATATCATCGACCCCAGGACTCGAACCACTAACATCAACTCTTTGCCATGTCGCGTCTCCATTGGATTCAAACCTAACAAGCTTCCAAAATTCTCCTTCTGTAGCTGGAGAAGAAGCATCTTTGTTTACCCTCCATTCACACCACATTGGATATTTTTTATCTGTAGTGGTAGGGCGTCTAGGGGCATTTACTACTGGAACAGTAGATAGCCTACCGTCAGCATATGCTAAAGGATCGACGTTCTGCCCTGGAACTCCAAATCTAACCATCTTAAACCTCGAATTGTGGTCGTTGCCAAGTCTTTACGATATTGTCTTGTTCTTCTTTTGATGCTTTATTATAATCAGTTTCAGTTTTTTGATTATAAGCATCTATCTGTGTTTTCAGATTCTTATATTTTGTTATCTCTGCATTATCTTCACTAAGCAAAGCATTCAAAACATCATCTGTATTTGCATAACTTGAAAGTTTAACTTTCATTCTTTCTATTGGATGAATTTCATCTTCTATCATGGTGACACCTTATATGTTGCAATTCCTTCAAGATTTCTTGTACCGCCTCCGTAATCTGCCCATTCGGAGTCTCCCCCGGCATCTAGCCAGATTTTTGAATAATTATCGGAGTTACTCATTTTCCATGTACCCCATCCAGTAGCGGAAGTATTTTTCACAAACACTGGACCAAAGACAGGCGCTACATTTGATATTGAATAATTAGGATAATATGGAAAGGTTACTTGAGCATCTACAGCACCCGCCCCGTCTGTACCACCATCATTTCTTAGAACGGTGATTACCTCTACAATTCCGGCACGTGCATCTAAAACTTGATATTCTTGGGTGTTCGTTCCCCATACTGGTGCTGTTCCGCCATTAGCACGATTATATGTTCCGGAATTAGCCCCGAATTGTCCAGCCATTCCAGTGAATATGACACCTTCATGGTAGCGTCCAATTCCCTCATAATCATTTAATGCTTGTACTGTCCAGTCGTCGGATGCACTCATCTGCATGCGGAAAGAACCAAGTAACAACACGGGGTTTGTATCATAATCACCAAGAGTGGGATCATTAAGCAAGAATATCGATCCTTGAACGTCAGCCGTTGCACTAGATGCAGAACCAAGGTTAGCTGTTGCCGGAGCAACGATTAGACCAGGCGCTCTAGATATTCCAAATTCTATAGCGTCGTCGTCATCATTCACACAAGCATATAAGAAGAACGGAACATCGACCGTTACAGCTACGCTAGTTGTTAATCCAAATAGGTTATTAATGATCTCTGAAGAACCGGCATCATCAACAAATGTCTGGTTGGCTGTTATGCTAATCGTTACAAGCTGACCAGGATTTGCCACACTGGCGATCGTAACAGATGCAGGATTACCCGCAGAAAGAGCGGTTCCATCAGAACCATGAACAGTGAAAGTACCTCCCGAATATGATATTCCAATATTTGACCATCCTGGTCGATCATCTGCTGCAGAAGCTGATGAAGCAATAGTGATGCTTCCAGCACCTTCAGTAATTGTAACTCCACTACCAGCGGTTAGTGTAGCCGCCACAGGCGCGACACCAGTCGACCCAACTACAAGCTGACCATTTGTGAGTGGACCCACCTCACTGAGCGCACCAGAAGCCCCGTATATCGAAATCGCATGTTGGGTGCGGCTTGTATCACTTAAAGCACTAAATACCCCTGTAGAGGCCGAGGCTGCTCCTATGGCCGTTCCATCTATAGCCCCTCCATCGATATCAACTTTTGTGATATCTACTTCACCACTTCCTTTTGGTGTAATTGCAATATCGATATTAGCATCTGTTCCATCAGCTGCTAGGGTTGTTCCCACAAGAGTAACTGCAGCAGCAGCAACATTTGTATCAAAAGTTGTAGCATTGCAAGTTGAAAATGTTCCAACAGCGGGAGTTGCGCCACCTATTGTTGTTCCATCAATTGTTCCACTATCAACATTAACATTAGTAAGATTCTGACTATTCATGTCCCAAGCACCAGCAAGGGCGCGAGTTCCATCAGCAAGAAGATACTGAGTGTGGTCGTCATCACCGAGACCTGTCAAAGCTCCATGGTCTGTTAATGTTCCTGAAACACCACCTCTTGTAACTCCAAAGTCCCTAAGGTCGATATAATCATCTCCAGCGACGTTTACAGTCCTTGTGCGGGATTTCACAGCATTAGCATATCCATTAGATGTTTGATAGATAATCGTTCCAAGAAACTTAAACTCTGCGGCTGGAAGTCCATCTAACACTATGTCAATAATTTCTGTTTCTGCTCCATCTCTAGCAGCTACCAATGTTGCATAATCGGCTTGACCTTGAATGACTGCATATTTACGAGTGCTATCATTGTAGGTGAATACATGAGCAAGAACAAAATCGTTATTGGCAACCTCTGTCTGTTGCCAATTTCCACCAGTTAGCTGGTTATATGCTGCTCGTCCTGTTCCTGTGGTGAGAACTCCAAAAGTTGCTGTATCGTCATATCTCCAAATATTACTGGCATCCGCACCATCTTTGTAATAAACTGGAATTGTAGATGTGCTTGTTCTTGCCGTAAAACTGAAAGCAGCATCTTCATCCCACGCAACAGTTGCTTCATTACCAAATTGTCCATGGGCCGCTAAATCACCACTTTGATCAGTTGATAAACTTGTGATAGCACCACCAGTCTCTAGAGCAAAACCTACAGTATCATGAAGATAAACATGAGTAAGGCCGCTCATCTTCGTGGTATGCTTGAATTCATCCCCAATATAGAGTTCTTTAGCGTTCGTAGCATCCCAATAAATAATAGCAACGATCGCGTATTTTGTGATGAGATCATTAGAAAAAGTAGTAGTTTCACTTAGAGTGCTTCCATCATAATAGACGTAGTGAAGACCTTCGGTGTTTGCAATAACGATATTCTCTGCAGCTGTTTTCGTGTATTTAGCACCGTCAGACCAATAAGTGAAGGATGTAACTTGTTTATCGATAGTGAATGTACGAGTCCCATTCACGAAAGAAATCTGTGCTTCATTCGCAGGATCAACAAAACCTACAGGAAGCGCAGCTGTATCAATCGTTGGATTCCCTGAAACGCCATCTCCATTTGTGACATTACTTCCATCGGATGCTGTAATTGTACGTGTAGTCCATGTACTCGCTCCAGTTCTAGTACCTATTCCAGTAGAAGCAAGAGCTTCTACAGCCGCTAAATCATCCGTTAAGGTAAATGATGGATTTCCCGATATTCCATCAGCATTTGTTATATTGATTCCAGCAGATGGTGGTGTTAAAGTTCTGCCAGCAAAATCACCAGAACCATCATAAGATACAATTCCAGAATCAGAAATATTAATTGCATTCTGTGTAGCCATTATGTCACCGTTATGTTTCCGACTGAATCAATAACTGCCCAGTCTGTGTTTGCTGTTATACATACCAACTCGACAGCATCATATTGCTTTGTGCTGTCAAGGCTTCCGCCTACACCAGTAGTAGTATCGGTATCAATAAAATGGATGGTCTGTCCTGCATTCTGAGCTATTTTCCACCCTCCCGCTCCTTTTCCTGCTAGTTGAACGCTATCACCGATAGCCGCTGTTGCAGGGAGTGTTACCGTTACTAATGCTGCATTATTAGTGATATATCCATTATTTACGGAAGCGGATTGTGATATACCGGTAACCTCGTTCCATGTGAAACCACCAGTAGATGATATTGTGATGCTGCCAGCTCCGTTTACGATCGTTATTCCAGCACCAGCGGTTAAAGTGGCGGCGACGGGAGATACTCCAGCGGTATCCCCTATAAGGAGTTGCCCATCGGTAAGAGGACCAATTAACTCAACGGCATTTGTCCCATCTCCAACAACAATTGCTCCATCGGTTAAGCTATTCCTTCCCGTACCACCCAAAGTCGTTAAGACAGGGCTATCTAAATTTATTGTTACAACGTCTGCAGCACCAGCGGTATTTATTCCAAGACCGCCAGAAACAGTAATGACACCTGCGCCTGTTGGATTCGCGGTGCCTGAATCAGTATCAAATTCAATAGTTGCCGTGCCACCTCCTGGACTCATCACAAGGTCTAGGCGACCATCAACTGGATTTACTTTTAATGGCATATCTTACCTCATTATCCGTAGGTGTAAGTGGCACGATTGTCCCATACAAATTCATATTCAGTAGATGGACTACCTAAACTATTCTGTGGCCACGTTCTTGATGTTAAAGCATTATTCGCATCCCATGCATGAAAGGATATTTGCCAAACAGCATCGCTTGTAGCACTTCCGGCCTTTGCAAAACCAAGATATAAAACATTTCCGGTTGCATCGTTTTGTGCACGAATTGCCATTTCGCCATCATGAACGATAAATTCTCGCCTATCTTTTGCCCCAAATTTAAAGGGCCTATTTTGAGACGCTCTATTTGTCATAACTTGCTCCGTGTGTGGATAGCACTATTTGTGGTGCAGTGCTAAAATAGGGAGGGGATGTTCAGTCCCCACCCTTTATTTTTACTTTTCAGGCTTAGTCTCTTTGACTTCTTTAGCCTCTTCTTCTGCTTTTTTAGGCTCTAGTTGTCTAGCTTGTTGATTAATAATTTCAACAATCTTTTGCAGAAAATTATAGCCAAATTCGTAAGCCTGACTGGAAGGAGCTCCTCTAGGTATTAAGACCTTGAATGTCCCACATTCCTTTTCTTCTACAAAGGCTATTACGTCTTTTGTTTCCATTTTTTCACCTTAAGTTCTTGGTTTATGGTAAGTCAAAGGCATTCCAAATCGTGCCAGTGTAAATTAGGTACATACTTCCATAGTTGGAGTTGATTACTGCTGTTGCGGCAACAGCTCCGGCAGAAGCAATATTCTTTCCGTTACCATTAACAGTGATATTGCTAGCTCCAGCAGCACCACCTTCGTCAGTAACGATAACAACACGTCCAGTTGCAGGAGCAGCAGGAAGTGTTACTTGAAGAACACCAGCCCCTGTATCACCAGCAACGACATAATCGGTTCCTAGTAATGCATATGGAGTGTCAGCGTTAGTTTTGCTAACGACATTAACAATCTGACCGGAAGCGATATTAACCCCTCCAGTACCAGCTTGAATGTCTACACCACCAGCGGCATTGCTAGCATTGATAACAATAGCATCTCCAACAGCTTCTGCAGCAGTGATGTTAACACTTGCTGTTGAGGCTGCGATGTCTAAATCATTAGTAGCTGCCGTAATATCAACACCACCACCAGATGCATTAATAACAATGGCATCAGCGGCAGCTTGTGATGACACTAAGTTCATCTGAAGAGCTACATCAGTATCAAGTCCACCAGCAGCAGAGAGCAATCTTATTGCATCGGCAGCGGCTTCCTCACCATTTACTACAACTCTACCAGCAGCAGAAGCAAGTGTTAGGTCAATACCAGCACCTGATACGCTAAAGTTAGAGGCGGCAGCTCCATCAAGTGAAAGAGCACCTGTTGAGTCAATCGTGATTCCACCTGTACCAGCATCAATATCAATACCACCGTCAGCGGCCGACGCAACGATTCTGACAGCATCAGCAACCGCAGCTTCAGAAGAATCAATATTAATCTCTAAGGCTGCATTTACATCGATACCACCAGCAGCAGTAAGCAACGTAATAGCATCTGTGGCAGCTTCCTCACCGTTGACGATTACACGTCCAGCAGCACTACCAAGAGTAAGATCGATACCAGCTCCACTTACAGAAAAGTTTGATGCAGCAGCAGCGTCTATACTGATAGCTCCTGTAGAATCAAGTGTTAAACCACCAGTTCCACTGTCAATATCGATACCTCCATCGGCAGCGGAAGCAACAATGCGAACAGCATCAGCCACAGCGGCCTCAGAAGAATCGATATTAATTTCTAGAGCACCGTTGACATCAATACCACCGGCAGCGGCTTGAATAGATACCGCATCAACAGCAGCTTCACCACCAGCAATATTTACCGAACCTGCACTAGAATCTAGTGTTAGATCAGCAGCGCCAGTAACAGTGAAGTTTGAAGCAGTTGCAGAGTCTAGAGAAATTCCCGCAGCTGTATCAACTGTAATTGCTCCAGCGGCAGCTTGTCCAATTGCTACCGTATGGGCTGCAGCGTCTTGACCGATCGTTATCGCACGAGCTGTCGTTCCACCTCCAAGAATTACCGCATCACCACTATTGTCACCACCAAGTGTAATGGCAGTACCAGCAGAGTTAACGGTAATACCAGCTTGACCAGTGATCAAACCAGTAGAAGTGATAGATGTATATGTCTGTCCACCGTTAGAATCAACGGCAAAGACTTCAACGTCTGCACTATCTGTTACACTAAGTTTATTAGCACCGGCAGCATCTCCAAGCTTCAACACCATATTCTGACCAACTGGAGCTGTAATATCACAATCCGCACCAGCAGCAGAAGTGTAAAGTGCACTTGTCACTGAGGTATTAGCTGTAACTGTAGTGAAGGTACCAGCAGCAGGAGTTGTGGCACCGATGATACCATCCATATTTACAACTGTCAGCGTTCCAGCAGAATCTAGACTTGCAACCTCTGCACTAGCATTCGTTTCGAAACTTACTTTGTTAGCAGCAGCAGCGTCACCCATTTGCAGGATAATATTTTGTCCCGCAGCAGAATTGATGTTTGTATCTGCAGCAGCAGCAGAAGTATAAATCGGAGAGGTGACACTAGTCGCCAAGGTGATTGCCGCGTCTAAATTCAGCGTCACCGTGTTACCCGCATTCACATCAGTAATATTGGTTCCCCCATCAATGATGATATTACCAGCAACTGGTGATAAACTATTGATAGTGTCAACATCAGAAGCTCCAGGACCAGCTAAACTCCATGTAGCAGAGCCGGAAACTGTGCTTGTTTTAATCCATACTTGATTGGTCGAAGTTCTAATCCAGACTTGACCGTCTTCATAATTTGTATCACTTGTAAGCGGAGCCCTTGCCGCTATCACAGGCACAGGAAAGACGTCTCGAAACGGCCTACCAATACCATACGCTCTTTTTATTCTAGCCATCGTAAAACCTCCTTTTTCTCTGGCCTAACTAACATCTCTTTTGTACAACTCTTTTTTTTCTATTTGCAAGAAAAAAGGCGATTTGGTATATATTTATATATGAAAAAGTTAGCAACTCTAATAGTCAAATTGTCTCGTGAAGAACACGCCATCATTAAGAAGGCTGCAATCGATAGGAATATGACAATGTCCAAGCTTGTTCTCCAAGCAATCATGTACTATTTAAAAACTTTTAATAGGTGATATTATGATTTCCTTTCTCGTTATAGGGTTAATTTTAATTTCTTTATCCATTTTCTCTTACAGAGAGGGCTATAAAGCAGAAAAAAACACATGGGAAACTTAATCCGCTCCCTTAAGCATTTCTTCTAGGTCTTCCATGGTAATCTTTTGCAGCTCTGCCGCTGTTTCTGGGGATTCTTTTTGAATCATCCCAACCATCTGATCTAAAATTTTCTTTGTAGCTTTAACCTGTCCAGCATTTACAGTAGTGATCATTTTCTTATGAAGGTTTTGAAATCTAGCGCTCGTTGACATCAACTGCGCTAATTTTCTTGCGGCTGGAATTCCAAGGCTATAAGGAGCTGTTTTCATTAATACTGGTAAACCACCCTTTAAAAGAGAGCTAAAGACAACACCAACTTCTCCAAGGCCAGCAATATCAGTTGCCACATTAGGTTTTAGCTTTGATGCCACATCACGGAATCTTTGAGATAAAGTATTGGCCATTTCAAAATCAGAAGATAACTCGGGAGAAATAGAACCCAGTGCTTTTTTAAGAGAACCTTTTAGCTTTCCAAGTTTGGGATATTGTTTCCAGTAGTCGTTGATTTTATCCCAGAAAACCATCAAATCTCGACCAGTCATTTTACTATTCATTAAATCCGCTAAATCACCGGCAATCGCATCTTTAGCTCCTGTAGACAAATCAGCTAACCCAGATTCTAAATTTTTAATAAAAGCGCCTCTTGAACCCTTAGTCAAAGCGTTTCTTGCAATATCTGACTCTCGGATTGTCTCAAACGCTCTACCAACTCCGGCTTTTGTTGCATGCAGCGCTTTTTCAGTTCCACCCCTTCGAGGAGAAATTTTACGTAGGATATCTGCAAACCATCCTTCTCTAACAAGTGGTGCTATTTCCTGTTCTGTCATTCCTAATTTTTTTGCTGTATCTACCATTTGTTTCTGAGTGGTAAATTTTCCTTGTTCAGCCATTTTGATAATAGCAGAACCACCTTTAATAAATTTTTTTGGGACTGGAGTAAGACTAAACCCTACATCAAAAAGTGTTTGAGCTGTTTCTCCTAAACCAAGATTTTCAGCAATTTTCTTCCCTCCTAAACCCATTAACTCTCTAGTCCCCATCTCAGCCATAGCAGCTGCTCCAGCTGGTGCAAACGCCAATGTACGAGTCCCTCTTCTGACGATTTCTTGAAGTGTTCCTTCTTCTGGAATTTCTTCTAACGCCTCCCCAAGAGCAGTACGACCACCGGGCAATTGAGTAGGAGGAATAAGATCGTCATCGACAGCTAAAGCAGCAAACTGGCTCTCAGTAATATCAGGATCAAAAAGCATTTGAGTCCTCGCTTTCTCCCCTGGTAGTTGTGTTTCTTTTCTCTGTTCTTCACTGAGCAATCCATATGTTAAGGGGGCTTGTATGGCACCCTCTAACATCCCAGCCATTTGAACTATGTCCCCAGCACCTTGTGCCATACCTAAACCAACTTCTCTAATAGCTTGAGCTGTTTTGGGGCGCCTTTTTTTTGTTTTCTGCCTCTCTTCTTTACCAGCCTCATCATATAGATCGAAAATTGTTCCTTCAGGAGCCTGCATCTGTATATCTCCTATATTGTTCTATTGTTGGAATTGTATAACCAAGTTTTTTAGCTCTCTCTACAGCCTTATCTTTTCCATATGTGTCAACAAAATGGGTCATCATATCCATTGTCAAAGGAGTTCCTTGTACAACTTTTTTATTCGCTAATTTATCTATTCCTTGGTCTTGCTCTTGCAATGTTCTAATTCTATAGGCGTATCCATCTCTAGCCGCTTCCATTGCTGGCTGCATCTGTTGATAGACAACCGATTCAAAATTAGCTGGCAAAAATCCATCTTGTTTCATGTAGAAATCTGCTAATCTGTCATAAGTTTCTAGCTTTATTTTATCAAACTCATCTCTCAATTCAAAACCAGCTAACACGGTTAGGTTCGCTAAATCGCTTTTCATCAAAGATGGTAGAGATGCAATAATTCTTTGTTCTAAGAATTGGTTAGGTCTTCCCTTAACAACTGCTAAGTCATCAATAAGGAAGCTCTTCACAGCACTTTCTAATAAAGCACCTTCAGGGCTTAAGAATCTTTCAGCCCATTCACTTCCTCCTCTCATGAAATAAGAGGCCCAGAAATCTTTTGTTTTTGCCGCCTCATCCCTATTTAAAAGAGAATGCTTCATTTGAGATACTGATAGTTGCCTTCCTGGAAGAGTTCTTCTTAACTCAGTGGTTCCATCTGTGAATTTTCTCGTTTGTTGGGAAGCATATTTCCTTTCACTATCATACCTTTTGAAAGCTTGGTCTCTAGTATTCATCAAAGCTTCACCAAATTTCTGCGTCGATGGATTTGTACTAGCAGCCATAATCGTAGCCATTTCATCCGGAACCTGATTAAATGGTGTCTCTCTCAACGCAGGATGAATTTCTTTTGTTTGTGCCTGAACAGGAGATTCCGTAATTGGATTACCAGAAACACCATCAACATCTCGTTGATTAAGAGGCACTGGAGTTTCCTGACCCTGTGATTCACCATACCCATATGCAGCTAATAACTTATCTAATTCAGAAGGTTGCTGTTGTTTAATAACCGCTAAAGCATCTTTAACATCCCCACCTGCCTGTGTATATTTCCTAAGGAAATCCTGCTGACCAGCTGTAGTCGATAAATCAGCCTTTTGAAGAGCTGCATCTAAAGCTCCCCTTTGTTGCTGTGTTAAACGCTGCTCAGCGCGTTTTTCTAAAGCCTGGGCTAAAGCACCACCAGCTCCTCGAATGCCCTCAGCAATGCCGGATAGGTCTTCTACTACGATAGGCATTATTTTGCCTCCAACTCTTCAACTCGTTTAGTTAATTCTTTAATTGCATTGATTGATATTGCTAGCAATCCATAAAGATCGACACCAAGAACTCCATCTATATCTTCTTGTAGAACTTCTGGAACTTCTTCTGCAATCAAACCAACTTTATTTTTTCCCTTAAATTCATAAGGTTCCTTGTAGTCATATTGCTTTACATCAAGGCCATTAATCATAGATGTTCCAGAAACAAAATCGTGAATATTCTCTTTAATCTCTCTGGAAGATGCCGCAGCGGCAGCAGCTCCAACTTTTCCACCAGCTTCAATAAGAGGTCCCATTATACCACTTCTCTTTTGAATGATAGGATCGAAAGCCCTCTGTCCTGTTAACTGACTAAGAAGTTGAAGGGCATTTAGCTGTTGTCCTTGCTGTTGTTGATAGAATTGTCCCATCTGACCACCAAGCATCGTACTTAAATCAGCAGCTGATTGTCCCAACGCTTGATTTAAAGCAGAAGAAGAACCAGCACCAGCCTCAACAAATCTTTGTTGAATAGCCGGTAAAACCTGCTGCTCATACGTGAGCATTGCCGGATCGACAAACGCTTGTTGAAATAAGCCTTGGAATTGTTCTTGGTCATACGGCTGTAGAAACTGTTGAAAGGCTGCTCCCGCTTGAGGCCCCAGTCCCGCTAGTGTCTGACTCAGAAAGTCTTGTTGTTCCTGGGTCATCAACGGAGCATCCCCTTTGTGCTTCGCACTCCCCATCATTACATCGCCCATCTTCTTCCTCCTCTTTAAATTCCATCAAAACAGAGCGCGCCCTTTTGAATCCATATCTCTCGCTATGTTTTGGATAATTTGTATGCCACACAGCTCTCTTCAGTTTACACTCTTTTAATATTTCTTTCGCCTTTTTTGATAAAAGTGTTACTGCTTTTCCTCTACTCCAATATTTCTTATCCATCGAAAAGGTTTGTATAACGAGTGTTTTGCCAAGCGTATCAATTTCACACCATAACATCCCAACGACCTTGTTCCCTTCATCCGCAATAACATACAAGAGTGATAAAGGGTTAAGTTGAGGTCCAGAAGCCGTTTTCCTAAGGCATATAACCTCTTGATAATTATACCAATCATCGACCTCATATTCTCTATCACGTACCTGCTCAATAAGTTCTTTTGGAACGTGCATAGGCGTAAAAACTCTAATAAACCGTAACTTTTCAAAATCAACTTCTCTCGATTTCTCTTCCGACATATCTCAAATGGCCCCGTAAAGTCGCCGCACTAGGCAGCGCTATATTGTTAAAGGTTGTACCACTCCGGTTATCATAAATTTGCAGCTCTCTAGTTCCAGGATCAACAGTTCCCGTCAGATAACCGCTAAACGCAATATTCTCAGCTGATATCACACATACGAATGGATTCTGCTCACTTTCGATAGATAAATAGGGTAAATCTACAATAAGATTTCCTGTTCCTGTATGAGCTGTCCATTTAATATCAAACCAGTAATCGACTAATAATCCTTGTCTTAAAACCCACCCCACTTGATGGTCGTAAGTACCACTTCCTTCTGTACTAGAACCACTCACAGTAGGGATATATTGACGGCTTCCAATATCAACATCGCTTCGAATATCTCCATTAACCGCCTGTGCGACATCTTCATATTGACGTTGAAGGGAAAAAATTAGCTCCCTTAAATACTTATCTAATTCTTCACCACCTTCTTTAATCCGCTCACTATGAAGAGGTAAAATTGTTGTAGATGGAATCGTCATATTGGCCTCACTGATTTAGGTGAAAACCATGGAATCCAACCATTCATTCGTAAAGGTCTATCAACTCCTGTAGATTCAAATTTTACTTTATGTTGATATCCAACGCCTCCTGCATACACCCGTTTAAACGCCTTATCTGATGAAAAAGGAAGCTCCGTCAATACTCCACCGTTTGCATAAGCCGAATACGCACTTGTGTCTACGCCTATAGTGAAATTGTTAGCATCTACAACCGTAATTGTGTAAGGACCTCCATTAACAGCATCCATACCATCAACATTATAAATGTACACAACATCTCCAGTAGATAGACCATGTTGATTTGAAGTGACTTGACCTGGATTCGCTTGTGTAATATTCGACACACTCGCAATTTCACGAAGAGCAGGAAGAAGATTAATTCTTCGTGTTGCATAAGGTGTGATTTCATTGTTAACGAAAAAACTAACGTCTACAATGGTTGTTTGATGAGTATCTGCGAAAATATCGATGTAACCAAGTTGAGCTTTTCTTCCTTCAGACATCCAGGGATTCCACGCAGCAGATATTAATTTAAAGGGAATAGAATCTCCATTATCATCACCGCCATCGGCTAGTATAAAAATCTCTCCACTCCTATTACCACCTAGAAAGATTTCCGCTCCCTCATCATAGAAATAGTCACCAATACCGTTATCGCCGACATCATCAATTCCTTCTGTCGCAGCAAAATCAGCTAGAGTTGCATCTTCTGCAGCTCCACCATAACCCAAGACATTCATCTCAATGTCATATTTCGAAAAAGCTCCTGATTCCTCAGAATATATAAGCGCCGACGCAGAATCATCATCCTCTATCTTTGGATAAAGCATCCATAGACGCCTATTACCAAAATTTCTTCTAGAAAACACTTTCTCGAACTCACCATCGTTAATAGAATCGTCTACGAAATCTTCTATTCTCTCGTCAAATCTCCTAGTTTCTACACCATCGGTAGCTGTAATCCCTCGAACACCTAAAGAAATAACATATCTATCAAACTGTTCAGATGTCATTTTTCCATCACAAGCCCTAAAATCATTAATTTTATCCCACTTGAAAGGAAGAGAAGGGTCTGGTGTTGAACGAAGTGTCCAAACACTATTGGTAAAGAAAACTATCAAAACATCCTGAACAAACTGAGCACTGATAATGTGATCCCCTGTAGGAGCGTCAACAAACCCTCCCTTACCAGCTACATTATCATCCCATCCATCACTTATAGAAGGTCCTTGCGCTTGAGACCAGCGAGCTCTCTGAGGATAAGTGTTGCCTCCCTCAAAAGTATGAAGCAAAACAAGACGTTGTTTGAATGCAAAGAGAAGCTTACAACCATTAATTGTAGTCGTTCCATTTATCAATGGAGCAAAAGAGGTAGTAGTAGTTCCTCCATCATAATATCGAATTCCATTTAAACCAGCAGAAAGAACCTTTCCATTAGTGAAATATAGACGATAAAGAGTAGATGCAACTCCAGAGGCAGTTGATGCCCAGTTATCTGCCCAAATATAATCGGTGTCTCCACTATCCATGATATCTGCTGTATCAAGAGGATCATATTGATTATTTGTCGCATTAAAAACACTAGCTCGCTTCGTATCAAAAGCTAAAACTTCTTTAACATTAGAACTATCAATGTACCTCTCAAGACCCATCACTCTATTACCAGGAACAAGATAAACAACACCACCTCCAGCATAGGCGGTAAATCCAGTCGTATCAACACCTGACAATTCAAAAGAACCAGCAGCTACATTAGCAACCGTATATTGATTTCCATTAACTTCTGTCATTCCTGTGACGCTACGAATTTCAATCGTATCGCCATTGGTAATTCCAGCTGTGCTACCAACACTTACTACACCAGGATTTGCTTGAGTAATGTTGCTTATATTCCAAATAGCTCCATCGCTATATACGATATCACCTTGTTTTGTATATCCCTGCCTCTTCTCAACAACACCATGTTTGATATGACCGTTTACGATTTCACTAAAGGCATCCTGCGGCAAAAGCCAAGGCTCCATATCGGTATCTAAACCAGTGCCAAAAGGCGCTATAAGAAAAGGTTGGTAAGACATTACGTTGGTCTTCCTCCATAAACAGTGACACTAAAAGCAGCACCAGCGCTAATTTGTGTACCGTTTTGATTAACGATTTTTACGTTAAAATTCGCTGTTGTCGGAGTGTAATACGTACAAATCCTTGGATTTCCAGGATTGTGATTCGCTGTAACATTAACGGCATAATTTGCATTCAATTGGGCGGTAGAAAACGTTACACGATAAGTAGAATTCCCAGTTTTAGAAACAGACAATCCCCCGCTCTGAGCACTAATGCTTCCTCCAGCGGTAACAGTCGCCCAATAAGCAACGAGATTTTTTTCATCATAGGTAGTTGTTCCATCATCATTTGTTAAATCATTGAAGTGAATAGTAGTAGAAGCAGAGCCAATGCCACCGTCATTAGTCATCTGAATGACATTTCCAGCAGAATCTTTCATAAATCCTTCCTGGACACCACCTCCATCATCTTTGCTATAAACATAATGAGTCCCAGCATTAGTAATGGGATCATTATTAGCGGCAAGACCAGTCCGGTTATCCAACTGAACAGATCGCATCTGCAACATGCTACCAACTCCAACATCATCACCTTCCTCGATAGCTTCCCAATTTGGCCGAATAACAATGCCAAGATTCCTAATCTTTTCGGCATCCGTCGGCAATGCTTTATTCCAGGCCATATCTAATCTCCTTTTAATGCCCTCAACTCAAACATCCCCTGATATTCTGGGTATTCGAGCATGAATTTCCGTGCATAGTATGGGAAATAATTGTTTCCAATTTTATATTCATCTCGAGCTCTAAGACCTGTATCCCATCTCATAATTTGAATTATGTAATGCGCTCCGATCTTTCGAAACCCTCTATCCCATGCTTGCTTTGTTATCTGTACAAATCTCTCCCAAATTTGGGGATTTTCACAGTCATACTTCCTAAATTTTTTCCATGCTTTGGTGTCTTTTGGTGTACCAGGACTTGGGGCAAATAAATAACCCTGTCCATCTTTATCCCAATACATTCTACCCCCTAAAACATTGGCAACGCCCTCGTCGATTCCAGGTCGATATGAGTTCTTGTTAATATGTAATTAATTTGTTCCTTGTAGAGCACTGTAAGCTCGCTATATCGATCCATCTCGCCGAAATCACTAACTATCCTTCTAGCAGCTCCAAACGCAATAGCAGGGCCCCATTCTTCCTGTAGTGGCTTATCATCGGCAAACTCAAATAAAACCTTATTAGAGCCAGATGAAGGTTGAACATAAAGAAGAGACCACGCCTTAATTCTAAAGCGATATGCGCGGTCAGGAATTGGATTGAATCGGAATGTGTTATCGAACATTAAAACAGAAACAGGTGTTCCAGCAATGTATTGAACAAAGCTTGTTTGAATTACCTGTCCATTAGTAGGGGCAGTATTAAAGGTAACAGCAACAGCGCCAGTTGTATAATCGACAGTCCCAGCACCTCCCTGATCACCGGTGAGCACACCAGCTCCATCATCAGTGAAAACCTCTACTGTATCATCTACAAGAACAGTTCCAGCAATAATTGGAACATTATTCCCATACGTGTTAGTGAAAGCTGTCGTCGTGCCATCTCCTGTCCATGTAGAGAACCTCTGAACATTTTCTGGGTTCTCGGTATAAAATTTATCTGGGTCTTGATAGAACTCAAGCTGACGACGATCTATCGTTGCCTCAGGAACGAAATTGGTAAAATTCGCAGGGAATGTATAATCTTGAACATCCGCCTGCGTGTTAAATTCATGAAGAGTATAGTTTCTGTTAAGCTTCACTTCGGCAGGGAACTCAAACTGGAAATACTTATTGATGTAATCATCAAGCTGAGTATTTCCAAGCTCAACAACAGAAAGCCTACCGCTAAGCTGTCTTGTTTTTTTGCGTATCTCCGCTAAATTCCATTCTGCCATGAGTTTTCCCCTTAATCAAAAACTTGTCTGCATTGAAAGCGAGATTTGTAGCTTTCTAGTTTTTTTTGCATAATTCCTTTCCCATCAGGTCTATAAGACCAAATAGGTGTCTGCCTAGATTCGATGTGCTGCACAATCTCTCTACGCAGTTTATATTTACCGCCATGGAGCAATGTAAACGTCTCAGGATTTCGCGTACTCCCATAACTAAATTTAAGGGGTACACCTGGCTCCTCAAGGTTAAAGAACTCAACACTAACTTCTTCATTGAGCCATTCCTTACGGCGATCTTTTTTATCCTTCTGGACTTTTGGTGCTTCTACAGTCATTTTATCTCCGTGTGTAAAAGAGAGAGGGTGACAATGGAGGTCCAAAACACCCCCTACTCAAATTATTAAGTAACAGTCTCCTTGCCAACAACAATTGCAACCATGTTCGCACTGTTCGCCCCTACAGGGGTGGTGCCGACAGTGATTCCACGACGTGCAAAGTTTTCAGTAGGAATAACATCACCACTAGTATCTGAAACACGCACAGCAGTACCATCGCTAACATAGACGCTATAAGCAGTCGTATTGGTAGCGGTGGTAATGGTAGTTGCGGTAACAGATGCAACCGTATAAGTACCATTCAAAGTAGTTGCAGACTGATCGTCAGCAACACCCGTTACAGTAATTGTATCTCCAGCAGCAAAACCAGCAGGCCCAGTATCATCGACAGTGATGACGCCAGGATTTGCGTTCGTGAAGCCCGAAACCGTTGCTCCATAATTTGCGCTTTCAGATAGTGGTGTGAAACCATTTGTAGTGGTAAGAGTTCCAGAATCAACATCTAAAACTTCGGCATCGGCCATTCCATCATTCCAATACCAGCTTCCACCATTCGTGCGGTCTACCGTAGTAATTTCCGCAACAGTAAATCCAACGTCTAGGTCTCTAGCAACCGCTGGATTTGGGTTTGTCCATGTAAAAGTTCTTACTTGTGCCATGACTTTACCTCCTCCTATTAGCTGTGGGTTGCAGTTAAATTAAGCATAAATGAATCATTCAAGATTCTAGAGACGAATGGATGTTGCCATCCAACAGTACCACGTTGGTGTAGTGGGTCGGCAGAACCAGCAGAACCTAATGGTTCCACATAGAACTCTCCAGTTTCACTACCTAGGTGCACAACAGCGTATGCTTCTTTACCAATGATAAAGTTGTTATACACTGCAGGAGTTGAAGATGTAACGCTTCCTACACTAGTGTAGAGCCATCTTACGTTTCCAGTAGTACCCCATTCAGACTCTAGAACAGACTGCTGGTTAGGATACTGTGAGCTATGTGCAAAGTTTGAAACGGCCTCTAGATCATCTAGAAGAGCAGTATCAATATATCCCCAGAATGCCGGACGAACTGGAGTTGTTCCAAAGGCATCCCGACCCACGACAACATCTGAGATCATTTCTGCATCATTACCTAATAGAGTAAATACAGCAGAATCAATATCGGCTTTCGTGAGTTCAGTAGGCGTAGAACCGTTCACACCATTGCTACAAGCCACTACGGTCGCAACAGAAGCAAGAACATCACGCGTTACTTCGTCAATAGTTTGACCAAGGTTTTGAGCCAAAAGCCTTGCAGCTTCGTTGAGAACACGATCTTCAACAGTAAGCTCAACTTGGTTCGTGATAGTCACAAAATTCCCGTAGAAATCTACGCGAGCTTTTATGTCAGTAGCAGACAGAGCGGCCCCTGGAGGGGTAACACCGTCTACAATAGGTACAGGAACAGTTGATAGACGTGAGTAACGTCTAAAGACAATAGTATCCCCTTCCTTCTCAGGCAAAATTCGCTTTTGAGCAAATTTTGTGTGAATCAGCTGCGGGTATGCCGTCATGAGCAAAAGTCGGTCATAATATTCCCGCACTGCTGGTGGCAAAGTTGCTACATCAGTAATAGCCATACTTTATCCTCCTTTAGTTTTCTGGTTAAAATCTCCCCAGATTCCTGTTGGCCATCTTCATGAAGTCAGAGTCAGACATGTTCTTGTAATTACTGATTTGCGATTGAGGTGCTGTACTACCTACGGCCGATAAGCTCCCAGCCTTCTGGCTGTTCTCAACTATGCGTTGTGCATCGGTAGATTTTTTTTCCTCTTTGTGTTCATTTCTGTATGAATCACTATTCTTCGCTAAAAAGTAAGCAAGCTCATATCTATTCGCATCATTCTGAAGAGTGGTCTTCAGCGCTGGATTTTTAGCAACTACATCGGGAAGGTACTTAGTGACCGTCTCGTTGTAGTCTGGATACTTCTGCTGAACACGAAGCTCTTCGACGCTTGTTTGATAATTATGCTGAATCTTTCCGAGAAACTTCTTAGCCTCTCCGACAGTCAAAACATCATCATCGGACAAACCAGCCATCTCATCCTGCTTTTGAGCAGGTTGTTGCTGATTTGCTTGCATCAAAGACACGTGGTCTTGAAGCATCTTCATTTGCTCTTGAAGTTGTTGTCGTTCACGCCTTTCTGCTTGTAAAGCTGTTACAGGCACCATTTCTGGTTGTTGCTCCTGTATTTGCTCCGCTTGAGGCTGTTCCTGCACTACAACTTCCGGACCGGCGGCGTCCGCAGCTTGTTCGCCCGTTTCTGCTACTGGATTTTCCATGTGTAGTTTTCTCCTTACGCCCTTAAGATGGCGGCTCTATAGTTG
>Ga0180437_10001682_pt1 | contig 37423 bp, 64 predicted proteins | sample SS_ome_4_FD_132410 | JGI IMG/M metagenome (GOLD analysis project Ga0180437, IMG submission 132410) | Hypersaline lake sediment archaeal communities from the Salton Sea, California, USA - SS_3_D_1 metaG | ecosystem: Environmental > Aquatic > Non-marine Saline and Alkaline > Hypersaline >...
GAGCCACTATCGGGAGCTCGGCAAAGGCGCTGCGGTCCAGCATCTCTCGATAGAGCGCATTCGATTCTGTGGAGGCGAAAAGCGCCGCCGTGTTGGCTATCTGGCCCCTCTTGTGTGCATCATCCTGCACAGCGTTGTGGCCCAGCTTGATCTGCGCCTCCCGCTCCTTCCGTATCTCGTCCAAAATTCCGTCCACTAGGTAGTCCATCTCATCTACTCCCGACAGCCCCGCTCCCCCTCACGAGCTCAGCTATCCAAGGTCACCCCTAACCGCCGAGCTAACTTTGAACCAGGTTCCTCGTGCATCCCGTCTTTGCGTGGGAACCAACCTCCCCAAATCCACCCTAGCTCCAGGGCCACAGCCGCGTGCTCACGCAAACAGCCCTTCTGCCCGAGAAGAGCTGGAGTGCAGCCCATCGCGTTCTCATAGCAGTTCAGGTCGATCGCACCGAAGTGGGCGTGGTTGGATAGGGTTGATCGAGAGCCGCGGATAAGGCGAGGATTACCCACGCCCCAATAGCTCAGGAGACCCTCCAGAAGCGCCGCCTCATCCCAAGCTCTAAAGAGCTCCAGGAATGGGTCGGCAAGCACCTTGTTGACGTGGACGCGGCCGGTTCTCGGCCAGCGGCCGTTGGGGTGCATCTCAGCGAGCCGCTTCATCTGTGGGACGGTGATGCGGACGACGTGCTTGCTGATGAAGTCGTTTGTGATCTTGATCCGCTCGGGGTTACCGTTGGTAGGCGCCGCAACCCACTCAATATGCCCGAGAAGACGCTCACGCTCGGCAAAGGTCAGCTTGCGGTTGACCGAGGGCCTAGGCTTTGGCGGCCAATGTGGGCTCGTCTTGCTCGTGTCTGGGTGCTTGACAGCGTCCGTATGGAATCCCCGCGCCATCGCAGCACCGTAGGTCTTTGGTCCGACCACACCATCGGAGACCAGACCAGCGCTGCTCTGGAAGCGCTTGGTAGCGCGGTGTGTCTTGGGGCCAAACCAGCCGTCAGCCTCGCCCTTGTACAGCTGCTCCTGACCTATCAGGAAATACTGCCACTTAATCACATCGGGGTCCGGCCCCTTAATTCCTTGCCTTAATACACGCATTGCTCACTCCTTCCCGTCCTCAAAAAACGGATCAAACCTGGTGGCCTCCTCGGTCACCCGCTCAATATCCTCACGGGTCCACATCAGCCTAGTATCGGCCTGCTGGCGCTCCTCGTCACTCATCAGCCGCCACAGCTCCGCAAGCTCATCGCACATGGCCTCGTCCTGCGCACCCGTTAGCTCACCGGTCCGCCGACGGCTGAGGAGCTCCTCAGTGAGCCTCGTGTGTCGCTCTAGGGCGTCGCCCATCCTAACCTCTGCCGGCCTTCTCGCCGCGCGTGATGTGCTGCTTCATGTCCGCCCACGTAGGCTCACCCCAGCCCGCGTTGGCTGTGATCTCTGGCGGGTGCTTAAAACCATCAAAGAGCTGCTCCAGACACCGCTCGCATATCGAGAAGGTGTAGCGGACCATATCGCCGAGCCGCGCCCCAAAGCCCCCGCTCACCTCAGCCTCAACCAGGCCATAGGCGTTGCAGGAAAGGCTCGGGTGGCGACAGCTCTCCCCACACCGATTGCAGATGATATCATCCACCACCTCGACGATCTCGACCCGCTGCTCCTCATGGCTAATCCTCATCGCGCACAACCTCATAGGCCGCCTCGGGCGGATAGCAAACGCAGCGGTGATCCTCCCCACAGGTGCTGCAGCAATACCCCCCGTCCTCAATCACACAGAGGGGCTGGGGCGGGTTAGCCTTCCGGCGCACCTTGGGCAGCCTCTCCCCACAGAAGGGACAGAACGCGGGCGTTACGCTGTCGCTACGCTCCCGCATCCGCAGTGCTGTCTGATAGCTAAAGCTGAGACGCCAGCGAGGCTTGTAGCGCTCCCACTTCTCAGGCCCCTCGGGCTTGTCATCAGACTCTAGGAGGCGTCGAAGGTAGATAGCACCGGTGTCCGAGAGAGCCTCACAGCACTGGGGTCGCGGCAGGGCGCCCTCAATCTCAGCGCTTCGCCGCTCATAGAGGGCCTCCATCTCGCAATCCTCATCCTCAAAGCTGGGGTCGGTGCGCTGTCGAATCTCGATCTCTACCATCGCCTGAAGGGTGGGGTTGTCCCCTGCGTAGCGTCGGCGTTCCTCCACCCAAAGCTCGTGGGAGCAGGTCGAGCAAAGGCGAGGAGCGGGTCGTTCCTCACAGCTCCATAGATCACACGTCTCACGCTTCCCGCATTGCGGGCACAGGTGGTAATGCTTCGTCCCTTTCACCGGTGGTCCTCCTGCCAGGCTGTCCAGCCAAGCCGTCCCTTTATAGAAAACCTCATCATAACGCGGCGGCACCGGTATCAGCCGGGGGTCTTGCGCCTCACTCCTCACACGGTCTGCAAGCCGCTTGGTCAGCCGCTCCCGGACCGCTGCAAGCTTCTGCCGCCGCGCCTCGTCCACTAGCCCGCGTCCTCCGTTATCTGATCGCCTTTCCGTACCCCACAGGCGGGGCACACGAAGCGGAACATCCGATCGTCGCAGAGCCGCACCTCCACCTTCCCACGACACTCTGCGCAGACCAGCTCAGGCGGAGGCGCGGGGGGCGGAGAGCGCCGCACAGGCCAGAAGACCTTACACTGAGGGCAGTAGTAGGCCAAGACACCGCTACCGTCGGACCGCTCCCACGCACACGTCGGACCGCCGCAGTCCTTACAAGGTGGCGCTTCAGCGGCCAAAGTACTCCCCCTCACTCATCAGAGCATAAAGCATCTCCTGGATCGCATCGGACGCCGAGCCGCCGTCGTTGTCCGAGACCTCGACAGCCTTCTCGATGCGTCCCTTGAGCAGCTTGATATGGTCCACCGCGTGCCCAACGTCGGTCAGGTCGGGCAGCTCGTTTGAGCCGTGCAGCTCCAGATGATAGCTAAGCCCCTTGCAGACAGGACAGCCATAGCCGGACACGTATCCAGGCACCTTCTTAAAAGCTATCCCATCGTAGGGGCACTTTACTGCCAGTGACGGGACGATTGTTGCAGCGCAGAGCACGCTACGAATAGCCTTAGCGTAGGGTAGGTCCCGCGGCTCCGCTGGCATCTTCTCAACCACAGCGTGCTCATCACAGCACGGTATCCGTCGAGCCACGATGTTCGAGTGAGCCTCCAGCTCGAAGCGCTCCTGCGTCGCGGGCGCGTCGCACGATACGCAAGGCTTGACCAGCTTCAACAGAGTCTCCAGATGGTCCTTTCGGACGACCACGTGGTCGCTGTCGCTCATGACCCACCTCCCACCACCCGCTGCAGACGCCGCACGTCCTCCAGCACCTGGGCTGCCGCCTGGATGATGCCGAACAGCGCCTCACGTGCTCCTGCGCAAGTGCTCCAGCTTAGGTCCGGCAGCTCCAAGCACGTCGCCACCCACGCCTCGTCCTCTTTTGACCACCGCACCGTGTAGGTGTAGCGCTCCGCCTCTCCAAACTCTCCCATCTCTCGTCCTCCCAGCTACCAAGCGCCGCATAGCAGACCGGGGCCATTCTCCTCGATCCACTCACGCACCGTCTTGGTCTCCTTCGTCCTCTCGTCCTCATCGATGAGCGTAAGCTCATCATCATCCTCGACCAGCTCACCGTCCGCCGTCGTCTTGAGCTCCCAGCTGATTGGCGTCTCGCCCGTGTCGGCCTGATACCGCTCCAGGCTCTCGTACCCATGCAAGCGAGCACACATCCCCATCGCCGTCCTCGGCGACGAAGCGACTATGATCTCTACCCCGTTCGTCCACAATCTCAGCTTGCCGTCGTTCATACTCACCTCGCACCTTGGCCCAATAGGCCCGCAGTCGCCCGAGAAGCCACGCTAACGCCGGGAAGAGCGCTAGCAGTGCGTAGACCTCGTTCATGCAAAAGTGCACTTTAGAAGCTCTCCTAGCGCCTGCGCATAAGGGCACATAATGCAGTGGATGTCGTACCCAGGGCACTCAGGCGAACACCACACAGGAGCAATTACCCAACCCATCAGCGCACCTCGTAGCTGTTGAATAGATCGCGCAGCACGGCCACGGGATTAGCCGACTCCATACCAACAGAGGCATTAAAGCCCGCAGCTTTGGTATGACCACCGCCACCCATCGCCTTACAAAACGCTCCCACGTCATAGCTGTCCAAGGAACGAAGGGAAAACACAAGCTTCATGCGTCCGTGCTCCGAGAACAGCGCGAAGCCCGCGAGCACATCCACCACGCCCCCCACCAGCTCTGGACGCCCGCGGAGCATCTCAGCAGCGTCGCTGGTGGGCCTCACCCCCTGAAAGACTGCAACGCGCAAACCCCTGTCTGTCTCGAAGGTGGTAGCACCCTCCAGACACTGCTGCGCCCCCTCCAGATTTTGCTCATAGGCGCGCTCGCCCACCATCGTAACCAAGCTGGCCCAGCTATCAGGGGCGGAGCCCACCAGCCGGGCGTTGCCCCAAAACTTGACAGCCGCCGCCTGCTGCTGCGCTTCAATCCAGCGTGGGTGCTGGGTCTGCCATGTGTCGCGGATACCCGCAAGCGTGGCGAGGTCCTCCACTACCACGCCATCCGATGCGCGGTAGGAGAATGCATCCACCACAGTAAGCGGCGACCATACGTGCCTGTAAGCCAGCACGGCGCCCCCCACCCCAGGGTTCTTAACCTCATCCCCAAAGACGCCTAGCCCCCGCTCAACGAAGCGCAGGATCGTGTCCTTACACTTCGCGTGATGATCGAGCACGATGGCCTCAACGGCTAGGAACTCGTCGGCCCTAGACTCAGGAGGGCTCATGTCGCAGAAGAGCATGCCCGGCTCCGCAACCATCAGCTCTCGGGCATCCGAGCCGTACTGGACGAACTCGATCGGAACACCCGGCAGAGCATGTCTGAGTATCATGGCGGAGGTCGTACCATCCGCACAGTTGGCGTGGGTGATGATGCGCTTAACAGCGCGCAGCCTACTTACCTCGATCATTCCTTCTCCTTCTCGTCTGCCTCGTGCGCCTCTCGGAGAAGCGCCTCCACCATCGGCGTGAAGTAATCCGGGTTGCGCGCTATCTCCTCGCGCAGCTCATCGTTGATAGCCTTGGCAGCACGCTTGCGCCGCTCTTCCTCACTTGCGGGCTGCTCCTGACCTGTGTCCCACGAAGCCCAAGAGGCTCTGAGCTTCCGCCACGCTGTGTGGTCTCGGGAGCGCGGCGGAGGGCCGTCCACCCAGGGCCTTGGGCAGCTATACCGCAGGCCCAGCCTGAACGCTCTCCGACTCATCTGTTGACCCCGCTATAATCTTGTCCAGCTCCGCGAACACCTTCGCGTCCTCGATCGCCTGAATCTCCTTCGTAACCTCCTGCATCAACGAAGCGATGAGCTCTTGCTCAATCTCGCGGTGCCACATAGCCCGCGCGACCAACCGCTCTCGGGCCTCTCGCTTGGTCATCGTCTTGTGGAGGCGCCCTAGCTCATCCTCCTTAACGCCGTACCAACGCGCTAGGCGTTTGACCTTGGCCCGCCACGCTCTCGCTTTCTTACCCATACGTCCCTCCGAGCAGCGCCACCACGTAGTGGTCCTGCGCCTCGATGATGCCCTCTCGCATGCGGCGGCTGACCGGGCCCAAGATGTCGGGCTGTGGTCGCCCTGCAGCCTCCCAATCCGCCCGCGCACGATCTATCAGCTCCTGCAGCTCCCGTTCCCTTCGCCGGCGCCGCTCCTCTGCAGCCATCTTAGCGTGGTGTATCGCCTTCCCGATCGCGCCCATAACGCCAGGGCCGTAGGCGATACCATCCACAAGCTCCTCCAGCTTGGCGCCCCGGCGCTGCTCCGCACGTATCGCGTCCTCGATAGCCTGACGCCGCGCCTCCGCCTTGGTAGTGGTCCGAGAGAAGGTTGGCCGCTCAAGCTTTAGGTGACGAGCTAAGCGCTTGTCGAGCGCTCGCTGGCGCCGGTGCCGCTTGCCCACGCTAGCCCTCCTTCGGCTTGGCTGGCTCGTTCTCCGGGCGCAGGAAGAGCTTCCCCTCAGCGTCCTGACAGGGTTGCATCCAGCAGTGGAGCCCTTCTCGAATCACAGCAGCAGCCGCCTCGGGCGCAAACTTCAGCTGGACGCTGAGGATGACCAGAGCTTTCTCTAGCCTCACAATGCGCCCCTGCTGCTCCTCGCAGAGCTTGCGGAGGTCTGTGTGCTCCTCCACCACATCCAGCCGGTCAGCGTCGGGGCGCAGCCATATCACCCGGTCCCCTACCTCGGGCGGCGCTTGACCCCCCAGCACCAGACCGTAGGTGCCTGCACGGCCGCCACTCTCGACTGCGTGAACGCCCCACACCTTCTCATCCTCCAGCCGCTGAATCTCCCAGCCAGACCCAGGCCGTGCCCGACAATCCGTAACCTGTATAACGTGGCCGCGTCCCGCGACCACTCTTACGTCCGTGACCTGCACTGTCGTCCTCCGTCCTCTAGAGAAGGTCAAAAGCCCGCGAGGGGGATTCCTGCGGGGCTGTCTCCCTCTCTCCATGGGTGCGCAGCACCCGAAGCATAACCTCCCGCACCGCGCGTTGGATGCCGGGAGCCTTACTCTCACGCCTACCCGCCACGTTCAGCGTTTGGATCGGGTGCCCGAGAGCGTCGCAATCGTCTAGCCAACGGGTGATGATGCTGGCCGCGCCGTCAATCCCCAGCTGCTCCAGGTCAATCACACAGACCGGGCGCTTAAGCCTGCGTGCCAGCCGCTCCGTGGTCTTCGACCCCGAGGGCTTACGCTGAGGGCCCTCGGGACCGAAGATAAAGATCACCGTAGCATCCGACCCCTCAACATTGGCCCGTGTCCGATGGCGGTAGCCATAAAGGACATGCTCGGTAAGCTCGTAGCAGGATGGGACGCGCCCATCCTCCGCCCGACGCTTGCGCGGGCACCAACCCCCGTGCGCAACACCCAGCTCCAAAGCCGCGTCTAGCGCTCCTCTATCGCCGCCCGTTTGGCCGCCACTGATCACTTTAGCAATCACAAGCTACGATATTAACACATAGCTCGCGATTGTCAAGAATGTTGCCGGTTGCTAGGCCATCTCGGGCAGCACCACAGCACCAGCCACACCAGTGCCCGCGCGGATTGCCAGCATCTTGTTGGGGTGCGGCTTACCAACCACCTCACCGGCCACCACAACTACCCATCGCCCTGTCGGTGTTTTGGGCTTAGGTGCCGCGGGCTTGGGCGTAGGCGCCACCGGCTCGGGCTTGGGGGGCGGCGGGGGCGGCTCAGGCTCGGGGGCTACCTCGACCACAGGGTCTGGCTCGGGCGCTGGCTCAGGTTTGGGAGCAACCTTGGGCTCTGACACGGTAGGCGTTGAAGCGCGTGGCTTGGACCGACGTGCGCTGGAGCGTTTCTTTCGTGTAGTAGCCATTAGGTCCTCCGCGTGCCAGCTAGCCGGTGAAAGTCGTCTGCCGCAGGCATCTCGATGTCGCCGGGCTCCCAGATGGACAGGCGCTCATTCATAGGTGCTTGGTCCGGCGCCTCCAGGCCATCTAGCTGCACAAGCAGCTCCGACACCGTTGCTCGGCGGGTATCCTCATCCACAATCCTTTTTACCGCGTCGAGCGCCTCCACGATGACGCGGTGGTCTGGGCTTGCCCTTCGCGATCTCCTGTCTCTGGCTCTCATTGATCTCACCCTTTCTGTTGCCAGTACCTAAGAACGCCTTTGATGGCGTCCTCCCGCGTGGGGAAGGTCGTCTTTATGGTCACGGTAGCGTCCTCATCGAACACCTGCGCGCCCCATCCCCCACCGGAGACAATGTTCAGCGTACGGGGGTCACGCACCTGCTGCACACGTCCGATAGCTTGGGGGTCTCCGCGCTCGTGGACATTGTAAGTCTCCAGCGGCTCAGCAGTGATGAGCACCACATCGCGACCGAAGCGGCGCCCAGCTGCGGAGCGCTCCACCTTACCGCCGCGCCAGCGCTCTGTGATCTCCACAGACTCCTTCTTTGCCCTACGGCCTCCCTCCTTGTGACCGCGGCGCGTGTGGATGTCCCGGTAGAGGTCGCCACCCTTCTTGAGCCGCTTGGCTAGATTGTATTGGGGACTTCCCTTGGGACACTGCGGTCCTCCAAAGTTCTTCCCAGAGCAGCGCCCAGGGCGTTTGATGGCCTTCTGTAGCCACTTCTTCCCCTTCGCCTCCTCCGCCGCAGCAGTGGCCTTCAAAAGGAACTCTAGGAGATCGTCCTCACTCTCGAAGCAGATCGGGCCCCCTTCACCTCCGCTGTCCTGTGCCTCCTGCTGCAACCAGCGCTTACGCAGATGCCTCCGTTTGGCCTCGGAGATGCAAGGCAAGCGGGTGCCTACGCACGGGCGCCTGTTTCGCCTGTCCCGACGTGTCGGGCCATCAAAGCTCATTTTCACCTCGCCGTTACCGGTAGTCGACGAGACTAAGCTACCACAGCTGGAAACGATCCCCTAGATCTTTGAGGCCACGTCCCCATCCAGCTCTTCCTCCGGGAATACGTAGTCCGAAGGGGATGCCTCGTCCTCTTCCTCCAGCATCTCCGCATCTCCCAGGCGCCTGGCGCGAGCCTCCGCAACACGGGCAGACAGAAAGTCCCGCAGCTCCTGGGCTGCGCGCTCAGCCTCTACCCAGCCCACCCCTGCGTCTAACGCGGCCCCCATGTCACCCCCTAGCAGATCGTCGTCCCCCCACCGCTCCCGTTCCTCCGCCTCGCGGATAACCGCCTGCGACCACGCGGTCACAGCCTGCTCAAGCAGCACAACTGTGGGCTCCCACACCTCCGCCGCCTCCTCACTCAGCCGACGATCGCGGGCGCGCCTACGCTCCCGCTCCGTCTCCTCGGGCGTCGGCCGCGGCAAAGGCTTAGGCGACGAGGGCTCCTCCGGAAGTAGCGTCGTACGCCGGTTAGCTGCGTTGTTAGCCGCAGCCGCAGATGCCCGAGCCCGAGCACGCTGCGTCGCCGTAGACCCCGGACGCGCGGGGGGAGGGGGTGGGGCCTGCGGCTGTTGATCGCGCGAGATAGCCTCCCACCCCCCTCCTCCTGTCCGCCGCTGCAGCTCCCGAACAATCTTCCGCATACTCGGGTCCTGACCGCTTTGCGATATCCGACCGAGAAGCTTGTCGCCAACCGCCGAGGCGTACGATCGGTTGTCGCACCCCGTCCACACAACCGTGTCCTTCACGTCGGTCCACCGCACCACATCCCCCACCGCGTGGCCGCCCGAGAACTCGCGCTGCACAACACGGTAGCGCCCCTCCTCCATGAAGCCCTGCGCACAGAGATCGCGCATTACCTGATCCACCACACGGACCGTCTCGATCTCCAACGCCGTAGGCGCCAGCTGCGCCGGGTCACCCATCAACGGAAAGCGCCAATCCTTCGTCCCCACCCGACAACTCCGAAAAGCCACCTCCACCAGCAGCTCGTCCGACGTCCGGCTCGGCGCAGACAGCGAGACACCCGCGGACCGCGGAGGGTTAACCACCACCGCCCGCACCATAAAGTTATGGATGAGCCGGAGTCCCTCTATGCGCTGGATGATGTCATCATAGAACGCTTGATACGCATTAGGCCGAGCATGTACTCCCGCGGGCACAGGTCACCTCCAGCAGACAACCGTACCACATAGAATAGCTATTGTCTAGGAGGAGGCTTGCGCGGCGGCTTGGGCTTAGGCAGCTGAGAGGAGCTAGGGGCCTCCTTCGGCGCTCCCTTGCGGCTCTTGGTGCTGGGAGGCAGCTTGACGGGTATCTCGACGGTGGTCTTAGGGCGCGGAGGCATTGATGAGGGGGTAGGCCCCGGCATACCAGCATCCACTGCCACAGGCGGGGGCGGCTCGGGGGTCTCAATCACTACCTTAGCCCCGCCGTCTAGGTCTGCCACGATCTTGATATCTGAGCGCCCCTCCGCGGCCTTCTGAACATCAGCCACCTTTTGGTCGGTGCGCTTCTGCTGCGCTGCTACATCCGCAATCCCCTTCTTACTCTCCTCGGAGCGCATAAGCAGATGGCGAAGGGTCACCTGGTCCCGATGCAGGCCACCCGCAATATCCTCCACGCGGTACACTAGGTAGCCCATCGCAATCAGAACCATCAGGCTAAGGACCGCGAAGGCGTTGACAGTCCGGTTGACCAACGCTTGCTTCCGAAGCATCCCGTCGACCGCTTGGTTGACCGCCTCCTGCTTCTTATGCATGTGCTGAAACTTACCTAGGATGAGCATCAGGGCGTCAGTGATCGTCTGCACACTCGCCGCAAAGGCCCCCGTCGCCGCGACCAGGTCCCCTTGCGCCTCGTCAACCCCTGGCGCTGATACGGGGGCACTCTCCACAGCAACAGACTGGGGCTCTGCAGGAGCAGGCGGAGCACTGGACGCCTGAAGCTCCTCACGGCCTTGCGCAGCTAGCTCCTCGCCATTCGGCTCGCTAGCCACAGCAACCTGCAGAGTCGAGGATGACTTGAGTCCCGGCTTTCTCGGCCGGAACTCGGCCGACTCCTCAGACCCCTTGTCAGGCTTCGGCGAAGGAGTCTGTGGCGGCGGGTTCGAGGTCGGTTTGTGAGGCACGTTCAGTCTCCTGTACTGTCTTGGCTTTTGCTACCACAGCGTCCCTCGACCTAGCCAGCCGTTCGGCCATACCTTCGAGGTCACCTTTCACCTCCGTGGAACGTCGCCGTTGACGGCGGAGCTCCTCCACCGCCTCTTCAGACTCACCGTTATCCAACAGATCTTTGATCCAGGTGAACATCGTCCGTCCTTACCGTCTCCCGTTCCGCCGGACTAACTAGGCACTAGGCCCATGCCCGCTTCCTGCCCAGAAGGTAGTTTCGCCCCACCCTTACGGGCAGGGCCAGCGCTCCCTTGGCGACAGGCTGACACCGTGGAACTCACGGCCAAAATCTCTAGGTTACAGGCAGCATTCAAATCCCGGTCCATCACCAGGCCACATGCTTCGCAACGGTAGGTACGCTCACCAAGACCCAAGGTCTCTTTGACGTGACCACACCGAGAGCAGCGTTTACTAGAAGGATAGAATCTATCTGCCTTGACCAGCGTGGCACCATACCACTCGGCCTTGTACTCAAGCTGTCGATGAAAATCCGACAAGGAAGCATCCGCTAACGCTCGGCTCAGCCTACGGTTCTTGAGCATCCCAGCTACATTGAGGTCCTCTATCACAATCATCCCCGCCGACTTGGCTATCATCGTCGTTGCTTTGTGAATTGCGTCCCTTCTGATGCAGGAGACTCTGTAGTGCTGTCGAGCTAGCCGAAGCTTGGCTTTCCTTCGGTTCTTTGATCCTTTCTGCCGTCTTGAGACGGTTTTGGATAGACGGCGTAGGCGCTTAAGCGCCCCGCTCAAAGCTCTGGGGTTCTCAAAGACCTCTCCCTCCGAGGTCACCGCAAGATGGTTAATCCCAACATCCACGCCGAGCACACCAGACGAGGGCTTAGGCTCAGGTCTATCCTCCTCAGCAGAGAGGGACACGAACCATCGCCCTGCCCGCTCAGAAACGGTCGCTGAGAGCATCTTAGCCCCAGAGGTAGGAAGGTAGCCCCGCTCCTTCAAACGAAGCTTACCGAGCCGTGGGAGCTGAATATGGGTGCCTTCCAGGCTGACCTTAACAACACCTGTTAAGGTGAAACTACCAACACCTCCGCGGCGACTCTTAAACCGCGGGAACCCGCCCGTGCAGTCTCTACCCGTCCGACGCCTAAAGAACCTACGGTAGGCGTCATCAAGGTTACGCAAAGCTTGCTGCGGCGCACACTTGCTAACCTCGTACATCCAAGGGACTCCTCCCCGCTCCGTCGGAACCGTCTTGAGCACATTCAACGCTCGATGCAAATCAAATGCGGACGGAGACTGCCTTGAGGCTTTGTAACACTTAATCTTCTGCTCCAGGCCCCAATTGTAAGCCCAGCGAGCCGCCCCCGCATGCTTTAAGAGCAAGGTTCGCTGGACGTTATTGGGATCCAGTTCCACTTTGTATGCCCTGTTCACCAACATCTGGTGTATAGTATCCAACAGAGGATACCAAAGGTGCAAGATAAAAGACGCCGAAGCCGACGAAAAGTATCTATGACTAGGAAGTGCTTGTACCTCCCGGAAGAGCTGATGACCCAGGTCGACGCTTACGCTGATGCGAGACAGATAAGCCGCAATGTGGCCTTTGAAGAGCTTCTCTCCCTCGCCATCAACGGTTTTGACGGCGTCCCTGCCTCCAAAAGCATGATTCTCCAAGCCTTCGAAGAGGCAGGATTTAACAAACCTGGGTAACTTGTACCCAAAAAGGCTCACCGTCTCCCCCTAGGTGCTAGTGCGGTCCGAAGCTCAACCTGCTCATCCTTCAGCCGGCCTATCTCCTGCTGAACACCTCCAACCGCTTCCTTCACCACTTTACACTCTCGGGCCGACGCCTCCTTCATATCAGCAGCGGCAGCCCGAAAGGCTTCCTTAACTTCTCCATGCTCGCGTGTATTGCTGCTCTCCAGGTCATCGACGGCCGCCTTGACCGCGTCCTGACAGCGGTTAGCCTCAATCGTCACCTTATTGGTGGCGTCGTTGACCTCTTTTAGCCCCGCAGCGTAGTCCTTCGCATCCTGGAGACGGGCCTCCCACGAGGCCCGCCAACCTTTCACGCACCAGACCAAGGCCGCTATCAGAAGAATGCAGAAGATCCCCAAAAGGCCATATTTGAGCAGCTCGCTCGTGGCCCCTCCTACGGCTTCAGCCTGCGCGAAGAGGGGAAATGGTGTCATCCCCCTAATCTTAACCGAACGAGTACTCCGCCGCAGCAGTATCCGTCTGAGCCTCCTGGGCCCGGTCAAAAGCACGCTTTGCGTCCCGCTCTAAACGCTTCTGCAGCTTCTTAGCTTTCTGCCGATTAACGGCCGCCTGCGCCCTACGCTGCCTTCGATTGGGCTTAGCCGGAGGCTCCTCATCCCCCCTCCCAATCTGGGGCGGCACATACATCGGAGCCCAACGCCTCATAGCCCCATCTTCTCCTCGCGCTCAATCTCCCGCGCCGTCTTGATAGCCAAGGCCGTCAGGTCCCCTACCACATCAGCAGCAGAGGCCGCCGCCTCCAACGCTTGGGTACCTACCTCCGCCACCTTGCTCCCCGGCGCCTTCTGAACCGAGTCTGCTGATGTCGGAATAGCCGCCTGCGCAAACCTAGCCGCACACAGCGCCGCGGCCCCTAGCTCCGTCGCCAGCCCGTACAGGTTGGCCACTATCTGCTTCCGATCGTCCTTCACACTCATATCCTTACCCTCTCAGTAACATGCTAGCATCCGCCCGACAGCTGCCGCAGCCATGGCGACTACAAGCAGAATCATGACCAGCACCGAGCCGCTGCCTCCTGCCGTGGCCTTGTCCTCGTCCCCATCCTCCGGGTGAGCCGGGTCAACAACCACGGGAGGCTCATCTGACAGATCAGGCTCCGCGGGAGGCTCCGCGGGGGGCTCCTCGGGGGGCTCCGCGGGCTCAGGCGTGTCGTCAACCGGCTTCACTCGATCGTCCTCGTCCACCAGCTCCGCGTCATCGGGCTTGGTGGGGGGGACCTCGGCATCCTGCTCCTCATTGTCCAGCCGAACCTTCTGCGCCGCCGCCAAAGCCGCAGTAAAGCGGACGTCTGGGTGGCCGTCCGGATTAGGGAGGCCGTTCTCGCGCTCGAAAGCCTCGATCGCTGCGCGCGTCCTAGGCCCTACCTTCCCGTCAGCACCTGCTGGCCCGAGGTCGTAGCCCAGCGCAATCAGCTCAGCCTGGATACTGCGGGCGTCTGGAAACAGCTCCCGGTTGGGGTCGTCATACCAGTCCCGCAGCTCCTCGGCGAAGTCGGGTAGGTCAATACCAAACTCCCTCTCCAGCACCGGGCGAATGGCGTTGTAGCGTGCGGGATAGATAGCAATACCCGGATCGAACGTGAGGGCCCGCAGAGCTAGCACGAGCCGCTTGTCGGCATCCGCCTCCTGATACTCCTCGGTCTCATACACGCGGTGAAAGTACTTGTCAGCACGAGCGGGGTTGTTGACCGCAAAGGTGATGAAGCCGGCGCGCAGCGCCCCCTCTGCCCCCTCTGTCGGGTAGCCTTCAGCGAACAAGATCTTTCGCATCCGCGAGGTGGCGTAGGCGAAGATCACCTTCCCGTTGTAGTCGTCCTGTGCACGCCGAAAGGTCTCCTCCTGCCACAAGGTGGCCATGACGGCGCAAACCCGTCTAGCGTGCTCCTTTTGGCTCTCGGACCACTGCCCTTTGTAGCCGCTGGCACCTCCGAGGAAGAGGGCGCGCTGCTGCTCTTTGCTCACCACCTCTACGCCATCGTGAAAGAAGCGCCACCGCCCCCTCGCGTTGCGCTCAAAAGTGCAAGGCACCGGCATCTCGTCAAGGTAGGATTGCAGCAGCTCAACGTTGCGCTCCGCACAGGCCCCGAGAAGATCACTTACCCCATAGATGGTCGCGGCCTCACACTTCTGAATGGCGCCGACGGTGAGGATGCATCGATCGTAGGCATTAACCCCACCATAAGATCCTCCCTCCGTTGCAGACGTTGCCGCCAACACCTTATCTCGAAATGTGGGTTTAGAGGATATTCGGTACCTATGCTTCCCTAACGTGTACGGACCGCTGTACTGGCGATACGACCCCCACTTTACTAGCGGTAAGTATTCGTCGCTCTTCACGCTCGTGCTCCTCCACGTAAGACACTAGCCCACGCAACTCCTGCAATGTAGCATTCCGCTTCAAAGAGTTGGCCCGCCACGATATCACCTTCACATTCCCCGGAACATAACCACGCGACGGGTCCACCCGATCAAGAGACGGGTTATCGTCAAGGTCACCTCGACCACCGAAACGGAACGGTGTCCCTCGCACAGGGCATACGGGCGGCACGACAACATCGTCCGCAGTGATGGTAAACTCGATGCCATACTGCTTCGCTCTCGTCTGCGCCTTCTTCCAGATGCGTCGGTGTAGCGCAAACACCGGGCGGGTCGTAGGGCCGCACGACACGCAGCGATAATTACTCTCAGGGATCTTTTGATCGAGGGAGTAGCGCTTCTTGCACCGCGTACACTTGAAGGTCCCCGGAACAAACTCACGTTGTCGTGGCCCCTTCCGCAGGCAACCGCAGGACCGAGTCATACCATTCCGCAGCGCACTTATGCACACCTGTTTAGTCCCGCCACACTCACACGAACACTCCCACACCGTCTGACTGTGGCGGTTCTTTCCTACCACCCGCTCTGCGGTGAGGCGCCCAAACCGTTCTCCTGTTAAGTCTTTTCTAGGAATAGGAGGCACCTCACCCAGATAGCATTGTTTTGACTGGTTGACTAGCCCGCGCTTATAGGTTTACCAGCGCGAGCTGCGGCTCTTGGTTATGGTGCTGGGCTTCTCGGGCTTAGGCTCGTGGCTCTCCGGCGACACCTTGATGTGATCGTCGGGGTCCGCCTTCTGCTCGAAGCTGAACGAGTAGTCCGGCGTCCCCCCGCGGCTCTTAAGCGCGACAACACCAGGGGGCTGCACCTCGCCGTGGGCCGCCCCCTTAGAGCCCGCTGCCTGCTGCAGCTCAAACTCAGCCTTCATGATGGCCTGAGCTTCCACCTCAGGGTTGAGCCCGTGATACGCCCTCAGGTCTCTCTCACCGTCGGAGCACAGCGCAGAGGTCCCCACACCGCGCGTAAGACCGCGCTTGTTGCTCACGAGATAGCCCGCGTTGGCGGCGTAGACTGAATGGCTGCCCATCTTGCTGCAGATATCCTGCGCGTGTGCCGCGGCCCCTGAAGCTCCAACATCCGCGAGCACTATTGCTCCTCGCGTCATCACCTCCTGAGCCCCGGCGTAGTCGCCCCTCTTGGCCTTCTCCTCAGCCTCAATCTGCATCTGGACGAGCTTGGCGCGCCCAATGAGGACCGCCAGGGCCTCGGAGGGCTTGTCCTGCTCCTCACCGGGCTTGACGAAGCGGACCTTAGCCTTGCAGGTGTCCGAGAGATGCTCAACGCTGCCGTCCTTGTTGATGACGTCGTAGCTGACCTCCACCTCGGCAACGTTCGTCGCCCTTGGTAGCGCTTTGGTCTGCTCGGACAGCTGCACATCAAGCACGAGGTGACGCTCCTCCTCACTGATGATGTCGGGCAGCTTGATCGTGGCCTCCTTCTCATCCCCCTCGGCGTCCACGTCGCTGACCACCTTGGTCACCTTGTGGCCGTTGGACATCTTGACGGCAACCTTGATGTTGCGCGCGTAGGTTGCCAGCAGACCGCCCAGCTCCTTAGCGAAGGCACTGATTGCATCGTCGGGGTTCTCAATGAAGGCAAAGTTGCCCTTACCCTTGACCGCTAGGTCGCCCAGCAGCTCCTGGTCGGCATCGCGGCCGTACCCAAAGGCGCTCAACGTCGCACGCCCCCGGTTATTCTCCAGCAGCGGAATGAGCGCTCGACCTGTAATGTCGACGTTCGCTAGCCCATCAGTAAGCATGATGACGCGGTAGAGCATCTTGGTGGGCAGGTCTGCCTGGTTGACCTCCTGCAACCCCATCAGCATCCCCTGACAGAAGTTGGTGGACATCTGTGCTTGCAGCCCCCCAATCTTCACCTTCAGCTCATCCTTCTGTGCCTGCGTCATCTCTCGCGGGCTGGAGATGAGCGTCGCAGACGACGTGAAGACAGCCAGGCCCGCAAAGTCGCCCGGCCGTAGATTGTCGACCAGCTTCATCGCCGACTGCTTAGCATAGTGGAGCTTATCCCCACCCATCGAGCCCGAGATGTCGATAACCGGGAACAGACACACCGGAGGCCGGTCTGCCTCCCAATCCTTACGCGGGGCCGTCAGGCTCACCACCAATTGAACGCTATTCTCCTGATTGTGCCGCACCTTCTCGTGCGACATCCTAGCCGTGATCTTCATTCTTGCCTCTTGATCATTAAAGCGAACAGGCGCGGAGGTGGCGACGGCCTCCCAGAACCATGCTCAGGTAGTCGCCCAGGCAAGACCCAAAGCTTTTAGGCGTGGTCTCATACCGACCCCAAAACCCACAGGTGCGGGCCGGTTAGAGCAAGATACTAGGTTGCGTGGCGGTTGTCAAGCAACCACTAGGCCGCGCCCACACTCCGATGCTCCCCGCATCGCCACCGGAAGGTGTTGTTGGGGCCGCAGCGCCCTTTGAGACGGAGCACGGCGAGCTTGGAGCAGCCCGACACCCCGCAGACGTAGGGGGTGACGCGGTCGGCCTTGAAGCGTCGGGGGTTGAAGGTATGCGTGCGAACGTAGCCGACCGCCCCACAGGAGGCGCACTGCCAGAGCCGTCCTGGCATCTCGCCAAAGGGGGCGTCCTTGTAGGGGGACCACTCGTGCTCATGCCCCATCATGCTGAGAGGGCCTCCAGCTCCCCCAAGCGCCCGAGAGGAGGCTCAAGGCCGCTGATGATGGTGAACACCCTGACGCCTGCCTGGCGCCCCTCATAGATACCGTTGTGTAACGTTATACCTTCGTTGCCCAGCACGCGGCCGAGACTGTTAAAAGCGTAATCGAGATTCTCCATGGGTATCTGCGCGAGCACATCGTCGTGAGCAACCACGATGGCTCCGGCCATGTTGGCCCTGGATAGGTCAAAACCCTCGGCGAGAAGCGTGCCGGCGAGATTCTTCCGAACCGCGCGGCTTACGTCCTCCTGCTGCTGCCACCGGTGGACGCGAGTCATACCGAAGATCATAAGGCCGTTTCGGATAATGCTCCGCAGATCAGCGCGGTCAAAGGTTGCATATTCGGAGCTCTGCGCCCCTAGCAGGTTGAAGGTGTGCAGAACCGCCGCAAAGTTCTGATTGGCTACGCTCCAGAAGCGCTTGACGGGCAGACGCGGGAAGAGCTCGTGGATCTTCGCGTTGTCCACCAGCACGAGTGATCCTATCTTCCCATCCTTGGATAGCTGCAGCGCAGTCTGTATCGCCGTCAGCGCGTTTCGCTGGACGCGGGCACCCTCAGACCGCTTCGGTAGAGTCATGATGACACCGACGTGCTTACCGAAGGGCTTCTCGATGTCGGTCGACCGGCAGTACTCCCACACCAGGTCTACCAGCTTCGGCCAGCTGCCCGTGCCGCTGTTGTGTACAACGGCCAGCCCAGCCTTACCTGCTAAGTAATTCTCAGCTCCGGGAACGGTTAGGTCGTACAGGTCTGCCTTCACTCCTGAGGTCTCTACCGCCTTAATACTCAGCAGAGAGCCTAAGTACCGCCTCCAAAAAGACACTCGTCTTAACACCTCCTTAGCCCCGAGCTTAGCCGCCGCTAGCTCCTCCTCAAGGAGGGGAGTCACCTTACAACGAAGCTTCGACTTAGAGACGTTCTTCAGGCCGTGGCACCCGTTGACGCGCAGAACCTTCTGAAGCCCTGCCCGAGAGCAGCCAAGACGCTGCACAAGCTCCTCGAAGGGAACGCCGTTCCGTCTGACCCGCTCCCAAATATCTACAGGGTCTCTACTCCCCCACTCAAGAAGCTTGTGAGCCTCATTCTCTAGATAATCAAAAACCTTGCGGGCTGTGCCTAGTGTAGGACACCGCCCTCTCATCCAAGCACCAACATCCGCAGCTCCCAGCTTGAAACCTCTCACCACTGACGGCTTACGAAGAAGAGCACAACAGCTCTTAATCTCTTCAAAAGGCACGGCGAATGTCTCTACCGAACCTCCACTAGGCCGCCGCAACAAAAGCTGCCTTAGTCTCAACACACGTGTTGGGCAAACCATGTGGTCTAACACAAGCTTTGCCAGCTCCTTCGTAGCCTCGGCACCTCGCACAGCAACCTCATAAGTGGTTGCGTGCTTCGAGCGGTCTTTCTTCGAGGAATACGTCCACGGTCTTCTAACCGTCACCCGTGGTTGTGCCCCAATGAGCAGATTCAACAGGCCGCAAATAGCATCTTTAGCTGTAGCACTAGTAGTCGTGAACGAGATATCAAAGCTTGTGTCAGACACACAACCGTCTGTGTCTAGAAGCCCGGCTAAGAAAGCCGCGGCTACGGACCTGGGGGACTTCCACACGACTTCAGGGACGCTCCACTCTCCCTTATGCCCGAAAGAAAGCCCAGACAGCTCTTGGACCTTCTTGGTAGCCGCGGCCGTCCCGATACGCGCTACCTGAGACCTGTTATCGGGCAGACGGATTGTCCGCTTACGAACAGTTCCTCCGAGAACAGCTGCTAGCGCTTCAAACTTCGCTAGCACCTCCTCGTCCATACATACCAAGCCTACCGACCAGTCATTCTTAGCCTCGTGGTAGCTTAGATAGCCGTCCCCACAGATAGCCCCCAAAGCCCAGCCCACATGCTCATCTACAAGCACCCCGGCAAGAGTTAGGGGGTCTTTCGGCGCGGGCCAACGACCCACAGCCCCTCCCAGTACCACATCCCCAACAGAAAGCTCCTCAGCAGCAACCCACTCTACAGAAGCATCGCGAACACGCGCGAAGGGGTGCCAACGGCTGGTCTCCACCTGCGGACCTTCACAGAAAGACACAACTCGCTGGTCCTCTAACGGAACATCATGCTTCCAGACGCGAGAGATGGGCCGTAAGCCGTAACCCTCGGGTGACCAGCTCATGGTACAAATGCCAAGCTCACTGGTGTCGATGAAGTAAGACCCCGACGGGTGACGCCACACCGGGTTGGTTGCAGCTAAGCGATCATAAAGCCTATCCAGACGCTCTCCGCCGCAGAAAGAGGTGTAAAGCAAACTATCACCGGAGACACAACCGCCACCTGAGCCCACACACACAAAGCATTGCTCGACGCCCGGACCCCACGCCCGCATCAGCAGGTCCATGATGTCCTCCGCGCTCTCCGTCGCGGCTAGGCGCCCCTGCTCTGGGTCCTTGCCCGCCCCTCCGCGGTTGTTTCCGATCACAAGCCTGTGATCGATGTTCAGGCCAACAAGATCCTGGTTGGTTGTGTTGACCGCTGCGACGCGCGCATAGCCTAGCTTTGCAAAAGCCTCTGCTATGCGGCCACCTCCTTGCCCCGCGCCTACAAACGCCATACGAATGGCCGAGTCGAAAGCATCCTCCCGGTCGCCGCCGTCCTCGCCTTCAACCTCGGGCTCGTAGTCCAGCTCGGGGAGCTCAATACCAGATCCGCTGCTCACCTTAGCTACCTCCTGCCTTTTCTCACGTTGCGGGTGGTCGTACAACGGATCGGGCACCCTTGCTCGTCTATTCATCCGTTCCACCGTCCTTCCAAACACCAACTCTAGCAAAAACGCAAGCCGCCGTCCGAGAGACATCACAGAGCCCGAGGAACCTTCGCCCGCTGGTCTCGATAGCTCTTCCGCAGGCCCTGCGGGCCCGCGGACGACGTTGGGGGCGTGGAGAGGGGCTTAGACGGCTTCGGAGGCGTCGGGACGCTAGGAGGGCATCCAGGGGCCCGTACGGCCGCACCAGACACCACCCTCTTAACCTCACCAACGACCTCCAGAACTCCAAGCAGGTCCTGCACCGTAAGCTGCGCCTTCTCGACCTGCTCTCCACAGTAGACTGATGCAAGCCAGGCGATGATGCGCCGACGTGCTGCAGGGGATAGCGGCTCGAATATCGCGGGTAGCCTCCCCATAGCTCTCGTCTCAGCCTTTAGCTCCTCACGCACCTCTCAATCCTAGCACGCCCCGCTACTGCCCGAGGACCATAGCTAGTAGCGCCATCCGTACATACACCCCGTTTCGTGCCTGGCGGAAGTAGGCCGCGCGCGGGTCTCCGTCCACCTCGGGCGCTATCTCCCCCACGCGGGGTAGCGGATGCATGACGACCATACGCTCCTTAGCCCGGCTCATCACCTTTCGATCGACGGTGTACAGCCCCTTCACCTCGTCGTAGTGCTTGGGGTCCGCAAAGCGCTCACGCTGTATTCTGGTCACGTAGAGCACATCTGCGTTCTCGATCACGTCCGAGAGGTCGTGGGTCTCACGGAGCTTGAGGCCCGCATCCTCTGCCTTGTTGCGCAGCACCATAGGCAAGCGTAGCGAGTCGGGGGACACAAACCGCAAGCTTACGTCATACTGCAGTAAAAGCTTCGTCAGTGAGTGGACCGTGCGTCCATAGCGGAGGTCTCCTACCATTGCGATCTTCAGTCCGTCGATCCTCCCCAGCTCCTGCTGGATCGTGTATAGGTCCAGCAGCGCCTGAGTCGGATGCTCCCCTGGCCCATCGCCCGCGTTAATAACGGGCACCGAGGAGTACTCCGCCGCTACGCGCGCCGCCCCCACCTCGGGGTGCCGCAGCACAATCACGTCCGAGTACTGCTCTAAGGTCCTAATAGTGTCGGGCAAGCTCTCACCCTTGCTAACCGAGCTAAACTGCACCCCCTGTGTGATGGGGATAACTCGACCGCCGAGCCGCTGCATCGCGGCGAGGAACGACGAGCTGGTCCGGGTGCTGGGCTCATAGAACAGGCACGTGAGCACGTAGCCCGCCAGCCGGTCACCAGTCCCCACAGCCTCCACAAGCTGCCGGAAGATATCGGCGCGCTCAAACACCGCGTCCAGTAGGTCACAATCGAATTGATCCACCGACAGAATATCTGCCCCCGCTAATGGCCCTGAATGACCCTCTAAACCCGTTTCCACCTTTTGCGTCCTCTCACTCATAGCTCATCCCTCAAACGTCCTGGTGGCAGCTCCAGGCGCCCACAGAGTCGCCACACCATAGGCTCTGCGCTGAGGTCCGACCGTATCGCGCCGCGCAGCTCCAGCCACGCGACCAGCTGACGCAGCCGGGTCATCCCCACACGCTGCATCTCTCCCCATATCCGAAGCTCGTGCCAGGTCTTGCTCCCCGTCGCGACAAAGGACTCGAAGAGAGGAAAGCACCACACTAGCCAACGCCCGTCCCCCGCCGGCGGACATCTCCGGACTAGCTCGACACCCTGCGGCAAAGCCTTACTGTTGCTAGGCACCGGGGTTGGGAGCTTACCATTAGACGGAAGGATGGTCAATCAAGGTGGGTCGTCAGCAACCCTCTGCATCAGCTCGTGAGCGAGGTGAGTAAAAACTCCCCTCTCCTGCGCCCGGCATCGAAGATCTTGCGCCAGCTGAAAGGCCGCCTCGCGTTGAGGGTCCCCGCCGCGTCCCCGCAGCTGGAGCCGCCTAAGCAGCTCCACAGGGGATGTGCTTACCTCCAGGTCGACCGCCACCTCGTGCCCACCATCACGTAGAACCAACTGCACCTCGCTGCTCCTTGGAGGGAAAGTATCCCACAGCACCCCCCTGCCGGCAATCGAGTGGTGCTAAGCTTCTTGCAGCTATGACTGACAAGGAGCTAGAGGCCATCAAGGAGCGCATCCTCACGGTGGAGGCCGCATCGCTACAGCTCGGGGTGGCATCCCCCACAGTAGGCGATCTCCGTGCCCTAGTCGCCGAGGTGGAAACACTCCGCAAGCGCCAAAAGCTCCTGCTAGAGATTGCGGACAGCGCCCTCGCGATGCTCGCCGCCGGCGTCGGACGACTACGCGGATCTTTCCAAAACCTCAAGCGCGAGTGGCCCGACTGGGCTGACCACGTCGACAAATCCACGGGGCCCCTCCAACGAACTCCGTCCGGCCGACCCTTCGATAGATAGGCATTGACAGTCCAAAAGCTGCGCTTTACCCTTGACCTATGCGCGGCTCCTCCCATTAGCACTCGGTACAAGGCCGAACCCTGGACTGACAGTTACCAGAGCTCGCTCCTAAGCCCACAGGTCTCCTCTACCTGTGGGCTTCCGTATGTCTGGGAGACCGTACAGCAGAGCGCGGATAGCTCAGATAGCAGAGCGTCTAACGACACCGTCGTGTGTCCTGGAAGGTCGGAGATGCAAGCACTCCTCCGCGCACCACGGGGCTATAGCTCAGGTCTGGTAAGCGCAGCGGGGCTAAAACTCCCGCAGGTCGGTGGTTCAAATCCATCTAGCCCCATTGCCCCAATAGCTCAGAGGTTCCAGAGCGCGCGGCCTAATGAACCGCGGTGCGCACGTTCGAGTCGTGCTTGGGGCACCCTCGGGAGATTGCAACGGTCCGAGAGGGCCACCCAACCTCCCCCCCCCCTTCGCCAGACCTTCGGAAGGAGACGCGGCGTAATGAACCGCGATGCGCACGTTCGACTCGTGCCTGGCGAACTCATGCAAGATTGCCCACCTCGTTGTGAGAGGATGGGCTCATGAACCTCCGCCAGATATTACAGCAAGGGGACTGCTTGGGGACCTACCTCGTCGACGACTACGACGACGAGCCAGGGGTCGAGCGCCCTTGGAGAAGGATACCCAATGAAGCTCTACATAATCGTCCGCGCGGACCTAAGCCCAGGGGCTCGCGCAGCTCAGGCGTGCCACGCCTCCAACGCCTTTCTCTTTGCTCATCCCGAGGCAGCAAGGAGCTGGAGCCGCGATAGCAACAACCTTGTCTGCCTGGAGATAGCAGACGAGGCCGCACTGCTAGCACTTGCAGATAAAGCCGCGCAGCTTAGCATCCCCTACACGCTGTTCCACGAGCCCGACTTCGACAACCAGGCCACCGCCGTGGCTATGATGTCCCCGCAGGCTAAGCGCCTAACCTCCACCCTTCGGCTAGCGTTGCGCGATGCCGTCGATCGCGCTGCCTGAGCCGTACCAGCGCTCCTCCAGCTTAGGATGCAGAACGATGGTCATCTCCATCCCTACGCGAACCTCACACGGGACCGCCACAAACGACACGAACAGGCCCGAGAGGTCCTTACCCTCAGCCAGCGCCTTCGCACCCACCACCGTGTCCTTCGACGCCGGGCGCAGCCCTTGATAACCCCCAAAGATGCCCCCAAGAAGCTGGCACTGCCGACCATCCTGGGGAGAGCTGCCCACCCGCTCACACCACACCGTTAGCGGACACTCCTCGCACTCCAGCCGCTTAGGCTTAGCTAGCATCATCCTTCTCCAGCATCTCGACGCATAGACCAACACACTCGTTGCAGATGGCGCACGGCATCAGCCCCGGCGGCGCTTGGGCCTCAATCATCTTCTTGACCTCCCGTAAGCTCTTCCCACAGAACCAGCAGCGCTTGGTAGGCGTCGGCGCCTCCTGAGCCGGAAAAAAGGTGCTCGTGGCCGTCCGAAGTAGCATGCTCACAGACTACCACATGCGGAGACGGTTGTCAGGTTGGCTCGACCACAACGGTGTGCGCATCGTGGTCGACAAAGAAGGCAAGCGCACTGGTAGGCACGTTGCCGGCCGGGATGAAGTCGACGCGGACCACACCCTCCAGCTCTGCAGGAAGGTCCACCATTGCTGAGAACAGGGCGCGGTTCGTCCAGACGGCCTCTAGGGCAGTGGGAACTCCCCGCCACTCAATGTTGGCGTAGGTCTCACAATCGCTGCACTTAAGCTTGTAGATCATATCCCGCTGTTGCCCCCCTTCTTACGCTTAAACGCGTCAAGAACCATACGCTCAGCCTCCGCTCGCGAGACACCGTAGGTGTCCCGCAGCATCCGGCAGAGGCCTTCTAGAATCATCTCAGGGTTGTTAGCCAACACCCAGGTCTCCCATTGTTGGAATAGCTCATCTTTGCGGTCGTTGCGTACCATGGGCCCTCCATGGGCTACCTGCGCTCGGCGACTTGCCCTGTTATGAGATCCCCCGATATGAACGAAACCTACAACATTGTTTCCCTTGGACTCCAGCTTAGCGAAGCCTTCTCCGGCCTCTCCTAGCACCTTCTTGACGTCTGCATAGGACTTAGCAGCGTGCGACGTCCCGTCCGGCCCAAAGACGGTGAAGTTTAGATCATCCTTCCCACTCATGAGAGCCCCTCCATCGAGCCCGCTGTGATAACCATCTCGGGCATGAGCACCACACCGTCAAGAGGACGCTCCTCCTCGGGCTCGGGCACACACGGAAAGCGTACGTAGGGCAGCACCCCTTCGTGGCTGATAAGGGGAGCCAGCTCCGCATCCTGCAACACCGTCTGGAGGTCGACCTGCTGCGCCGCCTCGCCTCGACGCTGCAACGTACCGATGCGCCCCATAAGCCGTACCACCTGGGAAGGATCAAGGTGGTGACAGTCATGAGCGCCGCCCATCGACTGCCACAGCTTGAGCTTCCCGGTCACACTACGGCTCGGTGCGGCCTTAGAGTACCAGCCGTAATTGATCGCCTGCCGCATGCCAAACTTCCCCCCGACAAGGCGCTTACACAGCACCCAGTACTTACCGACCGAGGCCACTACGCCGCCGCTCTCGGGATAGCCCCCCGCGTTCGCGATAGCCTTCTCGACAGCTTCATGGACAGTATGAATGTCCGAGATAGCCACGATACGGCCGTGGATGTTGACGACCGCATCAAACAGTAGGCCGTCCTCACCAGCCTGCAGCGTCACGAGGTCCAGCACCTTGGGCGTCATCGGCATCGCGCCCAGCCAATCGGCGATCTTCTGCAGCTCCTCAGCGGAGGCGCAAAGGCGCACCCCATCGAAGGTCTGAGAACTTCCCTCGTATATCTGCCGGTTCCAGCGCATCGGCGGCATCCCGTCAAACCTCAAAGCATCCGCCATGATTGCGAACGTAAGAGACAGGTCACCCTCCGCCACTGTGACTGGCACCCAGCTATACCGCGCTCGCCCGTCCTTTACAGCCTGGACTATGTCAAAGATGGCCATGGGCTAGAGTCTAGCCGCTCCCTGACCGTCCTGTCAGCCCCGACGAGTGACGACAACACTCCCGCCCAAGCCCACGCGCGCAGCTGCCGAGCGATCGCTGTAGTCGTTGGTGCTGCACTCGACGTTATAGCACGCCCCCCCTGAGTACAGCGGTTGCCGACACTCCGGGCACTTCTTGTGAGGCTTTCGCGGACCCATCCTCCACCGCGAGCTGTCGGGTAGCACTCTCGGAGCCCGTAGGCGTTTCTCGTCACTCATCGCAACCTCCCGCGACCACGTGGTCGCTCACGCACACGGGGTTCAAGCGTACGCTTGAACCCCCTCCCCTTCAAAGCAAAAGGACCCCGACGTACCGCGTCGGGGTCCTTGGAGGCGGTCTTACCGCCCTTTCCCTTTGTTCAGATACTTCCTCCGCCAGCATAGGCGGCATAGCCAACCAGGCCCGAGAGCCGCCTCTACCACGCGGCAGAACCGACACTCAATCTTGCGCTTCATAAGCACCTCCTTCGAGACCGAAGGAGGGCTACGGAGGACGTCGGGGTCGCATAGTTTTGATCACAGTTAAAAGGTTGAGCAAGCCCCCGAGGGCGGGTGCTGTGTTTAGCTGTGTGGCCGGCACATTGGATATCCCCGAAGGGGTAACCCCGTTCGCCCCGCGGCGGCAGGTCAGGGACCCACCCGTTGACGGCGCTGTTACGCAAACCGTCGGCTCTCGCACCGCCATCGCGTATTCGGTCGCCCGAACAGTAGCTACATTACGGCCGTTATAAATCGCTTGTGAGCCTCCCATAAGCTGGAAGCTTGCTCAAAGTCTTACCGGCCACGGACCATCGTCCGCATAGCCTCACGGACGATGGTTGGATCAATCGAGAGCGCCTCGGCCACCTCACGGGCACTGATACCCTCATCAGCCCGCTTCAGAAAGTCCACCACACGCTTCTTGATGGCCGCGTCGGGCGCAGTCGGGGAGACGGGCACGGGGGCGCGAGCAACCGCCACCTTCGGCGAGCCCGCGGGAGCTACCGCGATCGGCTGTCCAACGAGGTCAGCGACGATCTTAGCATTCTGCGCCAGCAGGGGCTGGAGCTCTATCTCCAACGCCTGTATCTCCTCATCTAGCGCTGAGCGCCGTTTGCGCAGCACCTTCAGCTTGGCGCCTTTCTCTCCGATCTCCTTACCCAGCTCCGCGAGAGCTGCCGCGCTGTCCTCTACCTTCTCGTCGCCCATAATTCCTACCGTTCCGCTAAACTTACTCAAACTTAACATCTGATGTTAGCTTCCTGCCCAGAAAATACAGTGGACACGTGGGGAATCGAACCCGTCACACGCCCTTAAAACCCTCTGCCAAACGCTCGGGAGCGTAGCGTCTTAACAAGTCAGACGCCCATTCCACGAGATCACTAACACGAGCGCCTGCGGGCTGCCCTCGCCTCCAAAGCTCTAGGTTATCTATCCTGTTGTCGTCCTTCACCCCATTCTTATGGTGAACCCGCTCCTCCGGTAGGAGATGGCGCCCCAGCTTCTCCTCCATCACCAGGATGTGCTCAAACACATAAGGACCGCTCTTGGCACGCGGGTGCCCCGGACACCACCTCATCATGTAACCCGCCTTGTGCCTAGTAGTACCCTCCTTCCAGTTATGACCCTCCGCCCCCGCAGCTAAGCAAGCTCGGCACGCTGTGTTCTTCTGGCTGACCCGGATATACCGCAGACCACAGATAGCGCACGGTCGCCGCTTAGCAGCCCGCGACCTACACTTCGGACACCTCAAGTGCCCACTACTTGGCTGGAATACCTTGTTGCACCCCTTACAGACTCGCGGCTCGTACATACTCTCCACAGTACCACCCCGTGGAGCTTTTGAGAATACAGTGGACACGTGGGGGATCGAACCCCAGTCCGCCAAGCTTCACCTAGACCCTCGTTCACGCGCGTAGCTGATGTTCTAACTCTACCTCGGGCCCAACCACCAGCAGACCAGCCCTCGGCGTCCAGGCTCTTGCCTGGCCAAAGCTTCTAGATACTGGCTGACGCCGAAGCCTCATCAACCAGGTCACCACTGTGAGATGGCGCCTGCAGGATACTGTGGCCCCTACCTACGAGACGCTTACGCCACCAGGGCGTAAGGGGTTGCGTTGTCGTTGGCAACTACGCTCTTCTCGGTTGATCAAGGCAGCCCGAGAATCTGCCTACACGCAGGACTAACCTTCACTCCACGTCGAAACCAGTTCGTGCCCATAACGCCGGTCTCTCCCGGCCGTCACGGTGTCCACGACGTTTAAGGGGTCCGTTAGTAGCACCGTTCACGCCCCGACCCATAAGCTCAGCAGAGAGCGCGCCTTCTACCGCTCCCTTCTCTCACCGACCAGCCCAAGAGCTGTCGGACTGCCGTCCTTGCTAAGCAGCGCATCTGCACCTTAATCGAACCTGCAAAGGCCCCAAGATGCCGGTCTGCTGCCCTCAACGCACACGACCGACCGCCTGCTGGCACCCTTCTCTCCGGGGAGAGCAGCCTCGGTACACCAAGCACCAACAGACGAGAAACCGATCGACCCGCGGCTCATTCTACACCCAAAGGTCGATCAACGCGCCGAGCGTTCGCATAAACAGGTACAGGCTCCCACCATAAGGTGTCCCTGCCCTGCACGGAGAGCCGCTCCGGGAACTGCCCGCTCAGCGTCTTGGAAGACCGGAGGGGAATCGAACCCCACAGCCCAATTAAGCGCCTCAAACAAGATGAGGCACGCAGGCCGTCCCAGCATAACCGGCCAAAAGGAGGCACGACCCGAACGGGGGGGGGACATCGGGCCGTACCTCAGCGCGTAGCGCTACGCGCCACACGGTCTCCGGCGGGAGGCCCCATCCAGCATTTTGGGCTCCTCCTCTTACCTACTGGTAGGCCCGAATCTAGGCCCCGCAGCGCTACACCCCTCATTATCGGGGAATTACGGCACTGCGGGGTCAAAGCTTTGAGCGCCCGAGAGGGCTGCGCCGTTGGTGGGAATTGAACCCATGAGCTATCAGCTCAACATCACGTTCGAGGTGAGTGCCCTCCCAGAGGGCGGCTTGTTGGCGCAGTAGAGCTGGACGCTCTGGGCAGCGGCCCCGGAGTCGAACCGGGTTTGCTTGTATGTGCTGAAAAGCAGCCCCTTAACGAGGGGCGAGGATCAACACGGTTAGTGCTTTTGGGCACAGCAGTGGAAGTGCTGTCGGGGGTACCGTCCCCCATAGGCCGGCGGAAGAAGGTGAGACGGCGTGTAGTAGCCCTGACCGAGCCCGTCTCCTTACCTGGCTGCTTGACCCTCTAGCGGGAGATCCCGGAGTCGAACCGGATTGCTTGTATGTGCTGCGAAGCGGCCCCTTAACGAGGGGCGAGGTACAACACGGTTTGAGTTGCTACTCAGCGTTAACGGCGCTGCGAGGGTACCGTCCCTCTTAATCTCCCTTGATCGAAACTGGCACCCGAGAGGGGCATCTTGGTAAACTAAACAGTGTTTCAGACTGTCGCCTCAACCATTGGGCTATATTGCAAAAATGAGAGCAATAGTGGGACTCGAACCCACAATAGGTGCTTGTTAGATAAACCCAGATGGATGCTGGTTTCGGTGGAGAGCGTAGGAGTCGAACCTACTTAGCTTGTATGTGCTGCGAAGCGGCCCCTTAACGAGGGGCGAGGTACAACACGTTTGACGCTTTTGCGCCGGGTTTACCGCCCGGTGGGCAACCGTTGCCCAATGCTCCCCAGATGGACCGAGCACACCATTGCGCCCGACCCGTCGTCTGTCTATCCGAATTATCAACGCCCTAGCGCCTGTAATCTCAGGCCCCAGAGCAACAGTGGAATCCCCACGATTCCGTTTGCTTGATGGTTTTGATACTACCAAGTAGTGCGCCGCTTGTCAACACGCTTCCTCATCTTTTGTTGGCGGTGCCTCCAGCTCGGTCTAGACGGCGCTCTAAGGCGCGCTCTGACAGTAGGCACTCCTGACACAGCGCCGCAACGTCGAGGCTGTTAGAGAGCGCTCTGAGGTCAGCAACAGGCAGGCTGCGAAGGCGCGAGCCTCCCACACGGCGGTAGACAGGGAAGATGTTGCCAGACGGGGCGCGGTTGCCCCATCCCGAGCGGCCACAGCGCTGGCAGCGCCACCTGACCGAGCGGTTTCGGCCACGCCTCACATCTCACCTCCCAGCAGCGCGCAGAGGGCCGTCAGCAGCCCAAGGGCTAGGACCGTGAGCCCGACACCATAGCCGGCGGAGCCGACGTACAGAGCCCCCAGAAGCGCGCCCACAAGCAACACGAAGGCGAGCACGCCCAGGCAGCCAAGGGCGACCACGTGGTCGCGCACCCACTCTCGGACCTTAGACACCTCCCGAGGCGCTACCTCTTCGGACCGGCAGCTGGCAGGAGTCCGATAGGTCACTTGGCCCCCTTCTTGAGGTAGGGCTCCAGCAGATGCCGCTCGGCCTCCCTCAGCTGTGGCATGTCGTGCTGCGCCCGCCAAAGGCTCTCGGATATGGGGGGCAGCTCATCCCAGCACCATTCACAGCTGTCGCCACTGCTGGGGTCCCGCGGAAACCCGCACCCTCGACACCGCTTCTTGTCAGCACTATCGCTCCTCGCGTCCATCAGGGCCTCCCCGTCGCCACGCAGTCTCGCTCAACCAGGTTGCCCTTTGCGCCGCGGCCTTTGCCGAGCTTGACAATCATCCCGCAGTTGGGGCACTCGCCTACCTCATCCTCGATCGGCAGCTCCTTCCAGCAAAAGCAATGACCGCGCATCCCCGCGACGAACATCACAGCCCTACGACGCATCTCCAAGGTATCCTTCTGACACCCTTCAATGATCGCGCTGGCTACGTAGTCAACGCCGTGCTCCTTGGTAAGCCCCGCGAGCTTCTCGAACTCCTTAAAGGTGTCCTTGGGTCTCATGTCAGCATTGACCTCTGGTGAAGCTGCTCCGCCGTAGTCTCCAGCAGCTTGCGGTTCTCCACCCGGTCGAGCCACGTTCTGGGAACGGCCTCTACGCCGCACAGGGCGCCCATCAGAGCGCCGCAGATGCTCCCAACGGAGTCACGGTCGCCCGAGAGGTGAACGGCCATCTGGACGGCTCTACGGAGGTCTGCGGGGTGGCGCAGAGCGCAGTAGTAGGCCATCGCCAACGCCTCGTCGCCCGTCCAGCCGGCGCCTAGCTTGCGCATGTTCATCTCGTCGGTCCACGCGGACTCCTTAAACCGAAGCGCGTAGTGCTCTGCCTGCTTCATCAAAAAGAGAAAGTGCCTAGCCCCCTCCTCATGAAGATACCCCTCGACGTGGACCTTAGCCACAGCCCAGCTGGTCGACAGGATGTCCGCCTGAGTAAGGATACGGGTCAGCATGACGGCAAGCGCCCCGGCAGGCAGGTAGCCACCTACGTGACCGTGGGTCAGCGCTGCGCTAGCGCAGCCGTACCGCCAAGCTTCCTCACGCTTATAGACGAGCCCTATAGGCGCTACACGCATCACACCGCCACAGCCCTTGCTCGTGTTGATGGGAGCCTTCACATGGCCCGCTATGCCCGAGAGGAGCGAGCCGGTGCAGGTGTTGCCGGGGCCGCGGCGCGCCTTGTCGTCCTCAATCTGCGTGATCATCCACTCCACATACTCGGTGTAGATGTAGGGCGTGGGGTCGACGTAGCCGCGACCCTTGTAGCGCTTATCACGATCACGAGCCGCGACAACCCCGCGCGCGGTGGCCAAGCTCATCTGGGTGTCGTCGGTATAGGCGCCCATGACCCCGAAGCAGCTCTCCAGCTCCGTCACCCCGTCGAGCCCATACTTTGCGATCAGCTGCGACTGCCCCAGGAACTCCACAGGAGCACCCAAAGCATCGCCACAGGCGAGCCCGAGAACGCACCCTCGTATCCTATCTCTCTTATCCATTCCTTCGTCCTTTCAACCGGCCAACAGCCCAGCCTCCTCGTACACCAACGCAGCATGCGCTGGGCACAGGAGGTTCCTCGCACAACGAAAGCAGAGCGGCCTGGCACATATCTGCCCTACCTTCCTGCCCCGCAAGGGGAAGCAGCACTGCGTTTGCCCCCGTCGTATCTTACACTCCGAGCACGTGACCCAGCCCCGCGTATCCGCGAAGCTCGGAAAGGCCCGCTCGCGCCACCCGCTACCCATTCTGCTGCTCCCTTTGCGCGCGCACTTGAGCCAGATACCAGTCAGGCTCAGCCGCCAACGCCTCAATCCTCCGCCGCTGGTAAGCATCCCACTCTGGACGCCGCACCTCTGGTACCTCCCACGCAACAAAGTGCTCAATGGGCCGAGTCATCTTCTCTTGCTCAACACGACGTCGCTCCGCGCGCTCTTCGCGACGCCACGCGTTAAACTGCGCCCACCCTTCAAAAAGAGCCTTGACTATCCTCTCATCCTTCACCCTCGGACGCCAACGCGCGTCCCAGCACCCCACGCACACAACATGGTAGACCCCCCCATACTCATACTCCCTTATCGTGTAGGCCGCCGTCCCCTTGAGCAGCTTCTCCCCGCAGCTACGACAACGTCCCCCCCGACGCCTCTTCCCAAAGCGCGCTGCCAGCATAGTAGGCCAATCGTCATCAAGGCCATCTCGACAAACCGCGCGCCCATCCTCGTTAAGCTCTAGACCGGCCAAAACCTCCTCGTCATTCGCCATGCCGTCGCCCTTTCACTAGCCGAGCATGTGCTGGGCACAGCCCGTCATGGCTACAGGCCGCACAGAGCGGCCGCGCGCATATCTGCCCCGCCTTCTTTCCCTTGAGCTTAAACTGGCACTCCTCGACCGCACGGCGGCCGCAGGCAGCGCAGTCAACGCGCTCTCGGCTGCAAACGAAGCCCGAGACCTCCCCAACCTGGAAGGGCTTGCAGGTCACCCTCGGGCCTCCAGCTTCTTTGCAATGCAGGTGAAGCGGCTGCCCGGCCGCCAACCGTCCGGCTTGCGCTCACAGAAGCGCTGCACGTACTCAGGCCAGCAGCGCTTCACCTGCTCCCACACCTGCGCCTCCGTAGAGGCATCGATGACCGCGCACAGGGAGAACTGCGGCTCCGTGTCCCGCTCCCCCGAGCAGCCCCAAGCAGGTGTCTCTGCGTCGTCCAACAAAGGGCGGCAATCCCCCGCCGCTCCTCCCCACCAGCTGACCCAGAATCTCATGATGCGCCGCCTTTCCTCCGCCCCCGGCCCCCAAAACGCTCCGGCGCCTCAAAGCCCCGTTGGCGCAGACGCGCCAAGAGCAGCGTGATGGCCCCACGACGGCTCGGCGAGCCCCCAAACACCACCGGGCTCTGGTCACTGACCGGAGGCGTGAAACGCCAATGCAGCTTGCGCGTCCTCTCCACGGTCCAGCCTTGCCGCTGGGCGGCACGTTTGATGGCCCTAAAACGATCGTCTTTCTCCGCTAGCATCTCTATACCCTCATTGCTCCAGTCGGATGAATGTTGAAGCTCAGCCTACGCTCAGTGCGTAGGAACACCTGAACAGCCCGAGCCATGTAGGCCGCCACAGTGACGATAAAGGGGAGGTGCTCCCCATCCTCACAGGTAGCCGCCCCCTCGGCGGGCTCATCGTCAATCGTGAAGCTCTCGGACCACAGCACACGGCCAAAGGCTCCATCCGCTGCCAGGGCCCCATGTAGGCACGGCGTGGAGGTCCGAGAGGCATAGCTCTGTACGAGCCTGCGGGCCGCTCCATTGTCCAAGCAGTCAACAAGGAGGTCAGCATCACCGAGGAGCTGCTCCACATTGGCCGACGCCAGCTTATGCGGGATAACCGTCAGCTTGACCCCCCAGAGCATCTGCATGGTCTGGTTGAGCGCCAAGACCTTCGTCTTGCCTACCATCCGCGCGCCGTGGAACTGACTAACGGTATTCTTCCTCTCCACTCTGTCGTGATCAATTACCTTGAATCTCACCTCTCGCTCTGACCGCAAGAACTGGACAACGTGCGACCCGAGAGCTCCAATCCCCACGATCGTCGTCCTATGCTTCCTCATCCTCCGTCCCTTTCGTGCTGCTTGCTAAAGGCTCTCGCCCTTCGCACCATGTCCTGCCAGTTGTGCGCCGTCGTCTCGAACAGCACCTTACCCCGCTCATCGCTGAGCTTGACGTTGTAGGTGGCTATCTTCCGCGGCTTCCGCACGTGGAGGTTCCGCAGCACTAGAGTGTGGGAGCCCCCTCCCTCTAGGTCTCGCTGCCACTCCTGGCGCTTAAACGAGTGCCACGAGGGCGCCGCGTAGCCCGAGGCGCTCCACTGGTCAGGAACGCCGGGGTCAGTCATTCGCCATCGGCCCATCGCTCACCGTCCTTTCCGCCGGCGCTCACGACGCTGCGCTTTACGCTGGTTCCTCGTCAACGGCTTGCGGTTTGCTGCGGCACGCAGGCGCTTGCGCTCCTTGGCCGCCCACTCCAGCCGCTGCTCTTGCGTCATGGCGTGTAGCTTCGCGCTGAGCTCCGGAGGGATAGGCACTAAGGCCGTATCGTCCCCCTGCAGCATCCGCTGCACTGACTGCTCCATCGCCTCCTTGGTCAGCTCTGTGTTGGCCTTGTAGATGCGGCCGCTCATCGGGTCCATGTCTGAAGCCTCCTCTTTGCCCCACGTCGTCCTCTGCCGCCCTTTCGGACCTCCTCGGGGAGCGGGGGCAGGTAGCGCCTAAAACGGCGCGAGAACCGCCGCAGCGTCCGGATGTCGCGGGGGTCATCAATGTCCGAGAGGTCTTTGACTGAGTAGAGCCACGCCTGCTCGGCGAGCTCCGCGTCAATGTCCTCGTCCTCCTTCTCCCAGGGGGCATGTGCCCAACGCCCACGACAGGGGTAGCCTAGGATGTGGATGGCGTTGAGCAACGCTTGAAGGGTGAGCATGGGGTGGCGCCAGTCGCCGAGCAGCCCTTGCTCTACGAGCTTAGGGATGTCCCCGTCCACCTGCTGACACAGACCGTTGAGGTCGAGCAGCTGCTTGTCCGTGGGGGGCTCCTCAGTGAACCTAATCTCCGTCCGAAACCAAGGCATACTAACGCTCCAAAAGCTGTAGGCAGCCGCATAGGAAGCGCGGCTTATCGTGCGCCTCACACCACCCACACTGATGATGGCCCGCCTCCCCCGCCTGCTTACAGACCACACGGTGGAGGTCGTCCTGCTGCGGTAGCTGCCCGGCAGCTTCAACGAAACGGACGAAAGCCTCCGCATTGTCTAGCGCCGTCTTGAGGGCGCACGCAGGTAGGTGAATCACGAGCTCCCTCTTGGGGTCCCATTGGTTGTCTTTCGAGCTGGCCCCGCACTCAGGACAGAAGGACAGCTCACCGCGGCCAGCATCCTCAAAGCTCAGCTCGTTGAAGTGCTCAAGAAGCTGCTCAACCACCTCCAGAGCGACACCAGCGGAGCTGTCTGCTGCTGGGCGCTCACCAGCCCCCATCACCCCTCCCATCGGTCAGGCGCTGGACCGGGTTAGGCTTTGGCTCAGGGAAGGGCTTGAGGAACTCATCTAGGAGCCATAGGCGGGCAGAGAAGTCCATCCCCCTCGTGGTCTGCAGAAGGTGGTCAACAGCCTTGTCGCTGAAGTGCTGGCGTAGCAGGCGCTCCATCCTCCCCATAGCGAGGCGCTTGTTGGCCGCCCCCACCGTGCCCGACGTAATCATGTAGCCTCCGCTCATGACCTCTCCCAAAGCTCAACGAGCTTGGCAAGCTGAGCATCCGAGAGCACCGGAGCCGCATCGTACTGCTCTCGAACGCTCGCGAGGAACTCCCGCTCCCACTCGTTGTAATCCGTCCCGCCCCGGTGCAAAGGCGTCTTCGCCGCCTCCTCACAGTCCCGCAGCATAGCTCCTATATCAGCCATGAAGGGACTCTACCCCATAGGCTGGTGATTGTCAAGTAGGCTCGCGGTGCCAACCGTACAGGGAGGAGGCGTTGGGAGGGGGGAGCACCCAATACTTACCGACCGAGCTCACCATCTTGGCGTAGCGGCGCTCCTCCGCAGCGTGGTGGGCAGCCAAGGCAGCCCCTGAGCTGGAGCTGCCCTCATTCTGCAGCATCTCCGGAGGAACGCGGAGAGCCTTGGCTACACGGCGCTGAAACTCCTCCACCTCAGCCATAAGCTCCGCAAAGCTTGGCGCCGTTGAGGGGTTGTAGGCCACCGTGTTACGCCGCAGCGTATACAGGCTCTCAAAAGGCTCAGCGATATCCACACCCACCGTAGCCTCAAACCCCGCCCCGCAGACGTAACAGCGAATCTCCGCTCCCACCGAGGCCGCTCGGCCAGACCGACACCGCGGGCAACGTGTGATGTTCATGATTCGACGGTACCCTATACCGGCGCGGTTGTCAAAGCAGGGTGATGGGGGTCTCGGGCCCTTATGCTATCCTCGAAGCATGGACCTGGTGCAGATGACGAGGGACGGCCTGGCGCGATTCGAGTACCTACCGCTGACGGTGACGGACGGGGAGCGAACGTTGACGGTCAACGTGATGCGAGACGCCATCAAGTTTGACGACATGCCGGCGATGCGGTGGAACCGCACGGTGCTCGACCCAAACGATCGCTATGATGGTGTGAGACCGGGAGCAGACGGCCGAGAGATTCAGCAGATTGCTGACCTGCTGGACTGCTACCTCATGACGCCGCTACTGCTGGACCGGCTGACACTGGAGGCCAAGCGGAGCGGGGTCTACATCGACGCAGTGACGGGCTACAAGGAGGGGGGTAGGTGGGTCATCGGTGCCCTGGCAGACGTGCACAAGCTCCACAGGAAGATTCAAAGGGAGCTTGAGAAGGCCGGAGGCGATAACGGCGGCCTGGTGGCCGTGGTCGGTAAGTACTGGGTTCTCAGCAACTGGCTACTCAAAGGCCGCTTCAGCAACGTCCGTGGGCGCAACGTGCAGCTAATTAACTACGGCTGGTTCTCCAAGTACGGCAACTACACCAGCGTGACCGGCAAGCTCAAGTGCTACCAGGTGGCCCACATCCAGGGGGACGCACATAACACTCCCCACTTCGACCCCGCCCAGGTCATACGGCTTGTGCACAAGGACGTAATGCTCATCGAGGAGGACAAGGAGCCCGTCGTGATGGACCTAGCCGACATCATGACCAGCCCCGAGCTGTGCGGGCTCGTGAGCCACGAGGGGCCGCTGAAGATCACCCGCGTGCCCAGCGTAGACAAGCTCGACCCGCTACCCGCTGGGGTCTACTCCGCTCCCCCCGAGCTTGTCGGCATCACGGACTGGGGCGAGACCCCTAGCGCATAAAAGCCTCCGAGCATGCCAGCCGTACAAGCTACGAGAACACGCTGGCGGCAACACCCACCACTTACCGGACGCAACCAACGCAGCGCTAGCTCGGCTACCCGCACCACCCGTGACCAGCAGCTCCGCGGGCACCCTTTGGGCGCGGTAGAGACGGCGCTCTAACTCCGCCACGTTGGCCACAATCTCCGCCCCGGTCGGCCGCAACGGCTCAAAGTTTACGGTATGGGCCGGGTACAGATGCTCAAAGGGCTCGGAGATGCTGATACCGACCTCCGCCTCAAAGAGCTGCCCGCAGAAATAGCAACGCACAGTCCAGCCTACAGCCGCCGCTCGACCCGTCCGACACCGAGGACAACGCGTGACGTTCATCGCGCCTCCTCGGTGTGGATGCCGTCATCCACCGCGCCGAAGAAGGGGCTCGGGTGGTCGCCCGGTATCAGCGCCTCGACCATACATAGGTTCGCCGCATCCACCAGGCACTCCTGATTGCCCGTCTCAAGGTACAGCTCC
>Ga0180437_10001688_pt1 | contig 37359 bp, 96 predicted proteins | sample SS_ome_4_FD_132410 | JGI IMG/M metagenome (GOLD analysis project Ga0180437, IMG submission 132410) | Hypersaline lake sediment archaeal communities from the Salton Sea, California, USA - SS_3_D_1 metaG | ecosystem: Environmental > Aquatic > Non-marine Saline and Alkaline > Hypersaline >...
ACCTGTGTGGAGGAGGGGATAGAGGCCAAGCGTCAGGAGCTTCACAAATCCGGGGCGGCTGATGTGTGGTGCGCCTACCGGCAGAGGATGACGTGGCTGCGATGCGATGACCCCAAGAATAGGCTGAAGGGCTGGATGACTTATGTGGAGGTAGCCATGTTCGGCACTTCGCTTTGCCTACTGGTCAAGGATGAGGTGCCAGCGTGAAGAGGTGGTGCCATGAGTGTGGGCATAAGAGGAAGCAAGGCCAAGCCTGCGGTATACTGAGGAAAGACCCTTGGCGAAAGCGTGATTTCAGCCGTTTTGACAGATGCAGTGAGGGCCGGGAGATGTGGTGCCCTGTAGGCGTGCTTCATATCTGGGGAGAGCAGGGGTGCTTGGTGGTGGGGGAGGAACGGCCTGAATGACCAAGAAGGAGGCAATCAGGTGGAACGTGACGGCGAGATGCGACGGATGCGGACGCATATCCACAAGCAGAGTGACGACAGACAGTCGTATCGAGCCGGGGCAATCACTGGTAATGGGAATCAAGGGCACCTGTTCGGGCAGTAAATGGGGAGAAGGCATGGACAAGGGCACGATACTCGGAGTTGCCCCTGAAGGTTGTTTGGTGGCATATGATGAGCATATGGGAGGAGGAGCGTGCCGCGAAGCTGCAACAACTGCGAGAATTGGCACCATGGCGAGACGAGGAGTCCCAATAGAGCGAAACGGTGTTCCGCGTGTTTGATAAGGGGAGGGAACCCATGCACTGGAGTCCGGTGGGTTGCCTGTGGATAATGGAGGAGGAAGCCGTCACATGAGCACTGAAGGAACAGTCAAAGACAGGTGGGTTCGTATACTGAGCCACCGTTGTTCTGATATGCACTGGGAGTGGGAGGGCGACCAGAAGCTGCTCCTGCACCACTACAGGTGCCGCTGTGGGCTGGAGGTGTCTTTCAGGCATATCGGCGAGATGAAGGAGAGAGGCAACTGGGGGCCGTTCTGGAAGCTGATTGAGTATCAGGGCAAGCCGGGCGTGGTGGCCAAGGCCCTGAACGGATTTCTGGTGCCGTTCGATGAGCGGTCGCAGTTCGTATTGCCCTCTATGGAGAGAAGAGAGGCGTGAAGACGTGGAAGGATATCGCTGTCGCCTATGCCGAGGGCAGGGTGCGATGCAGGAACTGCGGCTATGAGGTGAGGGAGAGAATGCACTGTCCTGTGTGCCTTGGCGGCAGGGCGGTCGTTGCGGACAGGGGTGTGCTCTTCATATGGGGCGAAATCGTTGTAAGGGAGGAGCCTGTATGAGCAAGACGTGCAAGGCGTGCGGAAGGCGCGGGTGCGAGCCGGGCTGGGCGTTTGCGGTGAGCGAGTGGTGCGCTGACTGGATTCCCAAGGGGAGCCTTGATGTCTGGGACGAAAAGGCGTTCTACGATAATGCTTCCTATGCTGTCATGGCGGAGGAGGATGGGAGAATATTCAGGGCCATCAATCTGGCGTTGTGCCCCGAGGGGAGTATAATGATAGAAGGAGAGGTGAGAGGGGTGCCTGCTGGTTTCGTCGAGAGAAAATATGAAGCGTAGCTGCCAGAACTGCGCGTTCTGCGACCACAGATGTCGGTATCCCTGTGACTCGTGTCTGAAACTAGCCGGGGACTTGGAAGACAGGTTCGCGTCGCACTGGACGCCGAAAGGCTGCCTGCGGGTGAGCTTTGAGGAGAGCAAAATGGAAAACAAGGTCGTGTTGAGGTGTGTCAAGGACTGCGAGCTGAGTATCTGGGACGGGCGGAGGCAGAAGATGGCCGTGAAGGCCGGTGAGGAGCTTCCTGTGACCTATCATGAGTTCAATGGCTGTCTCGGGTTGATAAAGGACGGCCACGAGCTTCATTGCAGTCCTGATGAGCGCGAGGCGTGGTTCGAAGAAGTATAGAGAGGGGGTTGTCATGGCGTTACCGCCGCATATTGTGAAGCGAAGAATTGATGCGATGCCGGAGGGGCCTGAGAAGCAGAAGCAACTGAAGAGCTTCGACCGCCAGATGAGGATTGTGGCCGTGGCGTATCCGGCCATGCTGGCCGTTATGGCTGTCTTGACAGTCTTGGCCATTGCAGTAGTCTTTATGGCTAAGTGAAGGCTATAAAGAAAGGCGTAGCGAGGGGCAACGGAGAGGAAGCGTAGCGATAACGGGGCGCAAGCCACGTTCCGTTTTTTTGGTTTTTTCCAGTGGAAATTATCGCCGATAACGACAGGCCGGTGAGGCGGTGCAATACCTGCCGCTACAGGCGTTCGGCGGTCGGAGCGGACTGTGCGGACTGTGCGTCAAGCTGGTTCCAGCACCTGCCGGAGTGGATGTCGGTACCGACAGGCTGCCTGTCGGTGTGGGAGGAAGAGGGGCTGTGAGAAAGGGGTGCATCGAGTGTGGGCACAGTGAGGAGGAGCCGAGGTGGCTGACTCCCTTGTTGCTTCCAAACGGAAGCCGCCACCCCAGATACGGCTTCGGCTGTGACCGCGATTGCAGGAAGGCGAGTGACTGGTATCCAAGGGGGTCGCTGGTCGTGTATGGCGAGAAGAGGGCGTGAAGACGGAATTCCATGACAGAATCTTCTGCGGCAAGTGCAACAGGCCGTGGCGACCGCCGGACAAGAACGGGCCATGGACGCCGTCGTGTGGGCATGGGATGTCCATTCTGACTTGCCAAAAAGCCGAGGGGTGTCTTGTGGCATGGGACGAAAAGGCGTGGAACGGAAATTGGCAGGAGATGGCGGTGGCAAAGGTCGGGGCAAATGACGACGAAATACAGGAGCGGTGCGGGGGGTGTGCGTTCAGAGATATGCTGTACAAGGACGGCATATGGGTGAGGTGCTGGAGGAAAGACCCTGCCCTGAAGGGTGACTGCTTCGTGCCTGAGAGTTGTCTGGGTGCATGGGATGAAGAGCGTGAGTAATCCGTGCTGCAACAACTGTGAGAACTGGCACAACGGCAAGCCAAGACCGAGGCCGAGAGACATACGCTGTGCGCGTTGCAACTATTTCGGGCGGGGCAGACCAACAGAGTGGACGCCTGAAGGGGCGTTGATAGTGATGCTGGAGGAGCCTGCATGAGCCGTGAACATTGAGGGCATAGGCGTACCGACAGGACTCCGGCGGTGTGAGGAATGCGGGTATACCGAGCCGAGGGGCTTGGAGGATGCACAAGGCTATCCGGCGGAGGGAGTGTGTCCTGAGTGCGGGGTGTTGCTTCGGATGCTGTTCTGTGACCGGAAGGTGTACGAGACCTGCGTGATAGTCTATGATGAAAACTGAGAAAATAAACGTAGCTTTATGAAGGAGCCTGCGTGGCTATCGTAGGGATGAACGACGCTTTGGCCGACCTGTATCGCTGTTCACGTTGCGCGTTCAGGCGCAACCATGGCAGGTGCGTCGTCCGGGCGTTGAGGGACAGGCGTAAGTGTTTCGTACCGAAGGAGGCTCTTGTAGTCTATGAAGAGGAGAGGGTGGAAGTGTGAAATGCCTTGAAAATAAACGGAGCAAATCGCACAAGCTGGCGAGACGCTGTGGAGATTGCAGGCATGTGGCAGTGGAGCCCAAGGACAAGTGGCCTTATATCTGCATGAAAAACGACGGAAGCTGGCCGCATTGCTGGGAGCCCAAAGGAGCTTTGAGGGTGACCGATGAGGAAAGACGGCCTGATGCATGCGAGCTGGTAAGCCGGGGCGCGTATGGTGGAATGTGGCCGGGTGCGTCACTTTCATCGGGGTGCACACTTTCACCGGGTAGTGAAATGAGCAGGGAGAGTGAAATGACCTGTGTCCATAAGAGTCTGGGAGGATGCCAGCCCAAGGTGTTGTGCGGTGCCCCTTCGCGGTGGGATACCCTGAAGGCGTGGGCATGGTACCGGGTGACATGCAAGAGGTGCCTTGCCCTTCGAGGTAGGAAGGGAAAGGATGACTGAGATGCACTGTAAGGAGTGCGGGGCTTTTTGCATAGCGGCCATGTGCGTAGCTCGGGCGAGACTGGACAGGGGGTCGTGCTGGATGCCCGTAGGAGTATTGTATGTGGAGGGAGAGGAGACGGCGCAATCGCGCACCAGTGAGTGCGGAATGACGCGCCGCAAAAGCCCAGTAAAACCGGAAGAATCTCGGGTCTTGTGCAGGCCGTGCGAAAACGACGATAAATATCTCGACAACAGGAACTTGCGACGTAAAGAAATCGTTGAAAATTAGCGCGTGTAATTTTCTTCGACTTGGTGGGACGGTTTGCGGAGGATATTTATGGAGATTCGGGGGCTCAAAGAGGGCTGAGAGACAGCCAAATGCGAGAGAATTTTTTCGCGTCGCGTCGTAGGAAAAATCTGGAAATCAATTTATTTCGGCGCGACGAAAAATCTGGAGAGGGCGTGAGAGACGAGCCATCCATGAAAGCACTGTACGCGGACACCGACCATCACCGGGTCTGGCTGTGTGACAACTGCGGCAAGGTCGCGGTACTTCCACCGAAAGTCATCTGGGCTCGGTGCGCCGTCTGTGGAGAAGACCTGAACCTTCGACCGATTCGAGTAGTGAACAGACAGCTCGTGGTGTACGGGGAGAGGGCTGAGATGTGAGAGCTTTCTACGAACTCCTAGACGACGATGACTTCATAAGAGTCACGCACGAGCCTCGGTGCGTGTACTGCGGAAGACTGACTCACTGGAACGTGACGAGCAATCCAGACGCGGAGCTGTGCAAGTGCAACCGTCCACCCATCGGGAGCGAGACGGCTTGCCCGAAGGACTCGCTCATGGTCGTGAAAGAATTACCCATACGATGCGAGGACTGCGAGTATGGTGGAATGGCGACGATGGATTTATGTATACTCGGGCTGTGGCCTGCACCGGGGAACCGCCCGTGCGTTCCTGAAGACTATCTCGTGGTGAGGGATGAGGCTGTGCAATGCCTGTCTGTACTCACGCCGTAGGCCCTTTGCTGACGCGTGCGACGGGTGCACCAATAGGGAATCGCATTGGACTCCTCTGGGTTACCTGAGAGTGTGGGAGGAAAAGTGCGAAAAGAAACAAAGCTTTTCCCAGACTGCTGTGAGGGTTGCGAGAGCTGGCCAGCCGCGTCGGTAGGCATGTGCAGGCACGCGGGGTATGTCAAGTGCTGGTGCCCTGAAGGGTACCTGCGTATCCGAGAGGAAACTATAGTATCCGGAAAGGAACTATTGTTTCCGGACAGGGCGTCCTACATCCGGGCCGTGATAGCCAGTGCGTCCATGTAGCACGTATAGCCGGGCAGGGTCTTCCAGACCGCCACGACGGCCTTATGCTCCTCCTCCGTCTCGCCACGGGCTTGGCTGTGGTTCAGCTCGCGGTAGCGTTCCTTGGACGCCACCCGCCGGGCATCCTCGACCGCCTCGATGGTGTAGGGGCTCTTGGCCATGGCCCCGAGGCTCTTGAACCCGCCTCCGTAGCCTTCGTCAGCCGCCTGCATAGCGGCCTCCGGCCACTGTCGATTAGCGTATGTCACTTATATCACCCCCTTTCAAAAGTAGCGAAAATTATCGTCAGTTCTTGCGGGTCAGCTCCACATCGTAGAGGATGGCGCAGCCTTCACGGTCGTGATACTCGACGGCCAGACCCTCTCCCACGAGGGCGAGCCTGACCCTCACTAACTTGGCCAGCTCGTACAGCTCGTCGCCGGGCTCCAGTCGTACCTCGTCCGCCTTGGCCAACGCAGCCTTGGCCATCTCAATCGGGTTATCGTTCATGTTGTTTCCCTTCACGCGGCTACCGCCGCATCTTCTTCCACTTTCTTGACGTAGTTCAGGACGACGTAGGCGTTGCCCTTGCGAGACACGCGCTCGCACTTGACCTTGCCCGAGACGGTCAGCTCGTCACCCACGGACACCTTGGCCTCGTGGCCGCGCTCGTTGTCGAGGTGCGTCCACTCATTGCTGTAGAACTTCGACCGACCGGGGGTCTTGAAGTAGGCCGTCCGGCCATCGGGCAACTCCATGGCGATGTCGAGGTAGACGTGGGAGAGTACCGTCGGACGGGCTCCCCAGCCCCGCCGGTAGCGGGGAAACGGCTCGTAGGGGGCGCGGAACTTGACCTCCACGCGGGTCACTTTGCCGGTCACTGTCACTGAGTCACTCATCTCTCATCTCCTTCCACTACTACATTGCAGGGGAAGCGGAAAAATCCGGGTATAAAAGAAGAGCCCCCGGTAAGAGACCGAGGGCTCCGGAGAACGATGTTGAGACGTTGTTTACCTCATAGGCTCTCTCCTAATCGAGCGTATGGACTATCCTCCCACACGTGAGGCAGGTCAGGACACTGAGAGCCTCACGAAGCTCCCAAGACGGGTTCTCGGGGACGCCGGAGACGACGACCTGTCGGAGCACCTTCAGGTCGGCCACGGTCATCCCTGCTGGCTCCACGGGGAGCTTGCTCCTGTCTGTCACTTTGACCTTCACACTCATTCCACTACACTATTGCGGGGAGGGCTGGAAAATCCGGATATTCCTGAGCGGTAACCATAGCCACCCCAGAGGGCTGCCCGGCCATGGATAACCCCGTTCGGGAATACTGCGAAAATAATCGCCGATTTCTGCGGATTTCTACCGGATTTTCGCAATAGGTAGGTGGGGGTAGGAGATAGTAAGTCACGCAGGGACTTACTATCTCCTATAGGCCGTGATTTTCGCGCCCGAGCCGAGTATTCTGCGCCCGGAGGCTGCCCGGAGGTGATTTCTACGCCAGCCGGGCTGTAGGCAGCCTTTGGGGCTTGTGGGGTATCTGGGGCAGGGGAGAGCGACTACGGGCGGCCTAGAGCCCCTTGGAGGGCTTTATGAGTCATATAGGGGTCATTATCGCCCCTTGTGACAAGTATACTTGCCCTTAGAGCCGGGTGAATAGATACTGACTGGCTCCATGACTAACGTCGCCATCGCCAACCCCATGGAATTCAAGGGATTGGCCGGACTGAAGGGCCTCCGGGTGCTTAGCGTCGTGAATAGATAGGCGTAAGTCCTTGGGGTAAAGGGGATACGGTTCTTTTTCAAACAGGGACAAGAAAAGTGCGATTTTCTTTCAGGCGTAAGTTGTTGCTATTCAGGGGGTTCGGTTCTTTTTCAAATCGGACCATAAAAATTGCACTTTTGGGGCTTTTTTGACGCAAAAAGTGCCCTGTTTTTGTTTCAAAATGGGGGCCGTTTTGGCCCGATTCTGAGCCCGGTTTCAACCGTGGTTGAGGGGGGGTCTCAACTCGGGTTGAAGGTAGCCGGGCATCGTCCGTAATACGGACAGACGGTGAGGGGGTAGGGTCGCGCCGGAGCCAAGCCAGACGGTGAGTGCCGTCGGAGGCGTGTCCGTTATACGGACATACCCGGACATCAACGTACATTGAGATTTCATCAACCTGCGTTGATATCAGGGTCCGCTATGCGGACTTCCGGACATCAACCGGACATACCCGGTCAGGTATAGGCTGGCATGGCGCGAGCTGAAGGGCACCCGGTCGGGTATAGGCTGGCCCCAGAGCATCAAGGCAGGTGGCAAAAAACGACGATTCCAACCAGTATGGTTGAGGGAGGGTGGCAAAAACGACGATAATTTTCGCAGATTGGCACGATTTCTGCCCTCCCCAAGCGGCAATTTGTAGACATAAGACACGTTATGCGACGTTGGGGCATGTACAAGGAATGTACATAGGGCTAAGTGCCCTATTTGCAGGCACTTACGGAGAGGGCCGCTCAGGAGAGCCGTGCATTTACGTCGCATAACTATTTTCGGGGGTCGGCTGGAGGGGCCAAAAACGACGATAATTTTCGCATTTTCCGTACATTCAGTGTACACCGATGTGCACGGCGTGCGGCGGAGATGCCCTGTTTGCAGGCGGTTACAAAGAAAGTCGCCCTGTGTAACGGCATATCTCCGGGGAATAAAACGTAACGCTACGCTTTATCCGGCTGGGCGAAACCGCACCCCGCCGGGGCTGCCGGGTGTACAATGTAGGGTGGAGGCGATAGCTATGAATAGGAAGGATGAAGCTCATTTGGATGCCGCGCTGGACTGGGCGATGAACAGGACTCCGGTACGCGTGTGCCGGAACCCGAGCTGCGGTATGCCATACACCGGGCTGACTGCCCCAACCCTGTGCCCCCACTGCGGAAGGGAATATGTCTGTGACCCGCGAGGAATTGGCAGTCCAATGCCATGGGCCGAGGGGAGGCAGTGGGCTCCAGTCTATTGTCTGGTCGTGGCAGGGGAGCGGCAGCTATGACCAAGCTGCCGGTATCCATCTGTCTGGGCTGCCTGACGCCATACGTGGGGAGCGAGATTACGCCCATGAAGTGCCCGGCTTGCGGAATTTCAAAGGTCTGCGATGACCCCCACGATGTCGTCGGGTTCGACTGGGACAGGCCACGAGGCGATGCGCCGGAATACACGCTGGTGATTGGCGGGGAGGAGCCCTATCAAAACTGCGAAAATAAATGACGATTTCTACGGCGAGCATGCTATCTTTTCGGAGCCCTGCAAGTCGTGCGCCCGGATGCCTCGGGTGCTGGGGAACCCGGACTACATATGCTCCAGCAAGGGGCCTCACCAAGGTCGGTGCAGGGACTATGTCCTGAACACGACGCTCGCAGTCTTTGACGAGAGGCCGGTGTGAATGACTGACGATTTCAGAGAGCGTATAGCGTGGAGAATTCAACAGGAGGCCGTCTTTGAAACCGACATGAAAGCAATCAGGGCGATAGCTGCGGCGACCGGGACGGAGTTGGAGAAGGGGTGGCAGGATAAAGCCCTGCACGACTTCGAAGAAATGCTCGACGCGAAGATTGGCTGCCCCAAGGGCTGCTTGGCCGTATGGAAAGAAACCGATGAAAATTAGCGTCGAAAATGGCGAAGTCAAAAGCGGCGAAAATATCCTCACTTCTGGGCTTGAGTGGTGGACGTGCTACGAGTGCGGGTACGTCACCGATGCCGATGACGATGACTGCCCCCGCTGCGGAGAGGGCCTGTGGGTGCCGGGCGTCTGGCACAGGAAGTATACGCTCGTGGTGTGCGACGAGGAGGCCCTGTGAGCGACGAGGCGGGTTGTCTTGTGGTCTGGCATTGCGTCCGCTGTGGTCGGCCCGTGACGACGTGGGAGGGAGGACGTGCGTGGTGCTGCCCCGGCTGCTATGCAGGAGGCTTGTGGGCGGGTGACCGGGAGGAGACGCCAAGAGATGTACTGGCGATAGGCGATGAGCGAAGAGACGAAAATAAACGTTGATTCTGGAGCAGGCAAGGGCGACGAGCGCAGACCGTTCAACCGGGCGAAGTGGGACGCTGCGGATTACTGGAAAGAGCTGGCGAAGCGGAAAAAACGAGACGCCAAAAAGCGGAAGAAATAAACGGAGTTTTTTGAGATGGCCTTGTTCCGTACACGCGAAGTCTGGTGGTGTGTGCATTGTGCTGCGGAGCGCGAGGTTGTTTATGTGCTGCATGACGGCGTGGGCTACGGGCCGGGCAGGCCCCCGGCGTGCCCCGTGTGCGGTGTGACCATGCCGCGTGAAAAAGGGGGCAGCGGGGAGGACATCACGGCATGGCCCGAGCTGGTTGTCTTCGACGAGGTGCCCCATGAGTGACGGCTACATCGTGAACGGGCACCGCTTCGGACGTGGGACACCGAAGTGGGTGACCAGTGGAGAGGTGGACTATGTGTGTACCTACCATTGTTCATATTGCGACCGTCCTCTGGGCGATGATTTAGAGCAATGTCCAGAGTGCGGAAGTGGTGCGTCGTGGCAGTCATATGTATGGCCCGGCTGTCTTGATATCGGTGACGAAAAGTGCGAAAATTATCATTGAAAGAAATCTGCGCCCTGCCTCTGAAGCATGACTTATTCCACGTGTGCAGGCGATGCCACCGGCCCACAGAGGACATGGACCTCTTCCACTGCCCGGAGTGCGGACACGGTGAGTGCCTGCTGATATGGTGTGTACGCGGCTGCCTGCTTGTCACGAGCGAGGTGCCCCATGGCTAAGCCCAAGGAGTGCTACTGGGTGGAGTGGTGCAGGAGCTGCGGCCAGCCATTCGTGATGAGCCAGCCGAAATGCAAGTGCGGCTCGTTTCTGGTCACCGCAACCCACTGGTACCACGAGGAGGCCCTGCTTTACATCGGCGATGAAAAAGTTTATCCCCCTTCCCCTCCTCGTGTGTAGAATAAGTGCAGGGATGGAATGTGAATTTGAAGCGGTGGAGAGCGGAATGCCTCGTTGTAATAATCCTCCCTTGTGGGCCACCCGGTATCAATCGGGCCGCGCCCACTGCTGCAACCCTGCGAGGTTTTTCTGCGATGACCCACCGCTTTTCTTTCTACGAAAATAAACGGAGCTTTATACACACCACACCCTCTCCCAGAAATGAAGAAAAAAATCAAAGGTTATTACGTCACCGAGAGATGCGAGAGATGCTACAAGCTTGAGCACCGGTTGAGAAGACGACGCGTGTGTGGGGGATGGCTTGGAAGAACACAATCGCGATTCGCGAACTGCGGATACTTCATACCCGACGGCACGCTGCTCACTTGGAATGAGAGTGAGCGTGGCGCAGCCACCCCGGAGCGCAGCGGAGGGCAGGGGAGGGTAGGGCCGCTGGCTCTGTTTCAATTACAAAAATAGGACGGTTATGGAATGCAAAAGAGGTCGTTTCCGATGGGTACCCTGATACGTATCGGCGAGAAATTTTTCAGGGCCATTTTCAAAAAGCCGAAAATTGCTCAAAAGCCTTCGACCGTCCCCTCCCTCTGTCGCCATTGCGGCAAACGCATCTTCTGGCTCGACGTAAGCTATATGGCTAAGTTCGTGAAGCTGGCCAATCCGGGGAAGTATGGTGAGTGGCTGCATGCCTCCAGAAAGGAGCCTGATTACTGGTGCCGGGCCTGTACCCCCAACTCCGGGCTATTCGCCGAGCCCCTTCCTCCCGGCATCCTCTGGGTTGGTGACGAGCAGCCTCACCCCCTCCCTTTCGTTCCTGTGTGCTGTCGCTGTGGGAACGCCATAGGCCGGGACATAGGTGGAGGCTGGTTCCACTTGCGTCTTGGCACTTTTATTGCCTGCGAGGGTGCATGCCCTCTCCCTGATGGTGTGCTTGAGGTGCGAGAGGAGGAAGTCGCATGCTGAAGCGCATCTTCGGTACGATGGCCGCATGGGAGGAGGAGCCTGCATGAGCTGGAACCCGTACAGTGAAGGTAAGGTACCGTATTGCAGCAAGTGCGGCACGCCGATGAGGTTCCTTGTGACCCTGCGTCCCATGTGTCATTGCGGTCTCGGTCTTGGGTTCGACAAGATGCTCGCCCTCTCCTCTCCCGGTTGTCTGTACGTTTGGAACGAGGTATCCGCATGACCGTCAGGCAATACATCCTGCTTATGATAGCGTTCGTCTTGATTTACCAACTGGTCAGTATGATAATCCACAGGAGGCTGATGACCCGGTTGAATGAACAGCTCAGCATATCGAAGGGATGGCTCTGCCTCTCCCAATGCCCGGACTCCTGTCTTGCGATATGGATGGAGGAGGCCGTATGGCCCAGACCGTAACAGTCAGGGGGTTCAAGTGTACCCGATGCAGCAAGTCCAAGCGCATGGTCGGCCCCGGAGGTCCACCCATCCCCGTATGCTGTGACAAGGAGATGCTCTGGACAGGCAACACATCCACCCCGCCCTTCGTGCTTGGAATTGTTGATGAGGAGTCCGTATGCCGATAGTCACGAGCATGGTGGACGGCTGGCTGGACGTGAAAGTCTTTGACCCGGTCGGGCGGCAAACAGCACATTGGCAGGTGGACAGGAATGTAGAGGATACGCAGGCGTTGCTGGTGGATGGCGAGGAGATGATGGCAACGTGGCATCCGCTTGGCACGCTGGTGGTTTTCAAGGAGGTCGTATGCCGATAGTCGGTTGCCAGAACTGTGGCCACTTTCGAGGCAAGTATCCGGATGGTGACGGCAATGGAGTGTCAGAAGCCTGCAAGCACTGTACGTTCGGTGAGCGTGGTAAGCCTATGAGCTGGTGTCCGGATGACGGGGCTCTTGGCGCATGGCTGGAGCGGCCCTGTAACCTTGTGGGTTACACCGTCAATGAGATAGTTGGTATGGCCGTCATCAACGCCAAGGACATCCACGTCTCCCGCATACCCCCTTTCCACTGTCTCTGGATAAAAGAGGAGGAATCCGTGTGAGCGACGCTGAGGTCGTCGTCAGTCTCGCCATATGCCGGTGTGGAAAGAAGTGGCTCACGACCGACACGTGGGCACACTGTCCGGTGTGCGGTGACTTGGCAGGCATAGTGAAGAGGGTCATAGGAGACGGCAGCCTGATAATCTGGAGTGAAGAAAATGAAGAAAATAATTGCCGGTAATTCGCACCGGGGTATAATAGAATGAAGCCCTTGACACAGATGGAATTGGACCACATCATTGCCCCGCGTCCGGAGGATGAGAGCGTGTGCAGGTATTGCGGCAGGCCCATTGACAGGTGCCGCCCGATGAAGATGTGGCTGCATAAGGGCGGCAAGTTTTTCTGCAACTCTCTCGGCCCGGACAACAGTTGCGCTACGCCGCCCCCGGATGGGGTGCTGGTGGTGATGAACGAAAGCGATGAAAATTATCTCTGAAAATGAATGGGACAGTCTCTATTGGGATGCCGTGGCCGACCCAAGGGCGCAGTATATTCTGGAGGCATACAATAACGGCCAGTTGCCCCATGATGAGGCAAAGGAAGAATTGCGAAAAATTATCTTAGATATTATGGGCTGCCTGATAGTAACTGAGGAATTGGCCGGTGCGTAAAGTAGAGAAAATTATTGGAGAAAGAGACACCGTTCGGTGCATCGTATGCGCCAAGCGTTCAATCCGGTTTATCAGTGAGTCCGACATCTGCATCTGCCGGTGGAACAGGGGAGGACACATATCTGAATATGGCCGTAATCCCATGTTCTTTACTTTGTGTCCGTATGGGGCGTTGATGGTCGGAGAAGAGTTTCCAGTATGAAGAAACCTACGCCGAATGGAAGGTGGTGGCTCAGCCATAGCTGCAAGTGTGGGGAGTGCGACACGTATCATCGTCATGAAAGGTTCGCCGAATGGAATGAGAGGGTCGGCCCACCGAAGTGCCCCAAGTGCGGTGGAACCATGTGTTGGGACACAGGAGAGGAGCTTCCTTGGGTCTGGGTGGATGGCGAACTGGTGGTGACGAAGGAGTGCTCGGCATGAGGTGCAGGAATTGTGGGAAGCGAATCGTATGGGAAGACAGTAGCTGGATGCATACCAGCCGCTGGTTTTCCTGCGCACTGCTCGGCTTTTCCGAAACCCCGAACCAGATGATGGCCGAACCGGAGGATGCTGTGCTCGTCGTCACGGAAGAAGTGAAGTACCAAGAGAGGAGAGACCGGCATGATAAAGACATGCTTGAGTTGTGCCCACGATGAGGCGAAGCACCAAGAGAAGGGAGCGTTAGGCCCTCCTGAAATCTGCCAGCGATGCACATCGGAAGAGAGGGGCTACCCGGCGAACTGGATGCCCGTTTGTGTGCTTGGAATCGAAGAGGAAAAGCCGGAGTGATGCATCCCATCTACATCTGGCGGTGTCCGACTTGCAAGGCCGTCTGGTACCGGTCAAGGATGGGAGAGAGATACAGGCCCTACCCGGAAGGCGATTGCCTGCGGTGGTTCAATCGCGGATGCGGATGTGGGGACGGATTGGACATGACCGGCGAAGTGCCCGACTATATTCTGGTCACATGGGAAGAAAAGGCGGCTTGAACAAAAACCCCAATAAAAATAGCAGAAACGCAAAAATTTCGGAATAGCTCCGCCACATACAGTCCGCATGGCCCTCGGACCAGACCATGAAAGAGAAATATGATTGTTCTGACTGCGCTTGGAAATGGAGGCGCAAAACAGGGGACGGACTTTGCATTAGCTGTGGGATGTGGAAAGGAATGAGATATCCGCTGCGATGGGTGCCGGAATCCTGTCTGCATACATGGGAGGAGATGCCCTATGGGTGATGTCTGGATAGAGACGACGGAGAGCTGTCCCGATTGCAGGGCTGAGAAACACTTCTTGAAAAAGCATCCGAACGTGTGGAAGAAAGAGGCCATCAACGAATGCGAATTCGAAACGCCGTATCAGCCGAAGCCGTGGTGCGACTGTGACGCCTTTTCAGGGACGGTCAGGAGCCGCATCAGAGCATACGAGCCGGAGGCCGGGACGATGCTGGTCGTGAATGAGGTGCCGGTGTGACGAATGTCCGGAATATGTGCAAGAGATGCTGGCAGGAGATTCACAAGGCTGGTCCGGATGAGAAGCCGCCCAACCTTGTTATCAGTCCCAGCTTCTCACCTTACTGGTGTGGTCGTTGTGGCAGACCTTCGTTCGATTATGTCAAGGGCACCTGTCCGGATGGGGTGATGTGGGTAGCTCTGGAGCAACCAACGTGACTGCCGAGTGGAGAAGGCGGCTTGCGGAGGACTGGTCTACCGGCTGACCTGTCAGGGCTGCGATACGAAGTCCTACACACCAAGGATGCCTGATGGCGTAGGAGGAGAGCCTGTGTGGAGAGACCTGAAAGACTGGTTGAAACAAGGGGTGGCATGGTGGTGGGAGTTCAACGTCATGCGACCGTGGCGCAAGCTCATCCAACACAAGTGCCCCGTATGTGGCTATGGAGGCTCCAAGTATTTTCATCTGGGAGCCCGGTTCTGCTCCAGACGATGTTTCCTGATTCACACGGGCGGATGTCTTGTCGTAACCCAAGAGACGAGACTGATATACTTCGAGATAGTCTGCAATCCGACCATCAGACTGAAAGACATAAAGGAGCGTCGGTTCTGGATACCGCCCGAGGGGTGTCTGGTCATAAGGGATGAGGAACTCGTGTGCGGGGAGGTCAGGGCAGAGCCTGTGGCTCTCGAAGCCGATGAGTTCAAATCGAGATTGCTTGGCTTTACAGTTTACGAGCGATTGCCGGACTGGATTCTGAATGGAGCTTTACAGGTTTACGACGAGGAGGCCGCGTGAATCCTCTTTGCGATACCTGCAAGAGGTCGTCCTCGACCCCGGCTCGGGGCGAGCTGTGTTTTGCCAACATTACGCCGAGCGCAAGACGCTGTAGTGGGCGCGAGTCAATTGATGATATCGAGGGCGTGCTTCTGGCTTTTGAGGAGGAAGGGTTAGGAAATCCTGTGGGGCTTCACGAAATTGAGTGTATAATCAGTACAGAGGAATAGTTCCTTGACGTTGAACATTTGCAGGCGGTGTGTTATCGAGTGGGTTTCTGAGAGGAAGTATGACGCTTGCCCCAAGTGTGGAGGGCCACCGGCGTTCATAACTTATCAGAACGCAGGGTCGAATGTACTGATTGTCTGGAGAGAGAAGCGTGAGTCTGCGTAGGCCATTCATCTGGAAATGCGACGAGCCCGGCTGTAACGCCGTGGTCGAGCGGGAGGGATATGGCATGCCCAAGGGATGGGTATGGCACCGCAAGCTGGAAGAGCCAGTCAAACACAGGTGCGAGGAATGTGAGAAGAGGCGGAAAGAGGAGGCGGCCAAGTGACGACGTGGGGAAAGGGACAAAGCCATTTTGACCTATACGAGGCATTGACGGAAAAACCCCTTCCCCTTTTCTGCGACAATTGTAAGAACAATTGGCTTTCGAATAAGAATACGCGTTGCCCTCGATGCGGGAGTAGATGGATTGGCGTGGACTCTCACTTGGAAGGACGGCTGACGGTGTATGAGGAAGAACCAGAGTAAGTGGGACACGATATGAAATGCACTTTCGAAGAAAGCGAGCTGTTATAGAAGCCGAGGTGAGGCCGACGGTCTGCCAAGACAGCGGGGAGGCCGAGTGGTCGGATGGAGAGGCAGACAAAATGGCCAAGAGAATGCATTACCTGCTCAAGAGGTATGGCAAATCATGAAGTGCCCGATGGAGCCAATTCGGAATGCGATGTTCGAACCGATATGCGAACCGTTTCAGGCGAAGGATGCGCCGGAGCCTGTGCCGGAGCACGATGCATGGTCGTACCTGATGACGCGCCGAGACGGCAGCCCCTTTGCTTGGCACACTTTGGCTGTTCGATTTTCCAAGAAGATTGCGATGCAGGACGGAATGGGTGAGACGTGGTATTCGCTTTATCGGAACACGGCGTCCTGCGGCGTTCGGGGCTGTTGGAGTTCGCGTTACAACTGTCCGTGTAAGAAGTTTGTGCCAGACCCCACTTTCCGATGTCTGAAGATTCAGGGTGAGGTAATTTGTGAATCAGATTGATACAGAAGCAAGATGGTATAAATCCATGTTCCCCGGCCCCACCTACCCTACACTCATCACAGACAAGCTTGTGAGTGCCAATGGCGGCACCCTCATCTTCACAGTTATCTGCGACAGCGCAGATGGGAGTGGCTGTGGTAAATGGTGGCTGGAGTATGATGGCAAGGCTCGCGAGTTCTGTCCGGGGTGTGGACGCCGAAAGAAGAACGGCAACGTCATCATCAACGATGAAAGGACACCGAGCGTGGCGAGGCTTTACGACCCACATGTACTTGTGGTCGGAAACGAGGAAGATGCATGAGAGTTGGAAGATGGAAGTGCCGGGTGTGTGGAAGAATGAACTACATCAGGGGCTCGAACGTGCTCAAGAACCACTGCGGACACGACTGGCAAATACACTGGCGTTACAAAGGAGATGTCCCATGTGAAGTGTTGTTCATCTGGAAGGAGAATTCAGAGATAGTATGAATTGCTCCCAGTGCGCTATAAGGGAAGGCAGTGGTCTTTGCCGGATGAGGGTGTTCAACTGCGGTCTCGTAGAAATACCTTGTTGTATCCCAATCGGATGTCTCTATGTATGGCGAGAGGAGAAGTATGAGAGTGTTGGAGTTCAAAGACAATTATGCCCATCAGAATAAGGGCATCAATGTAACATGCAGACTTGGGGACGAGTTTGCTGACCTGAAGACGGGAGAGCGTATTGTGCTTCAGGATATGGATACACCGGCCTCCCGGTGCGCTGTGGTCAATAGCACATGGAGCGGCCCATTGAAGGATATGCCGGAGTTCATCATCATTTTGGAACATGACCCGGCTCTTAGAGACAGGGAGGCAATCCGCAAGGCGATGGAGAAGTATTTCCACGAGGAGGTGACGTTGGACTCGGTTGTCACGGCTATCTCCTATACGCCGTTGGCGGACATCGAGCCGGAGGATTGATATGAGACACGAGGGAGATAAAAACAAGACGGATATTCGGATGCAGGAGCCCGGAGCACCGGTGCTGGCCAAGCCGTTCGTGGGCTGCGTGGTCCGAGACGAGCGGGGCGACGAGAACGAAGACCCTGTTCTGGCTATCGTGCTCAGGGTCAATGAGAAGTCGGTGAGCGGCATCTTCCTTGACGGCATCAGCGACTCGACCTATCGCTACTGCAACTTTGTCAAGGTGAAGACGAGGAAGGGCTGGTCGTACCGGAGCAAGACCCCGCTGGGGATGTGCGGCTGGGTGGATGGCGACCGGCTACAGGAAGCGATTGACAAGGCCGACACCGGGGAGGAGTTCGGGAGCGGCGAATACTCGCCGGGGTGATATGGCCTACAGACTGATGTGGTTGTATTGTTCGGCGTGCAAGCTGGACACCATCGTGACTCAGGAGACGAGGCCATTGCGATGTCCGAAGTGCAAGAGCCGTGAAATAGGTTCGTGGATGTTGGTGCCCGAGGGGTGTCTGGCAGTGCGTGATGAAGACAGCGAAAATCCAACTCAAAGGCAAGGAGCTGCTTAGCTGCGTCCATGTGGTCTGTAATGGCTGCGGAACACCACATCAGATACATCAGGCTGATGAGCACGTACCGATACCTGACCAGTGCCCGACTTGCAACAGGATGAGCATTATTAACAATCTCTGGTGGGAGGTAGCATGGGTGCCGGAGGGCTGCGTCGCCATTGGAGGTGAACATGAGGAATAACACGAATTCACAGAATCCAGACTACTATATCATCCGCTGTCCACATTGTCAGATACCTCACGTGAACTACGAGGGAGTGCCCGGACATATATCACTTGCCTTCTGTAGCTATTGCGGAGAAGAGGCCGACGCTCAGGAGTTCATTTTGCCTGCGTACCCCGGAGCACTCTCTATTTGGGACGAGCACCAGATGCATGCGTTGGAAAGAATTGAGCTTGAGCATAATGGCACGCATTATGAAATCGTCATGCATGTAATTCCGACGGGCGATATGGCTTACACGATGTTGGCAAGCGATGAGCAGCGAATACCATAAATGCACTTTTTGCGGTGAGACCTTGAAATGGACTCCGCTTTTTATGTGCTACGCGTGCGGAAAAATGTCGCACATGGGTTCATTCTTTTTGACAGACCTGACGCCGTTTATGGCCAATGGGGCAACGTGTCCGAAGTGCTGGAAGGGCAAATTGAGTCTTTGTCCTATCGGTTATCTGTTGTCATGGAACGAGTGTATAATAGATTGATGAAGCTGACACGTTGTGGGATTTGCGGTTTCTTACTGGGAGCATATCACGAGAAGAGGTGTACATGCAGCCCGAGAGAGGGCGTAATGTGGAAAAGGTGGCGTAGTACCATAACCCAATGCCCAACAGACTGTTTGTTCACAGTAGACGAGCAAGAGGCAAATCATGACCCGGTGGGGCTACAGGAGGCGGACTGAAAAGCGAGTCAAGAAGAGTGTGCCCAAGGGTAAAAAGAAGAGACCCGGACGCAATCCAACGCTTGGTCCTTTGCGTCCGGGCCGGAGAAGGCGGGGAAGACGATGAAGAAACTGCTGAAGAGGTGTCACTGCAAGAACAGGCTCGACTTTGTCATGAAGGTTATCCTGACACTGATTGTCTTTCTGGTGACTGCTCTGGTGATGGTCGCGATATGTGGGTGACGATGCTCGAAGATGAATACAGGGATTGCGAGTTCTGTGGATGCACCACGAATGCCAAGCTCCGGCGTTGTTGCGACAATGGCTATCTCGCGGATGGCGGCAAGAAAGAGTGTCCCCACTGTTCGGATATGGCTACCTTCGCTGATGGTCATTGCAGCAAATGCGGCAAGCCGTTTCCTGCACTCTTGACGGCACGAATGCGTCTTGATGAAAAGCAGTCTCTGGTAGATGCCCTGTTCGCCGTCCAGAACGGCTACATCTCATGTCGCCGCATGGCGACAAGGCTGATGGAGCTTCATGCGATGGAGGCTGCCAAGCAGGCGGACGAGTTCCACCGGGTGCTCAAACAGGTCACTGCCGTGCTCAACAACTTCAGGAGCGTCGCCAAGGGCGTCCTCGACACGATTGACGAACAAGGGAAGAGCCTCGCGAACGACGGCTAAAGGGGGCGAGACCGGCCTTGCCTCGCGTGGGGCCGGTCTCCTTGTCACCATGAAACCAAAGAAGTGCAAATGGTGTGGCGACTCGATGGTCAAGTGGCGTAGGAACGTCAAGGCGTGGGAATGGAACGAGGGGCATCTTGGGAAGGACGGCGACGAGTGCCCGACCTGTCATCGCGTCCACATGGAGATACCCCTGCTCTTCTTCAGGTGCGAAGGGTGTGGACACGAGGGGACACAGGAGCACTTCATGCCCGGCAGTCTCTATGGCAAAGAAGAGGCTGTTTGTCCCTTGTGTCTGTGCATGGGCAAACAGGTGGGTGTCTTTGTTGTCGAGGATGAGCAGGTCTGGGAGGAACACCCGGCCCTTGTCAGGCTACACGTGAACAAGGATAACATCGGTATGGGTATTATCAACTCGAAGGCGATTCAGGGGGCTCCGGGTTGTCTCAGGGTTTGGGCGGAGACGAATGGATGAGGAGCGGCGGAGAGGTGTGGGAGTGTGACAACTGCGGCCACGTCAAGCTGCACGAGGAAGAGATTACCTGCTGGAAGTGTGGTAAGGGTGAGATGATTTTTCGGGGTCGGATACCCCTTTTGGTTTTGGTTGTTTGGAAGGAGCGGCGAATAGGGGGTCTAATCACCGCAGATTCTGCGACGAATAGTTGAAATGATGACCGACTATACAGCAGTAGCGAATCGGAAAAGACTACTGGAGCGTCTCATGAGAAGTGCGTTCGGCAGGATGACGCCGCACTACAAGAGATGGGCTCGATGCAATCTGTGCGGCAAAGGCGTCTGGCATGCTTCCAGCCTTGAATCGGGTACCTGCCAGTGTGGCCAAGGCACTGAAATTGGGGACTTCGACCCGCGCTCTTTCACGCTGGTAAAGCCCGGATTGCTCTTCGTTGTTGACGAGCAGTTGGACTCTTTTCGGTCTGCCTGATTCTCCCTTATCGTCATATTTCTTTGATATGACAGCCCTCTATGGAGGGACGTGTTGTCCCGAAGGAGAAGCATCAAGGAGAAACTATGCCAGAGCAAGAACCAAAACCAGAGCTGGTGTTCAGGATTCAGGCCGTGGAAGGGCCAGAGCTTGTCACCAACGGCACTTTTGATTCAGACCTTAGTGGTTGGGACAACTGGGGCATGACTCCATGGTACTGGGAAGAAATAGGTGACCATCCTCAAACGGCTGTAGCCTCAACAGGGGGAGAACCAACCTAATGGAAATCCTCTGTAATTTAGACCAAGATATTTCAATTCCATCAAACGGAACCTATCGTGTCCGTTATGAGTTTTGGGTTGAGTATGCCCTTCCGCAAGAGGAGACATATCTCAATTTTACATTTGGGCCGCATACTCTTGGATTTGGAGGGGAAGATGCTCCTGTCTCGGGGACTCATTATGTGTATGATGAGAATCTGGCATTTACAGCGGGGACTCATACTTTGCATTTCCATGTGAGCACTTTTGGATTTGGTTTTGATAATTTCAGTTTGTGGCTTGATAACGTTTCAGTGAAACAGCTTCTGCCGCCACTGAAGGTGACGACACCTGACCCGGTCAATTCGGCACCGGACATTCCACTCGACCAAGTGCTGTCGTGGGTTGCCGGAGCTGGTGGTGCCGACTCCTACGATGTTTACTTTGGGACGAACCCTGACCCCTCCGGGGATTTCAAGGGCAATCAGCCGGGCCTGACCTACGACCCTCCGGGCGACTTGGAGGGGGGCCAGACATACTACTGGCGCATTGACGCCAAGAATGCCTACGGTACGACGACGGGCGATGTGTGGGAGTTCACGACTGTTGCGGGTCTGCTTGCGCCGGACAAGACACATTTCAGATATGGATGAGGAGATAGACAATGGCACTTTCAGGATTCCCAGTACCGCCAAAGAAAGTAAAGGTACGTCTTGGTAGTGCATTCCAAGCTCCCGGTGTAGAGGCGGGGAACAAGCTGGAGCGATACACTAACCGTGGCTTTGAAAATGCATGGTTCGGGACTGGGGAAATCTCCATAAGCGTCGAGTTGTGGACATCCTGAAGGCAATGGCGAGGAAGAACAAAATTGAAATGCTGCGGGGGGCCTGTGTCGCGAGATAAACTGGGCCTTGCGTTGAGACAAACAACAGGAGAACAGATATGCAGGGCATCTTGGATTTTCTGAAGAAAATACTCTGGGACTGGTGGCACAAGGATGAAGATGACGAAGAAGACATCAACAAGCCTGACGAGTTCACGACAGCCGTCAAGCATACTTGCCCGAAATCCGTTTCCGAGTGGCCCATCGTCTCCAAGCTCACTGTCAAACTCAGCGGTTCGAGGATATACTTTGAGGTGGATAATCCAGAACAGTGGCCTGCCGTCGAGGGTACAGTCTGTTGCGAGATGCACGCCCTTCTTGAGCGTGACGGCGAGTGGCACTGTGGGCCGTGTGACGGCGTCCACCTCCTTCCTTCCCACAAGGAGAAAAGCGGTGCATGCGTGCCCGACGGCGACACGAGGACTTATGTGCCGAAGCCGGGCGAGAAGGTGGGCTTTGTCCTTACGGGCTGTTGCCGTAACGGGCGGCATATGAGACCCCAACAGAGAACGACCATCGCGTGGTTGGTCTGGTCGTGATTGGGTAATTTCCGGATTCTTCCGGATTATCTCATGCTGCCTGCAATAGGTTCGGAAAAGGAGAGGCAGCATGATAGTATTAGTGTGGATTATGGGCGTGGCCATTTTGGTCATGCTCGTCGCTATTCTTGTCGGCTTGAAGCTTCTGACAATAGCATCGAGAGACGCACAAGCCAATTATTCCATGTTCATGGATGCCGAGAAGCAGCGCGACGACATGGCGTCACAGCTCATGGCTGTCCGTAGATATAGCGGCAACATTGAAGCGGAACTGAAGGCTGTGAAAGACCAGCTTCAAGAGGCCAAGTGTGGTCTCGGGCTTATCAAGAAGAACCTGAAAGCGACCGTCGAATACCTCCGGGGCAGGAACTTCCGTTCCAAGAAGGAGGCTCTCGAACACTCGAAGCCCTTCAAGCAGTTCTGCAAGACTCTCGATTCTTTGTGATTCTACCGGATTTCCTGAAGCCGCTTGCAATGGGTGGGTGAAAGGAGATACGGTATGAAGGTCGCGAGTTTCCGAGATGTGATGGCCGGTCATATGACCGCCGAGATTGTCTGCCTGTATAAGGGAGAGGTCATGCGGACGTTGACCGTCAATGGCGACATGGTGCACATGGCCTGCCCCAATGGTGACGAAGTGGATGTGCCGTTGGATACCCCTGTGAGCTATGAGCCGTGGTTCATGGACAGGGGCAATATGCTTTTTGAGGGGCTGGGCACCCGCTTGAAGCTCTGCACGGAGGCCGACAAGGTTCGGTATCCGGATGGAAGCATGGATTCCGTTATGCCGTCGGAAAGCGCGGAGGTGATGGCCAAGGTTGGCAGCGAGAACGGCCCGGAGCCCTACGTCTGCGACCCCCTTTACGGCAAGCGTATGGACAGTGCAGACTGCGGCGAGAATTGATAGACGCAGGGTGGGTATGCGTCAGGGAGCTTCGGTCTCTTACCGGGGCTCCCTTCTTTTTTGTCGGATTTGACCCTTCCCTGTGCAATGGTCTGGTGATGAAGAACGAGGACATATTCGGGGCCAGACGCAGCTGGAAACGCCCGGTGCTGCTGGCATGGAGCCTGAAAGCTCTTGGAAATGGCATGAAGCCCAAGGAGGTCAAGCGGATTGCCCGGCGCATGCGCCACAAGAGCGTGGCCGAGATAGCCCGGTGGGCGCGTCGCGAGGGTGCAAAAATTGCAGGCGAATGAGAGATTTTTCCGGATTCGAAGAGCTGCTGGGCAATGTGGTAGTGGATGAAGAAACCTGAGACAGTCAAAAGGAGGCACTGAGATGGGAACTTATTACTACTACCTGCGTTCGAAGACGATGAAGGCCAAGGACGAGACGGAGGGAGGCTCTGGCGACTCCATCGAGTTGGCCTTTTTCACCTACGGGTACAAATGCGCCTGCATTGACCCGTACGACTCCAAGTACAAGCTGTTCTGTGCGAATGTGGAGCGGAACCGCAAGAACGCTTGGGATAAGCACTCCGTGGGCGACAAGGTGCCCTTCGTGGTGCAAGGCGACAAGCCCAAGGAGGGCTTGTTTGTCTACCGGAATGTTACCAATTCCGGCTGGCTCGACAGCGGCAAGTTCCCCGGCGAAGCCTATGGCTACCTGATGAAGGTGGGTGGACGATGGGTGATTTCCAGCTATTACGACGATAAGTCGGGTGGTGGCACGGTCGGCTTCGGCGAACCGGTCCCCTATGTGGGCTCCCGGTACGGCATCGAGAACGACTATCATGCGACCCTCGGGTACTTCTGTAAGATGCCTGACGGCAAGGTGGCCTATATCTCCCTGAAGGACAAGGCCCTCGTGGCCGAAGCGGCGGCGGCGTGGAAGCCCTACAACGACGCCAAACGGGCCAAGGAGGAGCGCGAACGGGCCAAACGGGCCGAGGAAGCCGCGAAGCGCAAGGCAGAGGCGAAGGCCAAGAAAGAGGCCCTGATGGCCAAGAAAGCGGCGATGGCCAAGGAGATGGCCGCTCTGGATGTCGAAATCAGCAAGCTTTCATGGGTAGCGTAACTGGAAGGAGGACAAGGGGAGCCCCGGAAAATCATCTGGGGCTCTTGTTTTTTCCGGATTTTGAGCCCCCGTGGAGCAATAGGGTAGTGGAATGAATGAGACCGACAAAGTCAATGACCGAAAGCCCGAAGGAGGCCCGGAAGTGTCTGTTCTTGAGTCCACCAGTCGCAAGCGTCTCGTGACGCTCATCGAGAAGGCCCCGAAAGGGATGCCTGAGCCCCCGCCCCACAGTGTGAAGCACAGCAAGTGTTACCGCTGCGGCGGGTCCGGCGTCTACTACCGGTTCGGCACCTGTTACCGTTGCGGTGGCAACGGGCGCGACCCGATTCACTACGATTACCACGTTGACCTTGACAACGCCTCGCCTGAGTGGCTGGCGTGGGCTGAGGAAGTCATCGCCAAGCGCGATGCCGCGAACGCCAAGCGCAAGGCCACTCGCGACGCCAAGAAGGCCGCTGAGGAGGCCGAGAAGGCCCGGAAGCACGAGGGGGAAGCCGAGGCCCTTCTTGAGAAGGAGTCGTGGCTCAAAGAGGCCGCTGAGAATGCGGAAGCTCTGGCGGCTGCTGACCCCTTCGCCCACGGAGTTCTTGAGAGCATCCTGAAGTGGCTCAATCCGAGCGACAAGCAGAAGGCCATCATCGAGCGCGGCATGAAGCGCGTGGCCGAGAGGGCGGCTGAGGACGCCCTGCCCAAGGAGCCTGTTGTTGAGGGGCGCACCGAGATTGTTGGAGTTGTCAAGGGCTTCAAGGATGTTCCCGACCGGTTCTCTTACAACGGCGGCACCATTCTGAAGATGATTGTTCGTGATGACCGGGGCTTTAAGGTCTACGGCACCTGTCCGTTGAGCTTAGAAGCGGAGCGGGGTGACCGGGTTCGGTTCCGGGCGACGGTCGAGAAGAGTAAGGATGACGAGTTCTTCGGATTTTTCAAACGGCCTGCAAAGGCCGAGATTATTGAGGAAGCAAAAAGTAAGGAGGCATAATTATGGCAGCAGGACTGAGTGACAAGGCAATCTACGGTCGGGTTTATCGGCGACTGCGTGGCATCCTGCGCGACCTATACGAGCGGTATGGGGACGCATGTAACATGCGGTATGCGAACCGGGAGCTGGCCGGGGAAATCAAAGGCGTGGCCGTCAGGGTCTACTACTCGATACTCCGGGCATCGAACGGCGAGTGCGCCGGACTGCCCTGTGTCGAGATGAGGTCCAGTCTGTACGGCGAACCAGTCGCTGTTCGGCTACCGATGGGCGAAGGCCCGGTCGAGTACCTGTCGAAGCGAATCTAAACAGGGAGAGACAGAGGGATGGCGAAGGACAAGATACCGCTGAATAACAGGGACATCGCAGCCATGGCGAGGAGGGACAGTACGACTCCCGACCGCAAGCTGGCCGCTATCATCGCTGCCCGGCATCGCGACGAGGAGAAACGCCGAAGGGAAGCAAGCTGGCGGACCTTTCGAGTAATACAGGGATACTGAGGAGAACACGATAGTGATGAGAAAACCGACATATCCGAAGAAACAAGCTGAAGCCGATTTGAGGATGGCTATCCAGTGTTACTGGAAAGCCTATCAGGACTATAAGGCTGACGGTTCGGAGAGATGTGCCTCTGTGGCTTTCCAGATGGCTCTGGGGGCCAACAGGAGATTAGTGAGGGAACAACTTGCTCTGAGGCGACCATGTGGTCCGAGTCAAAGAGAGAGGCGATAGCCTTTCATGCCAAGCACGCGCAGGAGCTGGCCAACAAAAACGGTCGGTCGTATGCCGTCGTGGAAGCTCTTCACAAGAGGCTTGGAGTCGTTCATCTTAGACCTCACGACGAGGTGGGTGAAAATGAAAGAACCATTGCCGTCTTTAGGCCGGATGTGCCCAAGGTTGAGGAGAAGCAAGACCTGCCGGGGCTGCATGACAGGGATTTTGACTACTGGATGGAGATTGTCTCGATGGTGTGGTATCTGGTACGGAAGTTCTCCATATCTCTGGAGAGGGTCGAACCCGAGGGGTTGCCAATGGATTGCGCCCCTGCGAGATGGAGTGAGGACAACATCGTCCTTCAGATAGCCGTCAGGCAGACAAAGGACGGAAAGTGGTTTGGCCATGTCACGTCGTGGAAGCGGCTGATACCGGAGATAGCGCAGAGGCTGGCTCAGGCGAAGAAAAGGTCAGACGAGTTTGTGCAGGGAGACTTCTGTAATATCATTGCGGATTTAGAGGCGGAAGCTTGGATGTGGGTCAACAAGCACCGCCACGCGAAAGCCTCATCAGAAGACCCGCCAGAGGGCCTGTAGGGCCTCGTAGACGACGTTCGTGGCTCCACGCAGCCCTCCATACCTTTACAGACTCCGACGCCAAATAGAAGCCATTTGCGCGTTTGTGTGTTCAACGCGTTCCGGCGCAAATAGCTTCTCATTTTCCCCTTCCGGAGAACAGGGCCAAAAACTTTTTTCCGGATTTTCTAAGTCCCGTTGCAATAGTATGTTGTGAGCGAAAAGCCACCAACTGAAAGGAGTTGATATGGTCGCTCGTTGTTCCAGCCTGTTGCCCGAGTCACTGAGGCCGGGCAGTGTCCTTGTCGCCAAGCGTGGCAACCACGTCACCCTCGTTGGCACCAGCAGGACTAACGACTTCGGTGAGAAGTTGTTCCGCTTGAAGTACCACCCCCGCTGGGAGAATGGCTGGTGGATGCCCGGCTCGACAAGCCGGACGACATTCAGCCGCGACGACTTGCAGGAGTTGGGCCTGCGGCTTGAGGAAGGAGCGGCGTCTGCTGACAAGGCGGACGCCGTTGAGGTGTCGGAGCCTGACCCTGTCGAGGTTCCACGGCTTGACTCCAAGGCAGTCAGGCTGTGGGAGCGGTTCGGTGTGGACCCGGACGAGGCAAGGAGGATGGTTCAGATGGGAAGGCTGACTTGGGAAGACGTAAACCTGCCCTCTCTGGCGGATGTCCGGGCAAAGGTGCAGGAGCGACGTGAGTTCAGTCTCAAGGTAATCGAGGTCGAGGCTCTGAAAGAGGAGATGGTGGCATGAAGATACGCAATCTTACCAAGTATCGCACAGACGACTTGCGCAAGTTCATGTACTGGGTCGCCAAACAGGAAGGCTACGAGTCCTCTTACACCAAGCGGCTACGCGTCACGGTAGTTCCTGCTCGACGGTGGCACACAGGCGAGGCTCCGCTGGGCGGCTCCAGCATCTTTATCCGCATCCCCAAACCTGACCGGCTGAACAAGCCGCGCTTGGCGGCACTCGTCGCACACGAGATGCGCCACAATCACCAGAGGCGTGGTACGACCTACGTCGCCTACTCCACTGAGCGCAACATGCGTGGCAGTGGCCGCTACTCCGGACGAGGGGAGAGCCCGGAGAGGTACTGGCCCGAGGCCGAGACTCTGGAGCTGAGGCTTGTCGAGCCCAAGGCCAAGAAGGTCAAGACACCCCACGACCGGGCTGAGGAGGGTCGGGCCAAGGCTGCGAAGAAGGTTGTCGAGTATGAGCGCAAGATGAAGCGTATGGAAAATCTCTTGAAGAAGTGGCGGAAGAAGCTGCGATACTATGAGAAGCGATGTGAGGTCACAAAAGACTTACTCGCGCCTGAGCCCCGGAAACCAAGTAGGCCCGAGCCTCGCAAGAAAGAGGAGCCTGTCTATGAGGACACGTGGACGTGCCTTGCCCACATGGATGAGGGCCGTGTCTTTGAATGCCCGTACGACTCATTGGCGGATGCCAAGCAGCGGCCCTATCCATGCGTAGACGCCGAGGAGCCGAAGGTTCCAAGGGGATACCTTGGCGTAACCGAGGAGGAGCCATGTCGAGGACGTGGGCTGCCGACAGGGTAGCCAGATTCCGGTGCCACACGTGCGGGTATGTCCTGTGGAGGGAATTCAACCCCGGCAGGAGGTGTCCAGTCTGTGACTGCGGGGCTGGCTACATGCCGTGCGACTACGTCTTTACGATACCCAAGGGGACTCTGTTGATTTTAGACGAGTCTCCGTGTCTCGTTGCGGTGTAGAATAGAGTGGGGTATCCTTATGCGACAAGTTGAAGGTGTGAACTACTGGAAGGTGAAAGACTTCAGAGCTTGCCCCGACTGTGGAAGCGAGCAGTTTTATGAAGGGCCGTCCGGTGGCATGTGTGTGAATATCAAGTGCGCTGGGTGCGGAAGCTTCTTCAACAACATGGGGTTTATGGGATTCGAGAGAATCCACTGGAACCCTCCGGACGAGTCAGAGGGTATCTTGATAGTTGGAAGCGAGAAGGAACATGGCAACATCAAAGCAGATATGCGTGATATTAGGCGAAGATGGAAAACCCATTGCGGCGACGCCATTCGTCGAGTCTGCGCAAAACTTCGTTGCTCAGAATGAAGGGACCAGCTTTGTGAAGGTGGCCCGGATAAAGGGTCACTCGGCGGTGTCCCTGTCTAGGCGCGAGAACGCCATCACTGAGTGTATCGTGGATGCGGCTATTTCTGCCAAGCTTCAGGGCACATCCCTCTCGAAGTTTGCCAAGGCTCACGGCGTCAGGTACCCGGAGCTTCGAGACCGCGTTAATGCGAAGTGGGGATATTCAAAGCCGTGGCCGACCATGAGGCCGAAGAAGAAGGAAGAGGGCAGGCAGCGTTGGAATCACGACGGCCTGTTTAAGGGCTGATGCGGCTCTTGGGATGGCTGACTTACTGGCCCAGACGGCTACTGGCGAGACGGCATGGGTGCCTTATCGTATCGGATTCTTTCGATGTGGACGAGGTGCTGGAGCGGAAACGAGTGACTGAGATGCGCTGGGACAGGAAGCGTGAAGGCTACCTTGTTGTGCGCGACGAGAAAGACCCGTGGGAGGTCGCGCTTGAAGAACTGAGGAGTCTCATGTAGAATGCCTATTGTTATCCAAGACCACGAGCGATACATATGCCAGCACTGCGGTATACCGGTGTTGGCCCGGAAGAGGTTCGGGCAATGGTGTCACCACGCGACCGATGCAAATGGAAATAACTGGCCTCCTTTGTGTCCAACCGGCGTGACTACGGCATTGCCAATGCCGGAGCAGTGTCTGAGAATATGGGAGGAGACATCATGCCGGTGAGTATGACTCTGGGGCCGTCCATAGGTATGACGGGGATGTCTCTGGCCGACATCGTGCCTGCGAACATGGATATTTTGAAGGAGTGTTCTACGTGTCGTCGTGTTCGAGTGGAGAGGACGGATTGGGTTGAGGACTGCATTGAAAATAAGACTGGTCACCTGTGTCCGTGTGGTGGTCTTTGGGCGGCATTAGCTATTGTACCGAGATACTCATTGGTGGTTCGTCATGAGCGCAGATTGGAAAGAGGCAGGTCGGTGTGAAGGATGCAATAATTATGATTGTGCGCACGTGGATTTGCCGTCTGTATTGGGCGACAGAATGAGAGCATGTCCGTGGTGTAGGAGCCCCTGTGTCGAGCACGGTTCGACCTACAAGGGTCGCTGTGCGGAGTGTGGCCGGGAGGCGACGATGAGGCAGTTCCTCGTTGACTACCCGGAAGGCACGCTACCCATCTTTCTGGAGAGGACAGAGGGATGACAAAAGTTGAGAAAATAATCGCAGATATTGACAGGCACGTTATGGTCTGTGGAGGACAGAGGGATGACAAAAGTTGAGAAAATAATCGCAGATATTGACAGGCACGTTATGGTCTGTGGTGGTCGCATAGTCTCGTCTGACGACCCGGTTAGGGCTAACATAGCTTGGGCGTGCTTGAAATGCCAGAAGGAATGGACGATGCCTATCAAGGAGTTCAAGCTGGTAGGACACTGGCCGGAGTGGGTGTACGAGTATGCTGATGAGGGTATAGACCACGAGGGCGACGTGTTGGCCCGGAGAGCCGCTTTGGAGAGTGGCTTGAATCGCGCTGGCAGTTTGCGTGTCTGGAGGGAGCAGAAGGAGTACGATGTGCACGACTGTGCCGCAGACGTGATGACGGCGTTCTTGCAATCTATAGCGACACTGGGCGGCTATCATGTGCCGATAGACGAGAGGGAGGAATGTTAAAAGAATTGACAGGCAGGGTAAAGAGGCCGAACTGGATGAGCCCTTCAGAGCGAAACGGGCTGTTTGAGTCGGATGCTGTTCCTGTCTCTCAGGCGATTATGGTTTGCGTGTCGTGCGGCTGCCGATGGCGACAGTGTGAATTGAATCAGGTATGCCACCGTTCCTGTTGCTGTCCGACATGTGGCAGTAAGGGGAAGCGTGATAGTATGGTTGAGCATATGTGGGTTCCCGGCGGAACGTTGGTCATCTGGGCTGAGTTGAAGACATGAATCAGAACACAATAAAGAAGAGAATCGGTCTTGGTCTACGGCGTTTTCTTGAGGCCGACCAGCTTTCGCGCAAGTACCAGCCCTACTTCGGTTGCAACGCCGAATTCCTGCGACGCTTCCTTGAGTTCCAGTTCAATGGCCGGATGAGCTGGGATAATTTTGGGACAGTTTGGAAGATTGGCCACGTGCTGCCGCTTCGGGAGTTTGACCAAACCAAGGAAGAGGACTTGAAGTTGTGCTGGAACTGGATAAATCTCCGGCCAGTGCGAGAGACTTCATCGCGGAATGCGTATTCCGGTGTCGAGGCATTGCGTATTCTCGAATGGAGAGAGAAGTTTTTCAAGGACAATCCGGTAATTGGGGAGCTTATGCGCAGGGCGGCGATAGTTTCCGATGGTGAGGCTCGGTCGTTTGTGGACTGGGGAATGTTCTCCGTGGAACATTAGTCACTGATATGCAAGAACTTACGAAAATAATCGCTGGAAAAATCTCGTGAAATTTTCGCAGAAATCGCTACCAATGGAGAGCAAGCATTACAAGAGAGTCGCGGCAGAGGTGCCGGATAGCGAGAGACAGGAAAAGGGGCGATGCAAAAAGTGCGGAAAAGAATCGTGGCTTTTGGGCAATGAAGGGTTTTCATGTCCGCAATGCGGACACACAGAAGGCACGTTGATGGATGCGAGGCGTGTCGGACATTTAGACATCACGTCAGAAAAGCGCGAAAATAAATGAAGGTTTCGAAACCAGTAGCACCATGGCCGGTCAAGCAATTACCGATTGGTTTGGTCAAGTTCGTCGAGTATGTCAAGTCTCGGGAGAACGATGTCGAATACGTTCGGTACCTCTGTCACTGTGGCTTTGTCTACGATGCCGTCGAGGTGTACAATCATGGAGTGCGGCATGCGGACGGCAAGAGATGTCCTTGGTGTCACAAACTTACCAGCGAGCCGATTGCGCCCAAGGAGCTGATGAGACGCTCTGGCGGTAAATTGCCCAATGAATGTTTGCTGGTCTGGAAGGAGAGGGGGCATGTTGGGAGGCTTCCACAAGATACCCGCAAGATGGTTCTACCTATGGGCCTGCGGCTGTGGTAGCAAGTGGCGACGCTACAGTTATGCTGAGAACGAACCTTGCCCATTATGCGGTCGTGAGCGCGACTTGATTGACATGGCACCGACACCCGGAGGGACTTTAGATGTCTGGGATGAATCAAGAGAGTAGACTGAGGGGCCGACCCCGGTGTTCGAGATGTGGTGGCTTTGTCAATGGATGGGGAGCCCAGAATGAACCACAGTGCTCGTGCTCAGACCGGTATCGCAATGGAAGCGATGAAGATATGAGTGGTCCTCCCGAGGGCAGTGTGTTCGTTTGGTTGGAAAATCAGGATTGACGAATTTCTTGATATGATAGACATAAGTGGAGTCCTGAAAAGAAAAGGAGGAACAAACGTGAGAGTTCTCATGGTTATCGTTGTCGCAGTCATCCTCTGCTCGATTGCCGGGTGTGGTACACCGGTGAAAGAAAAGAGACCTCCCGATAAGACGCCGCTTGGCGGTCAGATGAAGTAAGATGCAGTGCAGAAAACCATCTTTGTTGTGGAGGGTGGTGGCACTCGTGTTAAGTCCGTTCGTCGCGTTGCTCGCCATCTGTTTCGCCTTTGCGGCGGTTCTGGGTGTTGGTATCCTCTGCTGTATCGGAGAGCATTACTCGCAGCATAATGCCGGTCACTTTCCGCATTGACTGGCCCAAGTTTCGAGAATCTCCGGATTTTTCATCACTCCGTGCAATGGTGTCGAAAAAGGAGCGAGTGATGATATTCCGCACAGGCGGTTCTCTATCCAAAGGAATAATCTATACCCAAATAGCCGCTTTGGTTATGATGCTCGTGGGTATGTGGCATCTGGGCCTTGTTCTCTTTATTGTTGCCAGCGTGATGACGCTGAAGACAATGAAGCAAGCCGATACACACCGCCTTCCGGTCAGCAGGTGTATAATGTCTGATGAGGCCGATGACGCCGATTTGGAGGCAGCCGAGCGTAAAGCGGAGAAGGAGCGGCAGAAAAGAGAGAAGAAGCGCGAGCGAGAGCTTGCCGACGCGCAGGGTGCGAGCTGGCACGGCGTTGTGGAGGCTTCTGTCCTTGGGGCTCGAACAATCGTGGACAATACGGATATACCAAATGGCTTCGTGGTGATGGGGCCTGCCGACAAGCCCGTTCTCGTGGACTTTGACGATAGTGGCAAGCTCGTCTCCCGAGGGGTCGAGGTCGAGATAGGTTCATGGCTGAAGGGTCTTGGCGACAAAATTCCAGAGGATGCCGTCATACTGGTCCACTCGGTTAAGGGGCCGGACCAGATACTCATTAGGAGTCTGGAGGTCAATCGAATCACAAAGAACGGCCAGCCGGTCACGGTCAGAGAAGCGGCCCGGCTCAATCTTCTGCCGAAGGTGGTCGAGACGCTGCGTGAGAAGTATATCGAGAACATGCAGTACAAAGAGGTTGAAGCACTGTTGGAGAGTCTGGATGAGAAAGACGATGCGTAAGTACAGCAGGCGACACGGCTGGATGCTGATGAGGTCGTATGCCCCCGGTGACGGCTCGATTGATTTCAACTGGGTGAGCGAGCAAGACCCCAATGGTGCCGTGTTGGAAGAGCCTGTTACCGAGAGTGACGTGAGCGAGTGGCTCCGTATGAAAGAGAACTCCGAGAGGTTTCAGGGTTGGGAGATTCTTGTCCTTGGTAAGTGTTCTCGTCTTCAGGTTCCCTATGATGTTCGTATTGCCCGGCTTGTCGAGCGTCCGTTCCATACCAGCAAACGACTTGTCATGGACGGCATAGAGTTTGAGTATATCTATCATGGGCCAGAGCAGGACAAACATGGCTCGAAGTGGCACCATTCCGGCAACACCGATTTTTACGGCGTGACGAAGTCTGGCCGAGCGGCTGTCAGCAAGGTCAGTCACATGGATACCATTGGGGCTCTTTGTTTCTTCCTCAATCACGAGCGTGATTTTGAAGCGAGTGGATTCAAGACGAGGTCGAGACGAAGCGCGAGGGATTTGTGTGCTGGGTATGATTCACTTAGAGTTAGACTCAAGCCGGTGCCGAGGTCTCTTGTTGGCGACTGCGTCGGTCACCATCCAGAGCGGAAGATTTTCAGGGAGGTTGAGGTTTACGATGAAGACCCGTACACGCCGATTGGCACAAGGTTCGTAGTCGCGCACCCAGCGACTGGGATAGTTGAAGGTGACCTCATTTTGAAATGATTATTAGTCGAGAGTATTCACATATCGTCTTCAAGTGCTTTGCATGCAGCAACAGGAGACTCTGGCCTACTGCATGGGGCACCAAGCCGAGTCTAAGATGCCGCGAGCATGATTCAGATATCATGGAGAAGGAGACGCTTGTTCCCAATGGATGTCTATGGGTGGAGGACGAGTATCCGTGCCATCCTCGTGTCGTGTTGGGGGTGGACCCGGCGGTGCCCGGTGGCGATATGTCGGTTTACGCATGGATTGGGGATGACGGCAACTTCGAGTCCGAAAGGGTGAATGGCTCTGTGGATGATAATGTTTTGGTTGTTCTCAATGAAAGGCGTGCCTGATGGTGAGATATTGGGTCAGTCATGGATTCGGCAACCAGTTGTTTCACTACTGGATGGCCCGGATAGTGGCCAAGGAGCTGGGTCTCATGCTGCACTTTGAGGGATTCTATTTCGACCACAGGCTAAGAAAGCTCCTCATCTCTCATCTTGAGCTACCCCTATTTTTACCGGGGAAGAAGACGCCTCCTCCGGCCCAGAAGGTCGAGCACAAGGCCGGGGCGTTGTTCGATATCGCCCGTCTCGATTCGTCTAGGGAGGTTCATGTCAATCCAGATGGACACTCCACCTTTGAGTGGTACCCATACTTTCGAGAGCACAAGGAATTGATTCGACGCGTCATGAAATCTCACGTTGGGTTCTCTTCATTGAAGCCTCGGACTCTTGGGATACACCTGCGCCTTACGGATGTTCCGGCAACATATCCCATTCCCTGCGCCGCTTTTTATGAGAAGGCCGTGGCGGAGTATAAGCCCAAGGAGGTTCTGGTTGTTACAGACGAGTCAGACCATGCTTTTGCTCGTTATCTTGCTTGGCGATACGCGACTCAGCCTATTTCCAGCAGTCCGATATCTGACTTTTTCTTATTGGCATCCTGTGATGCGATTGTGGCATCGAACAGTACCTTCTCATGGTGGGCAGCGTTTGTCAGCGATGCTCAGGTTTACCATCCTTGGAAGAAGCATGGTACGACGAAAGACCTCCGTGTTGACGATGAGCGTTATCACTTTGTGGACTTTGATTGGGACGCCAAGGTACGCCTTTACGGGGGAAAGAAATGAAGCGAATTGGAATAGTATTGTTGGCGGTGACGTGCTCAGGTGCGTTGGCAGGCAACTTTGTATTGAGGGAAGAGAACGATGTTTTTGCCGGGTCGGACGGTCGGTACACGCAGGGGCTGGAGCTGATGTATGGGTATTCATCCACGACGACTGTCAATGTGGCCCGGTGGTTTGGTGTCCGAAATCTCATGTATACACCCGCCGACATAAGCATCGCTGAGCCGCAGCCCGACGACCGTCCATGGGCCGGGCTGACCGCGTTGGTTTATGAAGAGTGGAGATACTGGAAGAACAGCTACGTTCAAGCAGAATATATGCTGGGTGTCGTTGGGGAGTGGTCCGAGTCGGAGCAGATTCAGAAGTGGTTCCACGGATTGATAGGTTCAGAAGAGCCGAAGGGTTGGGACAACCAGATACCCAATGAGCCTTTTGTAAATGCGATGGTTACCCTTCATCGTCCGTGGTGGACTATAGGCAAGCCGGATGAGTGGTATGCCGACCTGACCGGGACATGTGGCGGCTCGCTGGGTACGGCCTTTGTCAATGTCGAGGTTGGAGGAGATATTCGGGCCGGTTGGAACGTTCCCATGGACTATCGAAGTGCCCTGATAAAGCCTACCGTATCGAGGGGTGGATTCAGCGCGTATGTTTTTACGGGTATGGAAGGGAGGTTCGTTCTGCACAATGTCACCTTGGGGGGAAGTCTGTTTCAGGATGGCCCATCTCAGACGATGGAGCCGTTTGTGCACGATTTGAAGACGGGTTTCGCAGTTGGCGTGAGAGGGATTGCGAATGGCATGGATGCCGGGCTGTCATACTGTTTCGTACACAGGTCTAAAGAGTTTGAGGGACAGGACGAGTCTGCGAGATTTGGTTCTGTCACTATCTCTGTAGTTAGAACATTTTGAGGAGCCATGAGAAAGAAACTTGGAATTCTGTTGATGGAGCAAGAAGACGGAGAGGTTGGTGTCCAGTTGTTTGAAGACCCGGACAAACTGGCCGAAAGCTTTGCCCAGTTGAAGGGCAGGCAGACTGACCCACACCAGAGAGCCACGATGATACGACTGGATTACGCCACAGGCGAGGTGGAAGCCCACGCAAGAGAGCTGCCTGTGCCCGAGACATCAGTCGAGGAAAGACCGGACGGTTGGAGGCTGGGGGAAGGGCCAATCTACTTCGATAAGGAAAAGAAGAAGTGAGTATTTCCTACAAGCCTTACAGGATGTTGAGGGACAGGATGGCCAAGATGGCTGCGCCGCTTGTGTCGAAAAAAGTGCGTCGTATGAACCCGGACGATTTCCTGAAGTATGTTATAAATGTATCCATTGGCAGTCAGCGCATGCTTGCCTCGATGGACTCTAATATACTCGTGGATGAAGAAATGTATGTCGAGGAGGGATGTCGTGCCTACTTTCCGGAGAGTCCCGCGTTGTTGGAGATGCTATGGCGAGCGAAGATGGACGTGACATTGGACGACCTCGACCTCACTCGATTGCCGAAAGTGTTTTCCATAGCTTGGCCGAGAACTGAGATTGATGGGGCACCCCTTATCGGATGTATGGTCTCGATATACGCGAACAAGGAAAGGGTGGGGCCTGTGGCGAGATTCGGTCAACGCTATTTCGGACATCCTCTTGAGTTGGTTACTGATGGTGTTGTCTCTGATGATGAGATTGGCATCCATATCACCTACCCGGAGGAGAAGCCTCTTCGTGAGATGCCTGCGATGTATCGGTGCAGCATACCCAATAAGTGGCTGAAAGAATGCCTTAGTGGCGATGTCAACTTCGATAAGAAGCTGAGCACATACAGGAATCCCCGCTTCTTGGCCATGAGTCTTAGCGAACAGGAGAATCACCAGCAGTACGTTATGGCGAAGCTCGTCACCCACCTGTTGGTCTACATGCAGGCTTGCCCGGATATGATTTCAGAAGGCTATCCAGAGGGTCGCAAGGCGCGTGAGTTCAGCTCAAGATACGCAGGGAAAGTGAAGCCGACTATTCTGGGAGCACCTGCGGGGCTGACCGGGACGCATGCGTCTCCGGATGCTCATTGGAGGAATGCGCATTTCAGAAGCTACCCGAAGCGCAAGGACGGTACCAAGAAAAAGGGAATCGTCGCCGTGAGGGGTACGATGGTAAACGCGGACGTTGACCCGGCGACAGTGAAGGAAGACGAGCTGGAGGTAAGCATAAGGTGAGCCTGACAAATGACGATTGGCGGCATGTCCATAAGGTGCTCTCGTCGGATATTCAAGAGTGTGAAATTTTGTCTGAGGGGGCAATTGGGGGCCGGGCAACTCGTATGAAGAAACGAATTGCGGATGACAAGAGAGTGCTCGCGAGAGTTGAAAGAATCTTGGGTCACAGACCTGAGTGGGCACCGGTGAAAGACGAGTGAAGGTTATCATCGCAGGGTCGCGTGACTGCACTGATTACGTTTCTCTCTTGATAGCCATCTATCTGGCTAAGTTCGAGATTACCGAGGTCGTGTCCGGGTGTGCTCGCGGTGTGGACAAGATGGGAGAACGCTGGGCGCAGGAGCACGGCATCCCCATCAAGCGGTTCCCTGCCGACTGGAACAAGTACGGAAAGGGGGCGGGGTCGAGGCGGAACACACAGATGGCCGAGCATAGTGAGGCACTGATTGCGCTGTGGGACGGTGCGAGCAGTGGTACAAAAAATATGATA
>Ga0180437_10001689_pt1 | contig 37356 bp, 32 predicted proteins | sample SS_ome_4_FD_132410 | JGI IMG/M metagenome (GOLD analysis project Ga0180437, IMG submission 132410) | Hypersaline lake sediment archaeal communities from the Salton Sea, California, USA - SS_3_D_1 metaG | ecosystem: Environmental > Aquatic > Non-marine Saline and Alkaline > Hypersaline >...
CCGGACAGGCAGACTCTACACGGTTCACAGTGCCCTTGATCGAAATCTCCTTTGTCGTTCCAGCGGAGTGGCAGAGCTCGCTCACCCCTGCAGGGGACCTTTTGCTTTTGCGTTCGGAAGCCACACCGGGCTTTGTGTATGTGATCTGGGAGGAGGATTCAAGCATCGAGCGGATGGTAAAGTACCTCTACCAGTTCCTTCCAGCGGGAGAGGGGGTCATTTTGTTTCCAGAAGGAGTGCCCGCTACCGAAGAGAACCGGGTAACTGCACGCTACATCTCAGGCGACGATGAGCACCAGTACAGCGGGGAGGCAGTGGCAGTTGTATCTGAGAGCGGAAAGGCAGCCGCCTTTTTCGCGGTGGGTCCCACCGAATATGAGGATTCCCTGCGGCACGTTCTGGAGGAACTTTTGCGCACCCTCGAGTTTGGTCCTCAAGCGGCAGATTCCCGCGACTGATTCAGTATTCGCAGAACTGGAATGCCTGCGGTCGATAACTCTCAGGCACAACGAACCGAGGGCAGTGGAGCTTTCGCTCCTTTGTCATTTTCAGGAGGTGCAGGATGGCGGTGCTCGGAAACAGCACGTGCAGCTACAGAGCAACCGGAGAGAACTGGGGCAACCTTCCGGAGGGGTGGTACCTGCGGGAAGCGACGTCGGTGGATGTGGACAAAGAGGGACACGTGTATGTCTTCAACCGGGGGAACCACCCTGTGATTGTATTTGACGCTGAAGGGAACGTGCTCCGGTCCTGGGGTGAAGGCATTTTTACCAATCCCCACGGCATTACCGCAAGCCCTGACGGATCGATCTGGTGTGTGGATAATTCTGACCATTCCATCCGCAAGTTCACCCCAGAAGGAAAGCTTCTTTCCACGCTCTCCGAGCCTCACACGCAGTCCCCGCCCATGAGCGGACGACCATTCAATGGGCCGACCCGGGTGGCGATAGACCCGCGGAACGGTGAAATATTGGTTGCTGATGGGTATGGCAATGCGAGGGTGCATCGCTTTTCGCCTGACGGGAAGAGGCTTCTCCTCTCGTGGGGTGAACCGGGTACAGATCCCGGATGCTTCAACATCGTTCACGACATCGGGGTGGACAGGGATGGCTTGATCTACATCGCTGATAGAGAGAACAGGCGAATACAGGTTTTTTCTCCCCGCGGAAGGTTCGAGGCCCGCTGGACCGATTTCTCGAGAGCAGCAGCGGTGCATGTTTCAAGAGGGGAGAATCAGCTGGTGTTTGTAGGAGAGTACTTCGGGGGAGGGATTGAGGCCTACCACCAGGCCATGCATCTAGGTCCTCGAATCTCCATTCTCGATACGGAAGGTCGCCTCCTCGCCCGACTCGGAGAGCAGTCTTTCGGTGAGGAGCCGGGACGGTTTTTTGCGCCGCACTCGGTGGCAACCGATCCGAAGGGAAATGTATTTGTCGCAGAGGTGTCCTACACCGAGTTTGGCAGACACATGAATCCACCCAGAGAGCTCAGGTCACTCCAAAAGCTTGTGCCCAGGCATTCGATTTCGCCGCCTCAGAGGAGATAATAAAATGACCAGGAAAGAGCGAGTGCAAACGACCCTCTCCCACAGGGAGCCGGACAGGGTCCCGATGTTCGAACTGACTGTGGCAAACCCGGTACTTGAGAGTGTGCTCGGAAGAAGGATTACCGGCTTCGGCACCGGTGAGGCAAAGGCGGCCGGCATCAGGGCGAGCATGGAGGGAGGGAATGCACGCAGGGTCCTCATAAAGGAGAATGTCGAAGGAATGCTTGAGATGTATGAGAAAGTCGGCTTCGACATGTTCTGGTTCCGTCCCACTGAGTTTCTGAGCCCGGTCATGCTGGGGCTCCCGGATGATGTGACTGCGAACAACATCTTCGATGTTGAGATACAAGAAACAGAACCGAACAGGTTTCGCATAGAGAGTGTGGAGCACGGCTTCTGGTCGATTGAACAGTACGAGGAAAAGAGCGACACCTGTGTCACGGTCAATGACTCGATCAAAGAAGGAGGGATAGAAGAGCTCCGTAGATACGTCGAGTATCTCGAGCACGCGCCAACAACACCCCTCCATCCCTGTCTCAAAGACGGGCTTGAGTCAATCAAGATCGCAGTAAAGAGGGAGAAGGCACAGGAGGACGGGATGTTCGTCCTGGGCGCGGCTGATATCGCCTGTCCAACCTTTTTGCCTTTTCTCCCCCTGTTTCTCCAGACCATGATCGATGAACCACAGCTCATTGAGCGCTACATGGAGGCGACGACCGAAGGGGTGATGGCGCTGTTGAAGGCTCAGCTCGAGCTGGGTGTGGATGGCATACTGGGAGCGGAGGACTGGTGTTTTGGAAAGGCTCCCCTCATTTCACCACAGATGTTCAAAAGGTTCATGTCCCCGCACCTCAGGAGGATCGTGGACGAATGCCATCGCTCGGGTGTTCCCTACATCAAGCATCTGGATGGGAATACCACGGTACTCCTGGACATTCTCGTGGATGAGGTTGGGATCGATGGACTTCACAGCATCGAGCCGGCAGCGGGGATGGACATCGGGTGGGTAAAGAAACGGTATGGGGACAGGGTAACGCTGCTCGGGAACATCGATTGCGGTCACGTACTATCTTTTGGAACTGAGGAACAGGTAATCGATGAGGTGAAAAAGATCATCAGGGTTGCATCTCCCGGAGGAGGGCACGTGTTCAGTTCCAGCAACAGCATCCACAGCGGGGTTTCTCCGGAAATCTTCTGGACAATGGTCAATGCAATCCGCGAATTCGGTGTCTACCCGATATCGATACCCGGCTGAAGAGCACTCAGATCATTCCGTATGAGCATTCTGTGAGGAGGGAGAATCGAAATGAAGTCGGCGCGCCCTGTACTGGATAATTTTCTCCGCGCGGTACACCGTGAACATCCAGAGCGGATACCGGTCGCTTCATGCATAAGTTCTCAGTATATCTGTGACCTCTATGGGGTCGGAGTGAAAGATTACCTGTTCGATTCCCATAAGAAACTCGAAGTTCAGTGTGCCTTTCAGGACCAATGGCCCGAGCTCATGATCGTGCCCGGGATCTATCCGGACTTCGGGTGCGGGGTTGTGGAGCCCTCCGCCTTTGGATGTCAGCTCGAGCAGAGGGAGAACAACCCCCTGAGCCCGAAACCGCTGTGCCCCAAGCTCCTGCAGGCACAGAGCCTGCAGACGCAGGGTGGTGCAAAATCAATAGAGGAGCTCGCCAGGCTTAAAGCTCCTGATCCCAAAAAGGACGGATTACTGCCGCGTGTGCTCGAGGAGTATCGACACTTCTGGAGCTACCTCGACAAACGGTATATCGATCATTACGGGTACCTCGATGGTTTTGCCTTTACCATGGGTCCGGTGGAAACCGCGGCCATCGTGATGGGATATGAAAATTTTCTCATCGGGCTGCATGACTACCCGGATCTCATCCGTCGGATACTCAACATGACCACTGATTTCACCATCAGGTGGTTGAAGGCCCAGGAAGGTGTGAACGGAACGCTCAAGAGGGTCTACTTCTTCGATCACACCCCAGCGCGGGTTGGACCTGCGCACTTCGAGGAGTTTGTATTTCCCTATATTTCGACCGTTTTGGAAGAGTTTTCGTATGCGATCAGGATCTACCACATCTGTGAAAAGAACATCTTGCACGTTCTCCCACGGATGGGCGAGCTAGGGATCGACGTGCTCTATTCTGCAGCGGATTTTTCTGTGGTGAAGAAAAAGCTCGGTGAAAAGGTCTGCCTGATGGGCAATCTCAGCCCGATAGAGCTCCTGCGCAAGGGCACCCCGGATGAGATCAGAATGCAGTGCAGGCTGCTCATCGATGCCGTTTCTGTTCCGGAAGGGGGATATATCCTCGCTCCAAGCGGCGCGTATATCCCCGGCACACCTGAGGAAAACATCCGCGCGATGATCGATTCGACGAAATAGTGAACCGATTTCTCTTCGGTGCTCAAAATGTCCGGGTTGAAAGCCCAGGGATTCTCTCTTATGGATGCTATCCCAGGGATGGCGTCTTTAGGGATTCTATCCTACGGGACAGCGTCCCGCGAGATGCTGTCTTTCGGATCGGATTCAGTAACGGATTTGATTTACCTCTTCATACATGGCAATGATATTCTCAGGTGGAACACCTGCCTGTATGTTGTGAACCTGGGAAAATACGAATCCTCCGTCCTTCATGAACAGTTCTGTATTCCGGTGTGTGTCCTCCCGCACCTTTTCAACGGGTTTCTCCGGTAGCACATGTTGTGTGTCAATTCCCCCTCCCCAGAAAACGATGTCCTTCCCGAAATCCCTCTTCAGTCTTTCAGGTTCCATCCCTTTGCAGGAGATCTGGACAGGGTTTATAATATCTACCCCTGCCTCTATGAGATACGGGATCAGATCCGCAATGGCTCCACAGCTGTGAAGAAACACGAACATATCGGTTTTCTCTTTCACGGTCTGGTATATCTTCTTGTGCCTGGGAAGGAACAGCTCACGGTAGAGCTCCGGTGAGAGCATGGGACTCGACTGCATTCCCAGGTCGTCTCCCATCTGAATGATCTGTACATAGGGGGAGACCGCATCCAGGACCGGAGTGAGATTGGAGAGATGGATCTCGGTCAGCTTGTCGAGCATCTTCTCCATCTCCGTGCGGTGGCGTATGAGATTCACCAGGAACTCATCCGTCCGGTATAGAAACTGTCCCCATTCGAAGAGGTTTCCACCAAAACCCAGCATGATGGCGTAGTCGGTATTTTCATAGAGCTGTTTTGCTTTCTCGCGCAGCACCTTATAGAAGTCTGGCCTTCCCGAGTTCTTCCATAGAGGATCAGTCATGTGGTTCCACACGACTTTATTCATGTATACGTGCAGGTCCTCGAAGCTCTCCTTGTGTACTCCGTACAGAGGCCATATTTTCTGGTCGAAGTAGTAGGAGGATTCCGGCATCTCTGCCAACGGTTCGTCATCCTCGTTGACGCACACCCACCCGGAGTCGCTCTTCTCAAACTTGAGCCATGCAGGCATCATTGCAGGCGACCCGTCGGGAAGCGTCCAGTGCTGCCAGTCTTCAGGATCGTCGGCAAAGGCTCTTGCCAGGTCCACGACATCGATTACGAATTTTTCAAGGTACCACTTCTCGGGAACCGCAAGCTGCTGTACAGAATCGTATATTCTGGTACTGCCTCCTTCGATACCAAGCTGTTTTTTCAGTCGGTTGTACGCGATTCCCATGATCCCGGTTGACCGCATTGATCCACAGTCCACCGGGATCTTATCCGCCTCTCTGTGGTTTAAAGCGTTTAGTACTCTCTCGCGTGATGTCATCCTGACCCCCGCTGGTGATGAAAATTTGGATATATTCCACATTTAAGAGAATACAAAGAAGCTCACTCCCCCGAAATTGAAAGAACCATGCCCGAGATAAAAAACCTCCGCAACAGTACAAAAAGGAGTATCGTGGGAATGGAGGTGACGATCACTCCGGTCATTATCAGTGGGATGGTCCCCCCTGCATAGCCTGACATGGATGCGAGCGCTACCATGATCGGCCGCACTTCCTGGGAACGGGTGAGCACCATTCCAAATAGAAGATCGTTCCAAATCCATGTCCACTGGAATAGCGCCACCACCGCAGTTGGCGCCACAGATTGAGGAAGAAATATGTACAAAAAAGTTTTCAGGGGACCGCACCCGTCGATTTTGGCGGCATCCTCGATCTCCTTGGGAATGGTTGTGTAGAACCCGCGGTATACGAAGAGGCTGAAAGGAATGCATATGGCAGCATATATGAGGATCATCCCGATCCTGGTGTCGTAGAGTGCGATGGAGTTGAACAGCTTGTACACCGGGATGAGGTACATCTGAAAGGGAAACAATGTTCCGCTGTATATTATCAGAAAGAGCGGAAAATTGAACCTCGGCCTCAGCCTGATTATGCTGAATCCCGCCATGGATGCTGTCAGAATGGCTATTCCCGTGCCCACAGTCGCGTAGAGGAATGAGTTCAGGAAATGATTGTGCAGCTTATACTGTTCCATGACGTTTTTAAAATTTTGTGCAAAAGAAACCTTCGTCGGGAGCTGATAGAACTCCTGGTTGAGGTAGTCCTGCGAGCTCTTGAAGGATACCAGGAAGGTGGTCGCTATTGGCAGCAGCCACCCGAACGCCAGGGCGATGATAACCAGGTACAGCGGGATTTTCAGCGGTCTGAACTTCATAAAAAACTCCCCTCAGTAATATAAGAGATCCTTTCTGGTCATTCTCTTGATGTAGAGTGCCGATACTGCGATGACGATGCACGAGAGCAGGACCGATATGGCCGCTCCGTACCCCATTCTGAACAGGGTGAAGGTCTCTCTGAACATGGTGACTGCCAGGGTTTCTGAGGATCTGTAGGGACCTCCCCTCGTCATCACATAGATGATGTCGAATGCCTTGAAAGAGTTCACCATTGCCATGGTTATGACTACCGTAGTGATGGGGCGAAGCATGGGAAGTGTGACATGAATAAAGGTTTGCCATTTGTTCGCCCCGTCGATCACAGCCGCCTCAATGGGATCCTGAGGGATGGTGGCGAGTCCCATCAAAAAGAGTACCATGTTTACTCCCAGCTGCTGCCAGGTCCAGGCAATGAGCAGGGAGAAGGTGTTGAGGGGCACCTGGGTGAGCCAGGATACCTTTGTCCCTATTCCCAACAGATGGAAAAGATTGTTCAGCACACCCAGATCCCTGCTGAACATGTAGGTCCAGATAATTCCAGTTGCAACAAAAGAAATCGACAGAGGGATGAAGAAGATCGATTTGAAGAATCTTTCCAGCACAAGCCCCCGCACGAAAATGGCAATGAGCAGTCCTCCCATGACCGGGAATACCAATGTGAATATTACCCATATCAGGGTATTTCTGAAGGAAATGAGAAAATTTTCGTCGGAGAAGAATGCGGTGTAGTTTTTCACGCCAGTGAAAACCGGTTTTGATATTCCGTCCCAGTTGAAGAAGCTGTAGTAGATGTTCTGGAACATGGGTATAAGAAGGAGCACAAACACAAGCAGGAATGCCGGAAGTATAAACAGGTAGCTCGAAAGCTGGCTATTGTTCTTCATGGTGTGCTCTCATTTCGATTGATTTCATGCGTTCGTCTCAGAGGAACCACCGATCCTCCGGATATCCTATTTCCTTATTACAACGATGACAGGGACCTTGTGCAACGCGCATATGCGGGTCCCTGTCATTTTCGATCTTACTGTTTTGACCAGTAGTCGTTTGCGATCTTATCCAGATCTCCAAGCACCTTGTCCAGCGAACGCGGGTTGAGTATGAACTCTGCAAACTTGTCCACCGCAGCCTCGCAGATAGGTGTGGGTGTCGCTTCCCAGTACCGGTTCATGATCTGATACTTTTCGTTCACAATGGTGTTCATGAGATTCACTTTGACCGGCGGCAGGTAATCGGCCCTTGATTTCTGGTTTGCGGGGAATGAGGTGATCATCTCAGCGAGAAATGCATTGCCCTCAGCACCCATGAGCCAGTCCACCACCACCTTGGCCTCCTCCAGGTGAGGTGCATTTTCACTTGCAAGGATGGGCATGGCTTCAAGTATCACCACCTTACCCGCATTGGGGTTGTGAGAAGGGAGTATGAAGGCGCCGATCTTTTCCTCCGGGACTCCGTTTGCAGTCAGGACTGCAGTATAGTACCAGGTTCCGCACACCACCATTGCCAGCTCGTCCTGATTGAACAGGCGCGGTGAGTCGGCAAACAGATCTGTGGAAGGATCGGTGAAGTACCCCCTGCCGATGAGGTCTGCCCAGAGTCCGAAGGCTTTTTTCACCCTCGGATCGGTGTAGTTTGCTTTTCCTTCACAGAGGTCCACGTAGAGCTCAGGCGACTCTCCGATAATAAACTCTTCGAACATGATGAAAGTGGGCCAGCGCGCCTGCACGGTCAAAAAAAGTGGAGTAACGTTGTTTGCCTTCAGGGTATCGCATACCCTTATAAACTCATTCCATGTTGTGGGTACCTTGAGGTTCAGTCTTGCGAACACGTCCTTGTTGTACCACACGGGCCAGTACTCCACTCCATAAACGAATCCGTAATTTTTCCCGCCAAAGGTGAAGGCATCCCTGAGCCCTTTCGAGTATTCCGCGCTGTGCTTGTCCCAGACATCCGTGAGGTCAGCGACCAGCCCTTGGTCTATCAATCCCTTCATTCTGTAGGTCGACCACCAGGTGAAGAGATCCGGGGCCTTGTCGGTGGGGAGGGCTGCTCTTACCGCCGCGATGAACACATCGGTTGTGGGATACGGAGTGGGGGTGACCCCGATGTTGTAGAGCTCTCCGGTCTTCCTTCCCACAGCCTCGAAGTAGGGCTGGAAGTTGGGATTCCCTCCTTTATCATGCATGAGCACGAGATCAACTGCTTCCTTCTTTTCAGGTGAAACTTCTTTCCTCTCACCACTTGCAAGTGCAAGCGATGCAAGTAAAAAGACACACACGAGAGATACGATGAAAAGTGTGGCATTCTTTCTTCTCATACCATTGCCTCCTTAAAAAAATGAGATTCCTTCAAGATGTGTATCCATCTCTGCTGGGTGCTTTCAGAACCGAAAAATAAAAGTTGTCACCTCCTTTCCATGTGGGAGTGATTCTGGACCGAATATTACACATTGAGGGGTTCATGCAATATCCTCATGCATGACCCCCTCTTCACAAGCTGCTGCTTTACTTTCACAACGATTATATCAGCCGGTCTGTGCTGAAGCCTGTTGATCATCATCTCCCCTGCGAGCTTGCCCAGCATGTCGGTATCGATTCTCATGGTCGTTATCCTCGGGATATAGGGCTGGTTGTAATCCAGTGTATCCCCAGGGGCAATAATGGAGACATCATCGGGAACTTTGAATCCCAGTGTCCCCAGAGCAACGGTTGTTCGAGCTGCGAGGTAATCGTCGTGGGCGAAGAGAGCCGAGGTTCGTTTGCTCCCTTTCATGAGTCTTTCCAACCTGGAAACGAGCTCACCCATGTCGTAGAGGTCGATCGTGATCCTGTCGTGTTGGGAAAAATTGATACCGTGCTCGTCGATTGCCTTTTTGAATCCGATGAACCTGTCGGCAAGTACTGAGGGGAGATCGGGACGGTGGTACTCGATGTAGGCGATGTTCCTGTGCCCCAGTCTCACTAGATGCAGTGCCCCCTCATAGGCTCCTTGAAAATCATCAACACAGACAGAGAAAAACCTGTCCTGAAAATTGCTGTTATTTATGACTATTACCGGGACATTGTGGTCTTCCAGCTGGGTAAAGAGCTCAGGATTTCCGTAGTGGATTGAAAAGATGGCACCTGCCCCTGAAGAGGCGATCTTCTTCATCACGCTGTCTGTCTTCAGCTTCAGATTTACCGGGATGAGCACCGGATAATACCCTTCCCTGGTAATTACGGATTCAAGCTGGATAATCATGGATCGGATAAAATTCCATTCAAATGCCTTTTCGTAGTCTTCGTGTACCAGCACTGCAATGTGAAAAGAAGACTGTCTTGCCACGAAACTCGCGTACAGATTTTTCTTGTAACCAAGTTCTTTCGCGGCTTCGTAGACCTGTGTGCGAATTTTTAGAGAAAACTTTCCCTTTCCGTTCAGCACGCGGGAAGCAGTGGCAAGCGACACTCCCGCCTCCCGGGCTACATCTTTGAGTGTGGAGCTCATGGGTATCGGTAAGTAAATAATTGTGAAAACGGTTTTCTATTATTTTACATTTTTTCACTTCCTCGTCAAGCGTTTTTCCCTAACCATACTGAAGCGGGTAGCGTTCACCATAGCGTACAATCGAAGCGCTGTACCCTTCTTCAGTCAATACTCTTTTCAGGTTTTGCTGAGCCTCGGGCTCTCCATGCACAAGGAAGATTTCCTTCAGTCGCTTCCTGTCAAGCCTGCCGACATAACTGAGAATATCATTGTAGTCTGCGTGCGCGCTGAAGGTGTTAAGAACCTCGACGCGGGAGCGAAGCGGATACATATCGCCGAAGATCCGCACCTCGGGCTCCCTTTCGAGTATTCTTCTCCCCAGCGTGTTCTGTGCCATGAATCCCACAATGAGAACGGTGTTTCGCGATTCCTCGATGCTGTTCTTGAGGTGGTGGAGAATTCTCCCGGACTCGCACATACCTGACGCGGATATGATCACCGCAGGACCTTTCAGGCTGTTCAGCCGTTTGCTGTCCTCGGTGGCGGTTACATAGGTGAGGTCGCTCCACCCGAAGGGATTTTTGTGATGGTCAATGAAGGCCTGGCGGATCTCCTCGTCATAACATTCCTGGTGCACCCGGAATATGGAGGTAGCATTGGTTGCCATGGGACTATCCACGTATACCGGGATCTTCGGAATGCGGCCCTGATCGGAAAGCAGATGCAGTATGTACACGATTTCCTGGGTGCGCTCAACAGCAAAGGCTGGGATGATGATCTTGCCCATCTGCGCAGCGGTTTGACTCACAATCTGCGCGAGCTTTTCTGTGGCGGACTCGATCGGATCGTGGAGACGGTTCCCGTAGGTGCTCTCCATGACCAGGTAGTCCACTTGAGGAATCGGCTCTGGATCGCGAAGGATGGGGAGGTTCTTTCGACCAAGATCGCCGCTGAAGGCGATCTTGAGGGTGTGTCTGTTGTTTTCCAGCTCGATCAGCGTCACTGCAGAGCCGAGAATATGGCCTGCGTCATAGAACTCGGCCTTTACACCTTCACCGATGAGAAAGCGCCTGTGGTAGGAAACGGTCACGACCTGTTCCAGGATGTCGATGACGTCCCGCTCTGTGTAGAGCGGCTCCTTGTGGAACGGCTCTCCCCGACGCTCGGTTTTCTTCCGGAGATATTGCAGGTCCTTTGCCTGGATATGAGCGGAGTCCATCAGTATGAGACTGGTGAGGTCACGGCTTGCAGGTGTCGTGTAAATGTTCCCAATGAAGCCCTTCGGTTTCAGTAACGGGAGGAGCCCGCTGTGATCATAATGGGCGTGGGTGAGGATGAGAGCGTCCACCTTCGATGCATCGAAGCTCCAGCTTCTGTTCTTTTCCTCCGCCTCTTTCCGTCGGCCCTGGAAGGCCCCGCAGTCGACCATGAAGAGCTGGTTGTCAGCCCTGAGAAAATGCTTTGACCCGGTGACCTCCTCTGCGCCTCCCCAGGAGAAAATCTCAAAAGACACATGCCCCTCCGTGTGATTTTTATCAGATGTGAAAGAAAGGGGAGCCTATCGCTCCCCCGTGTGCACTGTACGGTCCTCTGATAATAGCAACGAAACACCGTTTCGACCAGTGTTGTTTTTTCAGAGCTGTGTGTCAGTCAAACGAGTTGCAAATGTGAAGTTTTGGAGATATTTTAATTCTGATTTCTCAACGCCAGAGAGGAGAAGCTTCCATGGAACTGGATCTCTTCAGAGAATACGGGCACCGGTTTGTCGACTGGATTGCCGATTACTATCAGAATATCGAGTCCTATCCTGTCCTTTCGCAGGTTGGTCCCGGGGACATACGACGGCAGCTCCCCCTTTCGCCTCCGGATGAAGGGGAGGACATGGAGCGCATATTTGATGATTTCAAGAAGATCATACTCCCGGGTGTCACACACTGGCAGCATCCCTCCTTCTTCGCCTACTTCCCGGCAAACAGCAGCGTCCCCTCACTGCTCGGGGAAATGCTCACCGCAGCACTCGGTGCACAGTGTATGGTCTGGCAGACCTCTCCTTCGGGAACCGAGCTCGAAGAGGTGGTGACCGGGTGGCTCAGACAGATGATCGGACTTCCAGAGGGATTCGTGGGAGTGATCCAGGACACTGCCTCCACCGCCACCCTGTGCGCGCTCATCTGTGCGCGTGAGAGGTCCACGGATTTTTCAGTGAATCGGTATGGATTTACAGGCGGAGAGAAGCCCAAACGGCTTGCGGTCTACAGTTCTGAGCACGCGCACTCTTCAATAGAGAAAGGGGCGAAAATTGCCGGTTTTGGCAGGGAGCAGGTGCGTCTCATACCGGTTGACGAAAAACTTCGATTGGTGCCCGAGGAGCTTGAGAAGTCGATCCAGAGAGATCTTGCTTCGGGGATCACCCCCTGTTGTGTCGTGGCTGCGTTGGGGACGACATCTTCCATGGCGGTAGATCCTCTCCGGCCGATAGGTGAGCTGTGCAAAAAGCACGGGCTGTGGTTCCATGTGGATGCGGCAATGGCGGGCAGCGCGGCAGTTTTGCCGGAGTTTCGCTTTATCATGGATGGGGTTGAATACGCGGATTCATTCGTGTTCAATCCACACAAGTGGCTCTTCACAAATTTCGACTGCTCCGCATATTTCTGCAGGGACGCGGGACAGCTGGTGAATACCTTCAGCATCACGCCGGAGTACCTGAAGACCGATGTGGATATGAGGGTCAAGAACCTGCGTGACTGGGGAATCCCGCTCGGACGGCGCTTCCGGGCGCTGAAGCTGTGGTTCGTCCTCCGATTTTTCGGGGTGAAGGGCATTCAGGATAAGCTCCGGGAGCACATCAGGCTCGCTGAGGAGTTTGCAGGGTGGGTACAGCAGGATGAGCGGTTCGAGCTCGTGACACCGGTGTCGATGAACCTCGTGTGTTTCCGCTACAACCCCGGAAAAAAGAAGCTCTCTGAGGGAGAGCTGGAAAGAGTGAACAAGGCGCTTCTGGATGAGCTGAATGCAGGTGGTGGTATGTATCTCACCCACACAAAGCTCGGTGGAAAGTACACCCTCCGGATGTGCATTGGGCAAACCAGCACAGGACGAAAACAGGTGGAAGAAGCGTGGAAAAGGATCAGATCGGCAAAACTGGAAGCCTGAAAAAGGAGGATGCTTTTCACCCAGGCGGTTAAGAACCTCTCTCCTGTTGACTCAGGAATAGAAAAGAGGTAGAGTTATCGAATATAGGCGGGAAAGATCGGGGAGGTGGCGCAGATGCAGAGACGGATGCTCGGAAATACAGGGCTTGAGCTCTCCATTATCGGGCTCGGCGGGTTCCATCTGGTAGAGGTACCGCGGAAAGAGGCATCCTTTCTGCTCAATTCATACCTGGACAGGGGCGGCAACTATATCGAGACCGCGGCCATGTACGGTGACGGCATCTCAGAGAAGAAGATCGGTGAAGCAGTGTCCTCACGGAGGGAGGAGTACGTGCTCGCCACAAAGACGACTCAGAGAACCAGGCAGGGGGCGATCGAAAGCCTTGAATGCAGCCTGAGAAACCTCAAAACCGACCATGTGGACATTTTTTTCATGCACGAGCCTCAGACCGTGGAGGAGGCATCAAAGATACTTGCCCCCGGCGGTGCAATGGAAGCGGTGGAGGAGGTAAAAAAGGCGGGGAAGGCACGGTTTGTCGGTGTGTCCGGGCACGGGAGACCAGCAGGAATACTCTACTCGATTCAGAATCACCACTACGATGTTCTGATGACCGGCTTCAATTACTACGACCGTTTCAACTATCCACAGATCGAGGGTGAGCTTCTGCCTCTCTGCAGGCAAAAGGGAACCGGAGTACTGGGAATGAAGGCGCTTGCCGACGGGTATCTTTTCAACAACACCGAGGCGGCAATCCGCTACACCCTGAGCCTGCCCATCGCCTCTCTCGTGCTCGGAATCAACAACCGTGATTACCTCGAAAAGGATTTTGAAATCGCAGAACGCTTTGTTCCGATGTCCGATGATGAGAGGGAACAGCTCTCCCTCAGGGCTCCCGAGCTCGGGAGCTATGTGTGCAGACTCTGTGAAAAGTGCCTCGACGGAAAAGGGTTCAAACCCTGGGAGATCTTTCTCCTCGAGGGGCTCTACGATCGGCAGATGGACAGCTTTCACGTTCCTGATCCCGCGCTCTATGCCCTGCAGGAGAGACTGAAATTCTGGTTCGATCAGAAAGAGTGGGCCCGCAGGGAGTATAAAAAGCTTGGGCGAAAGGTCGATCCTGAGAGAGACTACAGCAAGCTCAATGCCCTCTGTCCCTTCGGTATTGATATTGACCGGAAGCTCAAGATCGCGCATTCGAAGCTTTCTGAAAAAGAGTTCATATTTTGAGTCACAGGAGGAGCCATGGAGTCATTTTTTAAATCTGGAAGAGTTTTTCTCCTCATCGTTCTGCTGGCCGCGTTTGGACAGCTCGCTGGTTTCAGTCAACTGGCTTTGGCGAGAGATACGGAGCAGAGGAGGGTTTCCCCTTTTGACGGGATACGTGCTTCGGGCAATCTCGAGCTCTTCATGGAGGAGGGAAGCCAGGAATCGCTCAGAATCGAGGTCGAAGGTGTTGAGCTCGAGAGAGTGGTGAGTGAGGTTTCGGAAAACTCGCTGACAGTACGGGCGAAACCCGGTGTCTATCCGGAAAAATATGAGATAAAGGTATACGTGACCTATAAAAAACTCAGGGACATCAGAGCGGCGTCCGCAGCAAGACTCTACGGGCGGTCGGTGCTCACCGGTGACCGCATCAACGTGGAGGTTGCAACGAGCGCTCTTGCCGAGCTTGATGTGCAACTTGAGAACCTGGTGGTTACCGTGGCAAGTACCGGGGAGCTGACCATTACCGGGAGAACCCGGACCCAGGAAACTACCGTCAACACGGGCGGGAAGCTGAACGCCTTTGACCTGGAGAGTGAAAATGCCTACGTCAGGGTGAACACCGGCGGAGTCGGTCGGGTGAAGGCAACAAAGCTGATAGAAGCAAACGTCGCAACCGGGGGAAGCCTGCGATACAAGGGAAAGCCCGCGAAGCAGAGCATCAAGAAGAGCACCGGGGGTTCGGTCTCAGAGATTCTGGAATAAATCTTCAGGAAGAATCGTAATTCAGGGTTTTTCTATTCTGTCCTAATCCACAGGATAATTTGACTCTGCACCAACATCGAACCGAGAGGAGAGAAAAATGCCTCGATTGACCTACCTGGGCCACTCTTCCTTTTATGTAGAGGGGAAAAAGGGGAGGATCGTCATCGACCCCTTTCTTTCCGGAAACCCTCTCGCACAGACATCACCGGAGGTGCTCAAGGTCGACTATGTCCTGCTCACGCACGGTCATGGGGATCACCTGGGGGATGGCGTTGAGATTGCGGTTTCAAACAGGGCGAAAATCGTTGCCCCCTTCGAGCTCGCGCAGTACTGCGAAAAGCAGGGGGCAGAGGTGCACCCTATGCACATTGGCGGTGCACATGAGTTTCCCTTCGGGAGGGTGAAGCTTACCATCGCGCACCACGGTTCCATGGCACCGGACGGAACCTACACGGGAAATCCCTGCGGGTTTCTGCTCACCATGGAAGGAAAAACTCTTTACCATCCGGGCGATACCGGGCTGTTCCTCGATATGAAGCTGATCGGTGAGATGAACAAAATCGATGTTGCGGTTTTGCCGATCGGCGACAACTTCACCATGGGAATCCAGGATGCGGTGAAAGCCGCCGAATTTCTCGAGGCAGGGCTTGTCATCCCCATGCATTACAGGACTTTCGACGTCATTGATGTGTCACCCGAAGATTTTGTGGCTGAGGTTCAGAAAAGGGGAATGAGGGCCAGGCTGCTTCCGGTGGGTGAGAGTCTTGCGTATTGATTCTGGTTTTATCCGGGAAAGAGCGCGCATCAGTAGAGTTCTTCCAGAACATAGAACAGGTTTTTATCGGTACCGAAGATGAGCCATTTGCCGGAAATTACCGGTGCGCTCAGTATTGCCCCCTCCAGCTCGAGTTCCCACAGCTTCTTCCCGTTTCTCGCTGAAAGGCACAAAAGGCGCGGCTTTTCACCGCCCGGGAGCTGTTCGTCTCCGCGAAGACCCAGGTAGAGGCGTTTGCCCGCCACGCTCGGTGCGCAGCTTGACGGATGATCGAACACGTGTCTCCAGACGAGCGTTCCCCTTTTCGCATTGAAGGCGCGTAGTACTGAATCGCCGCTTGAGAAAATCACAAGATTTTTCCAGAGGGCCGGTGCCATGTAATCAAGCAGCCGGATGTTTCTCCTGAAGAGCTCCTCAGGGTCTTGGAAAACCCGCTTTCCGAAATAGGATTCGTCCCTGTACCTCCATACCAGCTCTCCAGTTTCACGGTCATACGCATGATATCCGAGATTCCACGAGTCAGCAAAGATGCTGCAGGTACCGAGAAAGAGGAGCCTTGAGCTCAGGGCAGGAAAGGAGTACCAGGTGGCACCTATGGAAGCGGTGTTCAGGAGCCAGAGGTAACTCTTCGTGTGGAAGTCGTATGCACCCAGGCTGTAGGGCTGCTGAAGTGGCCCGGGAGCGAAGTACATCACATTGTTGGAGAACTGAAATGTATCGTAGTGCCAGACCGGGTTGGGAATCCTGTGCTTGAGCTCACCATCGGGGGTGAGAAAGTAGGTTGAACCTGCGTCAGAGGTGAAAACCACTGAATCCTGGTAGCGTACGATGTTCGACTGCACGGTGCTTTCGGTTTGATAGGACCAGACCTCCCTGCCATCTCTGAGAGAGACGGCATACACCCTGCCGTCATTCGAGCCGAAGTAGACCCTGTCTTCATCTGCGAAGGGAACCGAGTTTATGATCCCCTTCGACTTGAAAACCCAGCGCATGTACCCGCTTTTAATGTCCAGAGCGTAGAAATTGCCGTCTGCGGAACCGAAATAGATTGTCCCCCCTTTCACGATCGGAGGATTGAACACCGCAGATTCGCTTTCTCCGAGCCCGAGACTGAGTTTCCACTTTATTCCGAGCGGGAGTGTGAGTGAGTTCGAGGTTGCTCCCCGCCCCTCCTTTCCCCGAAACATGATCCAGTCCGACCTGTGCCTGCAGCCTGCAGAAGAGAGCAGGGAGATCGCAAAAATCAGTATAAGCCAGGATCTTGTTTTCATAGGTAGTACAGACCCCGTAGACTGAGCATTCTTCCCAGCGTGCCTATTATACCCGGTTTTCTGCACTGCCTGACGAGCCCCTGGTACTGGGAGAACAGATCGCCCCACAGCTTCTCCCTCTCTCCGGGAGAATAGAATCCACGGAAACGGATCATCGTGTACACGGCGGCAAAGCTCCGCAGCTCGGGGTATCTTTTCGAATATTCAAGTGCGGTCTGCGAGTGAGGCTTTTTCTCGTAGCCGCACGTGTTCAGCTTGATGAGAAGGAGCGTGTAGAGGGCTCTCAGCGACCGCTGGCTTTTTCCCCTCGAAAGGAGCCTGAGATGTAGAATCCGTGCCCAGCGAAACAGATAGAGTGCAATCGTGGCGATAACCACGAGGAAGAGAAAAAGGCGTACGAATAAGAGCCACGGGAAGGTGAAGGTCGCTGGACCTTCCTCGATTTCTATGATCGGAATCACCACGTCCATGGAGTTGGGCCCACCGCCGAGCGGAGGGATTGCGAAACTCGTTGGATCGAAATCCACCCATCCATAGTTGGGCAGATAAAATTGTACCCAGGAGTGACGGTGCGCGGTCGTTACCAGATAGAGATCCTGGAGAGGGAACTCCTTCAACGGCTGGATCACATCGCGCAGGATCAGGAGCGCCCGCCGGTGCGCAAAGCTCTGCAGATGCCCTGAAACCAGGTATCCGGTGAGCACCCGCGAGGGGATTCCTGCCATCCGCCCAAGGATCGCTGCTGTGTTGGAAAATTCCGTGCAGTCTCCCCGTCGGGTCTGCTCGATAAACTCCTGCATTCTCCTCACCGACACGTCGTCGGTAAATCCGAGCTCGTACTGGAACTCGGAAAAGCTCTCAAAGATTGCGAGGATTTTTTTGAAGTACCCCTGCGTGTCCCCGATCTCTGATTCCAGGTAGTTTTTGAAACTGTCCGATACGCTTTCGGGCATTTCGATCTCGAGGTAGGGCGCAAGCTCATCACGCTCGAATGCAGTAAGATCTCTCACTGCGGTCCAGTCTTTCACTCCTGAGAAGCTCACCAGCGATAGGCTGCGGTACGCGTAGTCGAAAGGGTGGTACCTGCGGTCGAACACAGTTGGCTCGATTCTCTGCGGCCTGTATGCAAGCACCCGTCCGGGAAGCGACGAGAGATAGAATATGTCCTGGGTGATGCGTTTCAGATCGTATAATGGCTCTCTGTTCTCCCAGGTTTCAAGAAGGCGCAAGAAGCCCAGATTGTTGAGCTTCTGGTTTCTCTCGAGCACAAATCCCCTCTCCGGGTCAAACTCCCCGTAATAGCCTTCTGCTGCGTAGACAGGGTCCAGCGTGCTCGCGACGATCATTACCGCATACTGCTTGTTTCCTGAACCCGAACTTCCCTTTCCATTCTGCCACTGGTCTGAAGGAATGCCCTCAAGCCTCCCCTCGCCTTCTTTCTGACCCTCCTGTGCATCTCTGCCATCCCCGTTGCGGTCTCCGGATGAAAAAAGGCGGCTCCGTCTGTTCAGTAGATTGCCCCTTTCTGGACCTTCTCCGTACTCATCTAGGGGGAAGGGTTTAGGTTGCGGCTCCCTTCCGAGGATGTTCATCACCACCGAGTGGGAAACAAAATCCGGGGGCAGTAAAAACACTGCAATCAGCACTGCCGGAGCAGCAATCAGGGGAAAGAGCACGAGCTCTTTCAGACGTCTCAGCTTTTTCACTCCATGAAAGGCTGCGAAGTAGAGTACCATCCCGTGGATGAGAAAGGAGAGAAGAATGATAAAGAGAATCAGCTGATTCAGCAGCATACTCTCACGAGCAGCAGCTTCCGAAGACCTGGAAAACTCCAGAAGCCTGTAGTAGAGAAATGCGAGGAAAAACGGCTCCACAACAGCGATCCGGTATCCCCATGCCCCGGTTTTGAATATGAGGGCGGTGAGTATGAATGAAGCGCAGCCGACAAGAGTGAAAAGGAGTACATGTGAGCCAAACACGGCGAAGAAAACGGCCGAAGGAATAAGGAGCCCGAACGCCCAGACAAGCCAACTGCTCATGCGATGCTTTGGGGGCGAGAGGTAAAAGGCAATGAGCATTTCACCCGGAACCAGCAGGAACCACAGCACCCAGCTCCCCCTGTCGTAGGGAACGGCTATCGAAGGATGAAGCGCTGGAAAGCTGAATGCGATGAGATACAGAATCAAACGTGTAAAGAAAAGAAGCTGCATAGGGTCTCACTTTCGAAAGAGAATCTCTGTGCAGAAGACGTCATATTCAGCAGGTCCATCTTTTTCATGATCACTTTCTTCCACGGTCAGGAAAAAAGCCTCACCTCCACCGGATGCTCTTCCATCTTTGTTCCTGCCACGGCATCGGTTTTCATGAACGCCTGGCTACGGTTTTTATTAAAAATCCAGGCTCCTGGAATGGAAATCGTCCGAGCCGAAGGGAAGATCTGTACCTGCACGCCTTTCCCTTCTGCTTTTCTGCTTTTAACGGTCCTGAACACACGAACCACTGCCCTTCCATACCGCTGAAGAGCCAGAGGGAGGTGGTCATCCAACCCGGTGGTAAATATGAAGACCTCCTGCGCGTCAGGAAGATTTTCTCCTTCAGAGGGCTCATGCTGAAAAAACAGGCAGCTCAGATAGAGAGCAAATTCGTCGATCTCTTCGGGTTGATTCAGGCGAAATACTTCTGTTCCCGTCTTTATGAGAAATTCGTAATCGGGGTTGTCGTGCTTCATTCTTCTGAGAAAGGCACAGAGCCAGCTCTTCAACTGATCGAGCTGCGCAACTGCGCCCAGAGTATCGCGGGAGGCATATGTGTGGTTTCTGAAATCCACACAGACCAATTTTTTTTTCTCCTGAGTGTGAGGGGAAATTCTCGTGATCAGCTGCGCAAGCCTGCTCGAAGATTTCCAGTTGATGTCTCTGAATCGGTCTCCGGGCATGTATTCCCTCATATAGTAGCGTTCCTCCTCGAGGGCGCTCTGTCTGCTTTTGTCCTCAAATCCACCGATTGCCTCAATGAGTGAGGAGTCGACACCTGAGAAAGGGCCGGGCTGTACGAGTATTGTCCTGCGCATTTCCTCTCCAAATCTGGCGCGGGTGAGGCCGAAGATGTCCCGGATCGAGAGCATTCCCAGTGCGTGGAACTCTCCGCTGAAGGGAATGTAAAGAGGCATGCTCAGACGATCCCCTCCCTGAGAGGATGCCTCCTGGAAGATGGAAAAAAATGCATCGCGCCCTACCTGCACCCTTCCGCTGATAAAAAAATGCAGTCGGTAGAACCACAGAGGTATGATGCCGTCCGAATGTAAATGCTGGCTGTTTCCTGCGACGCCGGCGACCAGCGGGATGCTCGAATCCCACTGCACAGGAACGCTGTTGAAGCGGTTCGCCTGCAGGCGCCCCGCCACTGAGAGGACTATCAAGGCGGTGATCGCAAATCCGGCAATCACGAAACCATAGGAGTTTTGGATTCGCAGGCTTCTTGCAAGAAGCGCCAGTGCGAGAAAAGCGAGTACGGTCCCAGGGAGGGTAAAAGGATAATACACAATGAACCTGCGCGCCTGGATATGTGATTTCTCCAGGCGGATTTTCTCTCTTGCTTTTGAAAAATGCGCCATTGCGACAAGCCGCTTCATTGAAACTTCTTTTTCATTTTGTACGGCTCCACAGGAACGGAGTTGAGGATCTCATTCAGCAGTGTGCCGCTCTCCTGCGACAGGTCTTTCATGACAATTCGGTGTGCAACTACAGGAAGAAATATCTCTTTCACCGTGTCAATGCTCACGTAACTTTCTCCGCGGATGAGCGTGAGTGCGCGGGCGAGCCTCGAGAGCTTCACACCAGTGCGCGGGCTTGCACCCGTGTTCACGTCAGGATTGAACCTCGTCTGCCGGATGCAGCTGACCATATAGTCTATTATATCCTGGTGGATGAACACCTCATCAACTCGCTTCTGCCATTCCCTGAGGGTGCGGGAACTCAGCACTGATCCGAACTGCTCCCACGCGTCTTCTCTTCCGTGCTTCTTTATGATATCTGCCTCATCGAGCTGGTTCGGATACCCGAGCGAAAGCTGGATCATGAACCGATCGAGCTGCGGTGCGGGAAGAGGAAACAGATGAGCCCCCTTCAGATTCATTGTCGCAATGATAAAAAAGGGATCGGGCAGCTCAAAGGTTTTTCCCTCAATGGTGACAGCCTGCTCCTGCATCGCCTGCAGGAATGAGCCCTGCGCCTTTGGCGTCAGCAGGTTGATCTCATCACAGAGGATGAAGTGTGCAAAGATGGGGCCTTTGTTGAACACCAGACGGTTTTCTGGACCGGCGAAACGATTGAATCCGAGAATATCTTGAGGAAGCAGGTCCACCGTGCACTGGATTCTACTGAACTGCTCCACTTTCACCCCTTCCACTTGGAGATCCTCATCGTACCACCCGATAGAGCCAGCCAGTGCCCGCGCGAGAGATGTCTTTCCCACGCCGTGCGTGTCAGCGAGAATCACGTGGCCAGAGGCAATCAGGGAGGCAATGATGTATTCCAGCTTGTTGGTCTGGATGTAGATCACTGACTTGATGTTCTCTATGAGGGTAGCTACGCCGTCCCGCACGGTGGAGTAAAAATCCTCATCCTTCTGTTTCTTAAGCCCTGTGGGTTGTAACTGTCTTGACATGATCCCTACGCCTGTATCACCTTTTCATTCGCCATTCAGAAATCTCGTTCAACTGAAGTGTATAACAAAAATTGTATGAATAAGGGTGGAAGTCAAGGACAAACGGCACATGGGGCCCTGCTTTTCCACCGAAAAAAAGGCAGGGCATGGTGCCTCTCACGCGCACAACCCAAGAAGGGCAGCTGTTTGAATTCATAACTTCCTGTGGGGGCGATCTACTACAAAAGAGTCGCGATTTTCCCCTTTATTTGCTATCATACTACACAGAGGAAGGGCGAGCATGATTCTTACCACTCACCAACCGATTTTTCTTCCCTGGAGTGGCTTCTTCTTTAAGGCATTCAGGGCTGACTGCATGGTACTCCTCGACTGCGTTCAGCACCCTCTGGGAAGAAGCTGGATGAGCCGCAACCGGCTGAAGTGCGCGGCGGGTGAACTGTGGATTACGGTTCCAGTGCTCACCAAGGGGCGGGGTCTCCAGTCGATAAAGAACGTGGAAATTTTATACCCACGGAACTGGGCCGCGAAACAGTTGCGAAGCATTCGGGAAAGTTATGTGAATGCGCCCTATTTCGATGACTATTTTCATTACATCTCTGATATTTTTAGCAGGGGGCAGGACAGACTGTGTGCGATGAACCTGGATTTTATCAGATTCTTCTGGGATGTTCTAAAGATGAGATGCCAGCTTTTGGTGCAGTCTGATTTAGGGGTGATCGGGCGAGGGACAGAATTGCTTTTTTCCCTCTGTTCACATCTGGGTGCCTCAGAGTATCTTGCGTTTCGTCCAGCTGCAAAGTATATCGATGCGGCGCTCATGGAAAAGAAGGGAGTTTCAGTGAGGTTCGCCAGCTTTCAGCCGTCCGTGTATCCACAGCTGTGGGGGGATTTTCTCTACAATCTGTCTACGCTTGATCTTTTTCTGAACTGCGGCCCGAAGAGCAGCAGAATCATTCAGGGAGTGTGAAGCCATATTCCATCCCTTTTTTCTCATCCCATGGAGTATAGAAACGGGCGTTTCATGAGAGTCAGGCTGTAACTATAACACAGGAGGGCAGAATGGCAAAATTCAAATGTATCAACTGCGGGCATCTCTACAACGAGGAAATAGAGGTAGTACATTTTCTCGAGTTGAGCGATGAATGGAAATGTCCGACCTGTTTTTCTGACAAGGGGGATTTTATAGAAAGTGATGATGCCCGAACGATCGGAGTTGTATCTGAAGGAGAAGGACTTCAGGAGAAGGAAAGGTTCTGGGAGCGCGACCAGGATGAGTTTGAGATTCACATGAGAGACATTCACGAGATTGCGCAAACGGGAAGCGCACTCATAGAGGCAATGAGAACGAGACTTTCTGTAGTATCCTGGGATGAGATACTCATCAAAGGAGCGCAACTCGCAAAAATTCCGCTCAACGAAGAGGAGCCGGTGAACACAAAAACAGTCATCGGCCCCAGGGCAAAGCTCCCTCTGATTATTGAGACACCGGTGTATGTGACTCACATGTCCTTTGGCGCTCTTTCCAGAGAAGCCAAAATCTCCCTCGCCCGGGGAAGCGCTTCCGCAAGAACCGCCATGTGCTCGGGCGAGGGAGGAATATTGGAAGAGTCTATTGATAGCTCCTACCGGTATATTTTCGAGTACGTACCCAACAGGTACAGCCTTACCGATGAACATCTTGCACGGGTGGACGCAATCGAGTTGAAGTTCGGACAGGGGACAAAACCTGGAATGGGAGGGCATCTCCCTGGTGCAAAGGTTACAACAGAGATTGCAGAGATCCGCGGATTCCCTGAAGGGACTGATATTGTTAGTCCCGCCCATTTTGACGATATCAACAACCGCGAGCAGCTGAAGGAAAAGGTCAGCTGGCTCAGGAAAAAATCAGGCGGACGACCAATCGGAATAAAGATCGCAGCCGGGAGCATTGAACAGGATCTGGAGGTTGCGCTTTTTGCAGAGCCCGATTTCATCACCATCGACGGGCGATCCGGCTCCACCGGTGCATCGGCAAAGTTCATAAAGGACGCGACTTCCGTTCCCACGGTGTTCGCCCTTTACCGCGCCAGAAAATACTTACTCATGCACAATGTGGAAGATGTATCCCTCGTGATCACCGGCGGGCTGAGAGTGTCCTCTGACTTCGCAAAGGCGCTCGCCCTCGGGGCAGACGCAGTGGCAATCGGCACAGCCGCTCTCATGGCGATCGGATGCCAGCAGTACAGAATCTGTCACACCGGAAACTGCCCAGCAGGGATTGCGACCCAGGACCCTGTGCTTCGGGCCAGAATCGATATCGACGCAGCAGCACAGGGGCTTGCGAACTTCTTGCGGGTCTCAACTGAAGAGCTTGAGGATTTTGCACGGCTTACGGGGAACAACGATGTTCACCTCCTCGCGCTGCACGATCTTTGCACCACCAGTTCCGAAATCTCTCAGTTCACTGAAATCGAGCATGTGTAAAGGATAGGGAATCCAGTGGATGGAGGCCTGTAGGGTGTCTTCACGATCGGTCGCTCTACAGACTCTTCCATGGAGTTTCTCCGGCTCTTGCAGGAGTTTGAAAAAGGAACACATGAGGTCGTCGGGGAGTTTCTTGATTCTATTCTATTGAAAGAAAATTGTTCTGCTCTTATACTGTATGTATTTGAGGTGGGGGTGGGATGAAACCGCGAGAGCGAATCATGACCGTGATCGACGGGAGGATTCCTGACAGGGTTCCGGTGTGCCTCTTTATCCATGATGAGGGGAATTTCCTCAAGCAGGTATACCCCGACCTCGATCTGAGCAACCCGCTTGAGTGTAAAATCAGGCTCGTGGATCTGGAGAGGGAGCTCGGGCTCGATCTCTTCATCCGATTGCTGCACGGGATTTTTCCCGATTGGATCGCATACGGCGGTGTGAACACCGAAACAGAAACAGAGAGGTGGACCGTATCCACAGAGGAGCTCAAAGGGGCGGGTTCGATTACGAAAATAACGGTTATTCGAACGCCTGGTGGTGTGCTCGAGCAGGAGTGTATTGTGTCTGAATCTGAAGAGCCCTCCGGTACGAACTGGTATGCATGCACAAAGAAACCGGTGAAAACAGAAAAGGATCTGGATATCCTCATTGATTATGAACCTTCGATGTCACCTACCTTCCCGAAAGCGGTACGCAAGCTGGCCAGCAGGGTGAAACAATACCTGGAGGATGACGGGGTGCTCGCTGTCTGGGCACCTGGGGCCGCCTATAACCATGCCTCCCAGATCGTCGATCCAAGTGTACTTGCCGGTCTGTTTCTTCTCGATTATCCCTTTTACGAGCGACTCATGAACTACTGTATAAAGCGAACACTCCCTTTTTTAAAGACCCTGGCAGAATCAGGTTTCGATGTTTTCTGCCTGGGGGGGAACGTCCCCGGCGGATTTCTCGGACGCGGAAATTACGAAACCTATGTCCTCCCCTTTGAAAGGAAGTTTATTGCGAATATCAGGAAACTGGGTGTGAAGACGCTCTACCACAACTGCGGTCAGGCGATGGCGCTCGCAGAGAGCTATAAAGAGCTGCAGGTGGATATGATCGAGGCGTTTGCGCCTCCCCCACTCGGTGATGGAGACCTGAAAAGAGCAAAAGAGCTTTCTGAGGGTGCCTATACCATCATAGGAAACCTGGACCAGATAAACGTGCTGAAAATGGGAACCGTGGATGAGGTGAAGAGGGTGACAGAGGAGACGGTCCAAACCGGAAAGAATGGGGGAAGGTTCATTCTTCAGACCGCAGACTACCTGGAGCATGGAACTCCCATGGAGAATATAAACGCATACATTGAGACCGGACTTCGCTGTGGAAGCTATTGACATGAGCTCGTGAATAGAACCGAAGCAATATATCCGAAAAATGTCAGTGTCAGATCTCATCCACCTGGAGATCAAGCGCCTTTGCCATGAACTTCAGTTCTACCCCTCTGTGCCCGGTTATGAGCAGGTTGTGATGCGAGTAGAAGGCATCCATCAGTTTGTAGCCGTTTTTCACATGGATCAGCGCGCCGTTCCTGCAGTCAGAACCCGGATACTGAACATACCCTTCCAGATTTCCTTCTATTATCTGGATCCTGCTGAGAGTGGGGTCGAGCTTTGACAGGGTGATGTCACCTGTGGGAAGCCGCGCGTCGATTGCTGTTGCATTTTCGTCAACGATCGAGAGAACCTTCGGCCTGAGCGTCCACTGTGTTGCGAAGGAACTGGGTAACACCCCGAGGTAGCCGCAATGTGCGACCAGGAGGTAGTTCTCCGGGTCCTTTACCTCCGGGAAACGGTCGATTTTTTCATGCTTCAGAGCTGCCATTCCCATGAGAAATGGGTAGATGTTGCTCATCATGATCGGAACCTCGAGGGAGCGGTAAATGATATACTTGCTCAGCAGTGTCATCGTGTCTGCCTCACATGCCCAGAGGATGCCAGTCTCCTCGAAGAGCATGTTCCAGGCGAGGCACGGAGTGGTATCCGAGTAGAAGGATTCATTGAGACAATTCATTCCCACTCCGCGTATTTCAGGGTCTTTGTCCACTTCCCGCCGAACTGCAATATACAGTTTTATCGCACTGTGCAATGCCTTTTTCGATATTCCGTCGGTGTCAAGGTTCCATTTCTCCCATATTTTCACCGCTTCGCCGTCCGGTATTTTTTTTGCTTCTTCCGCAAGCGCTTTGAAGCTCTTCTTCACGATAGAAATTCCAAACCTGTCCTTCATGAGTTGTGTACACCGTTGTTCCCACCAGTAGAAACGCTTGAAGATAGCACCCTGCATTCCTTCTCCCGGTTTGTCCTGGAAGACAAGGAACTTCGAGTGCTTCATCTCACGTTTCAGGGCAATGCTTCGACAGATTTTTTTCGTGAGCTCGATGGAATAGGGTGCGAACGTCTGGATCCCTTCTGATTTCATGAAGCTGACGATTTCCCAGTCCCACATGTTGACGGTACCGAACTCAGATGTGAGCACGAGGAAGGGGAGTCTGATTTTTTTCAAGTCATGTATCTGCCTGAAGGCGTCACCAAGGAGCTGCGGGAACACCACTGCATCTGCATCAGAGAACCGGGATCCGAGTGCCACCGGCTCCTGGAAATCGGCAACATCTGTGAAAAGCTTTTTCAGATTTGCGAGCTGCGACCTGAAGTCTTCATCCATGCCTGCTTTGAAATATACAGGAACGAGGCGTGCCTTCATCTTGATTTCCTCCTGAGCGTTGAATTTTAGAACGGGATCTGCATTTCTTCTGTTTCGAATGCATGCGCGAACCGGGTATTGGTACGTATTCTGAGTGTATCAGCAGAGTAGGATAAAATCAAGCAATTAGCTGTTCTGCTCGACATTCCTGAAATATGGCATTGGGAGTGGTGATTTTTCCTTTCTTTCATTCATGAGATCGGGTACATTTTTCCATGTGAGAGGTGAAGTAAAATGGTGCTTTCTGCAGGTATCGTCGTGGTGAGAGAAGAGGAAGGGATATGGAAATATCTATTTCTCAGGGCGTACCGGAACTGGGACTTTCCGAAAGGAATTGTTGGGGAGGGTGAGGACCCGCTCCTGGCTGCGGTACGGGAAGTGGAGGAGGAAACCGGTATAAAAGCACTGTATTTTCGATGGGGTAAGGAATACAGGGAAACAGATCCCTATCTGGGGGGAAAGAAAATCGCTCGGTACTATGTTGCAGAAACGAGAGAGAAATCGGTTACCCTTCCTGACAGCCCGGAGCTTGGTCGACCGGAGCACGACGAGTACCGCTGGATTTCCTGCGAGGAGCTGAAGACTCTTGCTCCGCCACGTCTTCGGCCGATCGTCGAGTGGGCAAAACAAACGATCACTGGAGATTGAGGATTTCTCGATGGCAAAATCGAAGGTTGCGGTGGTGAGATGTGAATCCTACCAGGAGGATGAAGTATACCTGGCGCTGAAACGAGGGATCGATCTTCTTGGCGGAATAGAATCCTTCGTGCGCTCCGGAGAGAAAGTGCTCCTCAAACCGAATGTACTGGATGGTGAAACCCCCGAGCGATGCATATCAACCCATCCTTCGGTTTTTCGCGCTGTAGGGAAGCTTCTGCAGAGGACTGGCGCGGAATTGCGGTATGGAGATTCACCCGGGTTCGGGAAACCCGCATCACAGCTTCGAAAAGCGGGCTTGAGCGAGGTCGCTGCAGATCTGGGCATTCCACTCGTGGAGTTCGAAAAGGGCCGGGAGGTGGTCTTTTCAGAATCTCCCTTCACAAAAAGGTTTTTTATCGCGCGCGGGGTATTGGAGTCCGACTGCATCATAAGCCTTGCGAAGATGAAGACTCACCAGCTCACGCGGTTTACTGGAGCAGTAAAAAACCAGTTCGGATGCATACCCGGTATGCTGAAACCGGAATTCCATGTGAAGATGCAGAACGCCTATGATTTCTCGAAGATGCTCGTTGCACTCACCCTCTTCCTGAAGCCGAGGGTGTACGTGATGGACGGGGTGATGGCAATGGATGGAAATGGGCCTCGGAGTGGTGATCCTGTGAGGATGGGGGTGCTGCTGCTCTCGAGCGATCCTGTGGCCCTGGATGCGACCGCGTGCAGGATGATCGACCTGAATCCAGAATACGTTCCCACATCAAAACCGGGAAAGGATTGGGGACTCGGGGTATTTGCGCCGGAAGAAATCGAGCTGCTCGGTGACCCACTTGAGAGCTTCCTCAACACGAGCTTCAAGGTTCAGAGAAAGCCTCCTTTACCCGTTTCGAATAACAGGGGGATGCTCTCCTTCGTGAAGAACATCTTCTCAGCCAGACCAGTGATTCAAAAAAACAACTGCGTCCGCTGTGGGGTGTGCGTGAAAGTTTGCCCGGTACATCCGAAGGCCCTCGGCTTCAGTGACGGAAGGGAAGCTCCTCCTCGCTATATCTACCGCAACTGCATTCGGTGCTTCTGCTGCCAGGAGCTCTGCCCGGAGCGGGCGATATTCGTGAAGACTCCGGTTTTGGGCAGGCTTGTGTTTGGAGGAAAGTGAGTAACACAGTTTCGGAGAATCTCAGAGATGTGGAGGCTACCGAACGTGGTGAGTTTTTTTTTCAGGTTCTCATAGATTAGACCTATCCCGGGAACAGGCTGGGGATTATATTCTTTTATCGATACCGACAGGAAAAAAATATGGGATCACCTACAATTGAGCTTGCCACTTTTGGAGGTGGCTGTTTCTGGTGCATCGAGGCGGTGTTTAAACGCCAGGTGGGAGTGAAATCCGTCACCTCAGGCTATGCAGGGGGGACAAAGAAGAATCCCACCTATGAGCAAGTATGTACTGGTCGAACAGGGCATGCAGAGGTTGTGCAGATCGAGTACGACCCGCGTACTATCAGTTACGAAGCGCTTCTGGATCTTTTCTGGAAAGCGCACAACCCCACAACCCCAAACCGGCAGGGTTCAGATATCGGGACCCAGTACCGTTCTATTATCCTCTATCACACCGATGAACAGAAAGAGAAAGCTCTGCGTTCGAAGGAACAGGCATCGCGGATGTTTTCAGACCCAATCATGACAGAAATTGTGCCCCTCGGTGAATTCTACAGAGCGGAAGAGTATCACCAGGATTACTATGAGAAGAACCCCTACGCAGGGTACTGCGCCGTAGTCATCAGACCGAAGCTCAGGAAGATGGGTCTGGAGTAGGGTGCTGCCTTCGGAATTGTCTTGCTCTTGAGAAAGAGGAATTGTATCATCGGATGTTGCGGCTAAATATGGGAATGAAGAAGTACACGGTGAGATTATGTATCGTGTTTCTATTTTTCCCCCCCTTCTTTGTTTCTGCAACAGCTTTTCATTCTGACGGAGAAGAGCTCTTCTTCCTTTCAAAGCGAGGCCGGTATTACGGAATTTATGTACAGACTCCACAATCGACGCACTGCATTTTCGACAGCACAGAACTCCTGAAGATGTTTCCCAACAGGGCGAGCTATCACGTGACCTATGATGTGAGCAGGGACGGCAGGTTTTTCACCTACAGCGCAATGTCCGAAACTGGCAGCATGGACATATTTCTCACCGATCTCAGCTCCTTTCACACAAGAAACCTCACCCGGGACAGTTTCGTTGATGGTATGCCGCGGTTCAGCCATGACGGAAAATGGATCGGTTATCTTTCCCATGCCCCTGGTGAGAGGATGCGTGACAACTTGTTCCTCATCTCCAGAGATGGCATGGAGATTGGAAAGGTGAAAAGGCAGCTCTCTTTCGGAATGTACAGAATCCTCTCTTTTTGCTTTTCACCAGATGACCGGGAGATCCTTTTCGTGAAATACTTCAACTCCAGGTCGACGGTGATCACTCGTATGGAGATTGAGGGAATGAAGGAATGGGAATTGACCTTACCCACCTGCTCGAGCAGGAATCCCTCGTTCAACGGGAAGGGGGACAGGATCGTCTACAGCTCCGACTGTGATGGGGATTTTGACCTCTGGATCATGAACAGAGATGGAAGTGGAAGGAAGAGGCTGTATGGAAGCCCGGGGTATGAATCAGAACCGGTCTTTGCCAGCGATGAGAGTCGAGTCCTCTTATTTTCTGATTTTTCTCAGAAAAAGGGGAAAGTGATCGATGGAACTTTGATCTATTCCATCAGGATCGACGGTACAGGGCTGAGGAATCTGACGCCGGAATTTTTCATGAGACGAACCTTTGTCTTTTCCCAACTTCGGTATGAAGAGGGGAAAAGGGTGTACTATTTTCAGGGCAAGCAACGCGACTCAAGGCGGGGGAGATACTACGAGGTGTATACTCTGGATCCAGAGCGCAAAGAGATAAAAAAAATCTCACGCGGTTCCTTTGACAAGATGAACCCACTTCTGCGCACGCGTATTCACAGAGTCATCAATGTACCATTTTCACCGGGGAGAAAGTTATGAAGAGGAGCTATTTCATAATCGCTGCAATTTTGCTGCTTTTTTCAGCACTGATTTCAGGCTGTGGCTATCATCTCCGCTACACGGTAAAGTCACAGGGCAGTGTTAATTCCATCCCAGGAAACCTGAGAGGGAGCTTTGCGGTGGAACCCAGAGCTGCACCTGGAAGCAGAGAATACCACATCGAGTCAGCATTGGTCGACATCGTGGCAAGGAGCCTGTCCGATCTTGGGTGGAGAGAGACGGGAGCGCAGGAAGCGGATTACGTATTTCAGGTGGAGTTCAGGGAAGAGGAGTCCACACCGAAGGTTGGTTTTGGCGCAGGGTTCGGGAGCGGGAGCGGGTTCTTCTTCTTCGGGCAGCTGAATGCGAAACGGAGTGAGTACGCCGATCAATACATCAGGATTGTGGCCTTTGAAAACGGCGGGGAAAGGACCTATTTCTGGTCTGCAGAAATCGAAACCTCAAGGGTGATTCAGGATATACAGACACTCGCTTCGCACACGGTTCCAACCGCGCTTTCACACTTCCCGGAGCAGGGTTACTGGAAGGTGAAAAAAAAGGTGCATCTCAACAGAAAAGAGAAATGATCGCGCGGCAAAAGGTCACCTCCCAGGTGTAACAACTTTAGGTGCCTTACCAAATTGCAGGCTGCTCAGAGATAACATTGTCGAAATCTTCCTTGAGCCCTTTTCATCAAAAATGGTAAGCTCGATGAGTGGATCATTTCTCTCCCAGTGAATGTGGACCATCCCGAAATTTTCTTTCAAATAGTAGGGCCCTGCCCGAAATGCATTTTCACTCGGAATCTCATCCGGGAAACGTATGTTGAGCCCGCTTGAGGTGAGCTCATGCAGCGGGTAGAATCCCTGCCGTGGATACACCGAAAGTTCTGCGAAGTGCCTGTCACCGCTGATAAAAAGGACTCCTTCCGCACGGGTTTCCCTTAACAGGCGCAGAAGCCGTGCTTTTTCCAGAGGAAAATTCGCCCAGGATTCCCAGCCGTTGAATTGGGCGAGTACTTGAATGCTCGAGGCGATGATGCGTACTCTCGCCGGTGTCCTCAGCTGGTCTGCAAGCCATTCCCACTGCTCTGCTCCGAGTATGGTTGCCTTCTCGTCTTCTGAGGGGAGGTAGGGACCGGTCCGGTCTTTCGATCCGTGTTTTGCTGACCAGTCAGGATTTCTCCTCAAAGGGCTGCGAAAATAGCGGGTGTCAAGGAGGATGAGCTGCACTCTTCTGTTCTCCGGCCCGAAGAGCATGGAATCGTAGATTCCAGGATGCTTTCTGCGGGGAGAATCCTCCGGGACCCCCCAGAAATCCAGGAAAAGCTGCCTGGAGGTTTCCTTCATGATGTAGTCTGCACCTGCATCATTCTTCCCGTAGTCATGGTCATCCCAGATAGCAACCACCGGGCAGGTTTTCAAAAGCCTTTGAAAAAGGCTGCTTTTGTCAAGCTCCCTGTACTTCCCGGCCATTACCCGTGCGTCCTTCGTGTCTGCATAGATGTTGTCCCCGAGAAATACAAAGAGGTCGGGTTTCATGCTGGATATTGTGTTGAGTATTGGATGAGGCCGTGAAGCAACAAGGCAGGAACCGAACATGACCCGGCTCACTGCGTTCTGCCCTGCACCTGCGATCGAAGGGGTACAGAGCAAAAGAAGCGCGAGCATCCAGAGAAGTAAATACAACATTCGGTTCCGGGCCATGAGGCGGGGTGCCTTGATTACTCTTCGCTTTCTGCATTGCAGGTACCCTTCAGGGCTCTCTCTCAACTGTTCCTCTATCAGCCTGGGGCCGCAGATTGCGGAGGATGTCCCTGAGGATTTTGAAATCCGAAACGAATGTGACACCATCTTCAACTAAATCCCTTTCGTGCGTTTTCGCTCCACTCCCGCCGACAAGGATGTGTACCGGAGGAGGCAAAAACCGGCGAAGCGTGCGGAGCCCTGAAGGCAGAATATCGGTATTGGCTGTAAAGCTCGAGCTGATCAGGACAACTGACGCCCTGCTCATCTGCGCTGCTCGTACGATCTCCTCTGGAGGGAGATTCGGCCCGAGATAGAATACTTTCCATCCTTCAGAAGCGGCTATGACCGCGCTCGAGAGTGCACCGAGCTCGTGCATTTCTCCGCTCATGGTTGCGGCTACTGCCTGCGGGGAGGATTCGGAATAGAGCATCGATTTGAGCAGGTTCCCAAGAAACGTCCGTGTCACCACTGAGGCGAGGTGCTCGTGAAATATTCTGAGCGTTCCAGCCTTCCATCGGTCGCCGATTTCTCTCATGAACGGTATGATGAGTTTTTCCAGGACCTCAGTCTGGCCCAAAAGAATGCTTCCGCGGTACAGTTCGTCCATGAGTGCATCCGCATCGAGCCGTTCGATTGCTTCAATGCACGCTTGAAGCCGTTGTTGAAGAGACGACTCTGTATCCGGAGTTGAAGCTCTTAGACCAGGAGCAGAAACGTCTGGTTCTATCAGGGACACGAGTCGTTGGGTAGAAAGAGAGGCGATCTGTCCGATGCTTCTTCCGGACTGGGTTGCACGCCTGAGAAGAGAAAGCCGCTCCACATCCTCATCAGAGTAGAGCCTCCGGTTCCCTCCGGTGCGTGAGGGGTTCACCGCTTGGTAGCGTTTCTCCCAGGCTCTGATTACGTGCGGGCTCAGGCCGGTTCTTGTGGAGACCACGTGTATTGGGTGTTCCTTTCGGGATGACATGAGAATAATGTGATTGAAGGTGTACTCCTTGTCAACACGTTTGTGAGATATGGAGGAAGCAGTCATTTTGTCTAGTTATATGTAATTTTAATTAGATTTTATCTTGACAAAAATTAGACAGAAAACAATTTTTTTCGTAATTGATATTTGAAAGTTGATAAAAATGAGGAGAAAATGATGAAAAAGATACTTTTTATGCTGATGGTACTGATTGCGGTGGCAGCAGTTGCATTTGCCGGTGACTACGGTTCCAAGAGATCAGCTCAGAACCTTCCGACGATCATGGATATTGCGGTTGATGATACGCGGTTCAGCACTCTTGTCGCAGCGCTCCAGGCTGCAGACCTGATCGACACGCTCAAGGGAGAGGGTCCATTCACCGTATTTGCACCGACCGACGATGCCTTTGCCAAGCTTCCAGACGGCACCGTGGATACGCTTCTCAACGACATCCCCACGCTGAGGAGCATCCTTCTGTATCACGTCACACCCGGGAAGGTATCCTCATCAGAGGCAGTAATGCTCAACAGCGCGGACACTGTGCTTGGAAAGTCAATCTCTATCAGGGTGGAGAACGGAAAACTGCTTGTGAACAATGCGAAGGTAGTGATTGCCGATATAGAAGCATCAAACGGAATCATTCACGTGATCGATAGGGTCATTCTTCCTCCCGCATGATGGGATTGCATCCTGCGGGATGAGTCCCGACCCATTTTTTTGAGTCATACTGAGGGCAGGAAGCATTTGGCTTTATTTAAGTCCACGGTCGCGGGAAGTCTGAAAATATTTCCAGAACATTTCTCTCAGTTTTTTAATGCGTCTGAAATGTTGGATGCGCTCGACGTCGCGGAAAGCCTAAAAATTTTGCTCAGCCATGTCGATAAGGCCATTGTTGAGCTTGAGTTGCAGGATTCTCTCGACACCTTCGTTGATTTCCCCTTCTGTGATCTCTCCATTGCGATATAGCTCACGCACGATGTTCATCAGCTCCCTGAGATCGTACTTGTGATGCACAAGGATCAGATCAACACCCGCCTTGAACATGAGCCGTAGAGTGTCAGTGAGCTCGAAATTATTCGAGAGCGCTCCCATGGACATGCCATCGGAAATGACGACCCCTTCGAAATTGAGCTCTCCTCTCAAGATTTCCCGCAGGATGCGGGAGGAAAGGGTGACTGGATACTCAGGGTCGATTTTCGAAAAGAGCACATGTGCCGTCATCATCGCTTCCACCCCCCCGGAGATTGCAGTTTCAAAGGGTTTGAGGTCCCTGTTTCTGAGGGTTGTTTCATCAATTTCTACGACAGGAAGGGAGTGGTGAGAGTCAACCGTAGAGCTTCCGTGTCCGGGAAAATGCTTCACCACGGGAATGATCCCCGCCTTTTTTGCACCTTCAACATACGCAATACCGAGATTTCCGATGGTCTGCGGGTCAGTTCCCATGGATCTATCACCGATGATCGTTTTATCGGCTGTTCCGTAGAGATCCAGCACCGGGGCGAAGTTCATATTGCATCCTAGCCCGCGTATCTCTTTCGAGATGATATACGCAGCAGCGCGTACATAATCCGGGTCCTGTTTCAGTCCCCAGAAAAAAGGAGGGGTGAGGCTGCTCGTCTCTTGAAGCTTCAGGGCGTTGACGCGTCCACCCTCCTGATCAACACAGATAAAGAGTCTGACGGACGGGGAATTAAACGCTGCGACATCCTGGATCCCCTGGATGAGGGTTTTCACCTGTGTGGCATCAGAAACGTTCCAGGGATATAGAATGACTCCTCCGATGTTTTCTTCTCGTATGAGACTGACGATTCGATCCGTGAGCCCCGTTCCTTCAATTTTACTGATGAACCGCTGACCGATCCTCTGCTCAATGCTCATTTTCTCAAGGATGACTTTCACCGGGGTATCTGCTGCTTCAAGCTCATGAGATGGGTCTTCGCGAACAGCCTCCACCAAGACCTCTTCTTTCTCCTCTGGAATCTCTTTCTGCACTGATACCTGTTCCGGCAGCTGGTCCGGGGGAACAGTCTGCTCTGCGGGATCGAAGAAACTCGGGAGCTTCTCCCCGGCCATTTCATCGACCTTTTGCATTCGAGCGGTCTGGCAGGATGAAAAAACACACAAAAAGAGCAAGAGCATTAAAGAGAGGAAGAGAGAGAGAATGGGCAGTTTCATCACTTTTTCCATGCCATGATTGTATAAACTACTCGCCGCTACATTAAATAGTATAATCGATTTCGAGCGCAGAGTCCGAAAAATTATGACAGGGCATTCGTCGGTACAACATTGCCATACACTGACTGAAAGAGATTCATCAATCTGAACTGCTGCGAGTTGCTGAGCGAAGAGAATACCGCTTCTCGAGTTCGGTTATTCTTTCTTTCAGTTTTTCCCTTATACCACTTTCTACGAGCCTGATATCCTCGGCCCTGGTGAGGTCGAGGACGTCTTCACAGGCGAGGTAAACAAGGATTTCATTTCCTGTCTCGAGATACAGCTTTACCGCATCAGGGAGCTCGAACTCACCCGCTTTTCCTTCCTTTCGCGGGGCGTGTTGCTCAACACTTCTGCAGGCATCCAGAATGCCCGCCTTGAGACACCAGAGGTTCATACTCACGAGCAACCGGTTTTTTACCGCGATTTGTCCGTTCTGCCCTGCCTGGACTGTTCCGCTGGTTTTATACCTGCGGGGATTTTGCGATTTTTCAACGATCTGCACAAGCCTCGCATCTTTCACTTTTACGACGGCAAAGGATTTCAATTTTTTTCTGGTCTGTCTGTGAAAGCCTTTGAAGTCGAAGGCGACCATTGCAGAGCACTCCTCAGGGGAGCCTGTAAGCATCCGGATCGTGGAAGTGGAGTAGTTGTTGTCGCCGTTGAGAACGAGAAATCTTTCATCACCGACGAACCCTTCGGCAGCCAAAACCGCGTGTGCGGTTCCATCCGGGAACTCTTGAAAGGAATAACTGAGAGACGCCTCCGGGAAAACAGACCGTGCGACACGGTCGTAGTGCTCGATCAAATAGCTGTCATCACGCCGGATCACCAGGTTTATTTTCTCAAGACCTGCATGGAGGAGGTTCAGAATCTGATAGTCAAGAAAAGGGAACCGTGAGAAACTGGCAGCCATTTTCTCTCCCCTCCGTACAGCAGCAAGCTCCTGGTCATTTGAGATGTATTTTTCCAGGTTCTCCTGCATTCTGGAAGCACTGCCCGCCGCGAGAATCACTGCCTTACGTACCATAGACTTTCTCCAGATAGGCGCCCCTGCATGCAGGATAGAGATCGAACCGTGATTCATTCCCCTGCTCGGGAAACGTGCGGGTGTAGTTTGATTTCCACTCATCCAAGAAGGTTTCGAGCTGCGTTCTTTCGGTGAGCGCGTAGCAGCTCCCACCGAAGCCTGCACCAAAACCGCTTGCCCCGAGAGCGCCGAGTTCAACTGCGGATTTTTGCAGAAATTCAATTTCAGGGACGATATTTTTCAGGTAATCCCTGGAGAGCTCGTGGGAACGGTTGATCAAGCGGCCGAACTCCTCCATTCTGCCCTCCCTCAATTTCTCAACAGCCTCAGAAATGAGAGCACTCTCCTGGAAGAAATGGAAAGCCCTCTCCGAAAGGTCCTTGCACCCCCCGAGCTGAGCAGAGGCTCGGAATGCCCGTTCCCCTGCAGGAAGTTCCCTGTAAAAGTCCCGCAGATAGGAAAAAGAGCTCTGGCAGAGACCGTTGAGCCTGGAGACGGCATCTGATGCAGCAACTGAAAGGAAATTGTATTTCGCCATGGTATCCTTGGTTTTTTCTGCCCTCATTCCTGAGTAGGCAACAACGATCAGATAGCCTTTGGGCAGCTGCAGCTTGTCGATGACTTCCGTCGGGCAGAAGCGGCAATAGAGCAGCTTGTTTACCTCTCCGAGCAGTATTGCGGTGTGATCTTCAGAACCGCCGAAGGTCCCTACCCCCCTGTCTCCTTTGAGCTCTCCAAAATCCAGGCCGTTCTCATAGTGGGCAAGATACATGGAGAGCGGGAGAAGAAAATCATCCACCCCTTCCTGGTTCAGCAACATGCCCGCCTTCAGGGCATTCGCCCTGAGGAGAGCCCTGAATTCCCTCTGCGAGAAGATACCGCCTGCGGACGTGAAGATGAGAAAGTCCATGACCAGTTTTGATGAAGAGCCTGAGCTCCCCCCTCCAAAGGGGATATCGCCGCAGAACACCGC
>Ga0180437_10001690_pt1 | contig 37352 bp, 31 predicted proteins | sample SS_ome_4_FD_132410 | JGI IMG/M metagenome (GOLD analysis project Ga0180437, IMG submission 132410) | Hypersaline lake sediment archaeal communities from the Salton Sea, California, USA - SS_3_D_1 metaG | ecosystem: Environmental > Aquatic > Non-marine Saline and Alkaline > Hypersaline >...
AGACCGGGCCCGCAGCCTGGCCGAGTACATTCATCAACTCAACGAGAGCCGCGGCAGTTTGGAGCGGAGTGTGTACCGGGCCGCCCACAAACAGCTCAAGGAGTCGTTCGACCCGGAGCGCGACCCGGCGTTTGTGCTGGCGGACCACGGGTGGCATGGGGGCATCATCGGCATCGTCGCCGGCCGGCTGGCCGAGAAGTACCATCGCCCGGTGGTGGTGATCTCGCTGGATGAAGCGGGGGTGCGGCCGGGCGCCGGGTCGGTCCGCAGCGTGGCGGGCGTGGATGTCCACCGGGCCCTGGCCGTCTGCGAAGAAACGCTACTGGGCTTTGGCGGGCACCGGGCGGCAGCGGGATTAACAATTGATCCACAACATATTGACGCATTCCGCAATTCTTTTTGCGAAGCGGTGGCCGCCGAACGGGGCGCCGACGCCGCGCCGCCGGAAATCGCCGCCGACGCCCAAACCCCGCTCGGCCAGCTTACGCTCGGCGTCGTCAAGCAAATCGAATCGCTCGGACCCTTCGGCAGCGGCAACCCGCGGCCGCTTCTGATCGCCTCGGGCGTGAGCCTGGCCGGCGAGCCCAAGCGGATCGGCGGTGGCGAGCGGCACCTGTCGGTCCGGCTCCGCCAGAGCCAGCGGGTCTTCAAGGCGGTCGGTTTCGGCCTGGCGGAACGAATCGAAGAACTCAACGGCGGCCCGCTCGATATCGCCTTCCACCCGATGCTCAATCATTTCGCCGGACGGGTGTCGGTCGAACTGCAACTGATCGACTGGCGGCCGGCGGAAGGCTAGAATCGCTCGAGGTTGACCAGTTCCACCAACGTCCTCACGAAGCACCCGCTGGCGCCGCCTTCGATGTGGGGTTTCGGCTTCTCGATGAACGCCGGGCCGGCGATGTCGATATGGGTCCAAGGGGTGTCGCCGACGAACTGCTGAAGCAGCTTGGCCGCGGTGATCGCGCCGCCCCAGCGGGCGTCGCCCACGTTCTTGATGTCCGCCACGGGCGACTTGATCTGTTCGTCGTAGATCTCGGGGAACATCGGGAGCGGCCAGGCGGGTTCGCCGCAGGTCTTGGCCGCCGCGAGGACCTCGTCCTGCCACGCCTCGTCGTTGGACATCACGCCGGCGACGTCGCGGCCCAGGGCCACCATGCAGGCCCCCGTAAGCGTGGCGAGATCGACGATCTTGCTCGCCCCCTGCTCGACGGCCACGCACAGGGTATCGGCCAGCACCAGGCGGCCCTCGGCGTCCGTGTTGTGGACCTCGATGGTCTTGCCGTTCTTGGCCGTCAGCACGTCGCCGAGTTTGTAGCTGCCGCCTCCAGGCATGTTTTCCACGAGACCCATCAGGCCGATCACGTTTACGGGCAGTTGAAGTCGCGCGATCGCCTGCATCGCGCCGAGGACCGTGGCGGCGCCGCTCATGTCCATCTTCATCGTGAGCATGTTTTCGGAAGGCTTGAGCGAAAGCCCGCCCGAGTCAAACGTCACCCCCTTGCCGACCAGGGCGATCGTGGGATCATTCGGCCCGCCGCCGCGATGCCGCAGGATGACCAGCCGGGGCGGCCGCACGCTGCCCTGGCCGACGGCGAGCAACGCCCCGCAGCGCTCGTCGGCCAGCTTGTGCTCGTCCCAGACCTCGATTTCCAGGCCGTGGGCCTGGGCGACTTCGGCGGCCTCGTCGGCGAAGGACTGTGGGTAGATGACGCTGGCCGGTTCGTTGACCAATCGTCGGACGACATTGACGGCGGTCCCCAGGATTTCACCGGCTCCTACCGCGGTGTCCTCGGCGCCGCCGACGCTGAGCGTGGCGAACGGCGTCTGGTTCTTCTCTTTGCGGTACAGGTCGGCCCCGTGGCAGCCGACCTGGGCGCCGGCGACCGCCGCTGCGAGAACGTCCGCGGCCAGTCCGTCCTCGAGGAACAACCCCACGTGCTTCCGGCGTTTGCCGGAGAGCGTCTTGGCGGCCGCCCCGGCGGCAACGAAGGCGGCCCCGCGGTCGAAGCGTTTCTTGGGACCCATCCCGACCACCGCGACGGCATCGACTTCCAGCCCGGCGGGATGATGCAGCAGCGTGACTTCACCCGGCGAACCGGTGATCGACTCGGCATCCACCATCTTCCCGACAACGCCGCCGATGGCCGCGTTCACGGCGGCGGCCGGCGCCGCAAGGACGCCCTCGTCATACACGCCGACCACGATCGCATCGGCGGGCAGCTTCGTGACCGACTCCTGCGTAGCCAAAATCCGCATGCTCAGGCCTCAAGGGGAACGGGCTTCGTCTGCATTCACCCCGCCAAGGGTGTGCTCACCCCTCGCCCCCGCCCCTGGTGGATTCATGCCGGGCTGATTACTTCTTCTTCTCGCTGTGCATCGTGTGCTTGCGCAGCCGGGGGCTGTACTTCTTGAGCTTGAGCTTCTCGCCGCCGGACTTGCGCTTGAGCGAGTAGTTGTAGTCTCCGGTTTCGTCGCAGACGAGGAAGACGGTTTCCGCCTTTTTCTTCTTGCCGCCGCTGGCCATGGGTCTACTCCAATGATGGTCGTTGTCCGAATCCCGTAGTATGAGTCGAGAGGGTCGCATTGGCAAGCGGCGCCGCCAAAGCCCTGGCCATTGGCCAGGGAGAGCGGGCTTACATCGGCAAGCCGCGTCGGCTCGAATCGCCGCGCGGGACCGCTGGGCGCCGCCCCCTCCCCGACCACTGGTCGGGGCTATGGGGTCCGTTTCACGTGAAACGTCGCAGTTTGCCCCCGCGAACCGTTTCACGTGAAACACCCATCTTCCCCAGATAAACCGTTTCACGTGAAACCCACGACGATTGCAGAGCTGTCGTTTAGCCGTCGTGCCGAAGGCCGACGGCAAAGACGACACAAGATGGAAGCCGCTGAGCGACCCGCGATCGCGGCTCTATGGGGAGACCGGATGGAACACCAGCCCGCTGAGCAGCTTCGGATAGAAGAACGTGCTCTTGGCCGGCATCCGCTCGCCGTGCTCGCTGATGGCCCGAACGTGCTCGAGCGTGGCCGGCATGACGAGGGCGGCGAGGTGAAAGGGGTCGCCCGCCTGGCCGGCCTGGCCGGTGGCGTCGCGGCCGCCGAGATCGCCGCGGGTCAGCCGCTCGACGAGTTCCTTCATGTCCCGGCTGTAGAGCGGCTTGGGCAGGTCGGTCAGGCCGAGCCGGCTTTCGACCACCAGCCTTTGCAGGATGCTCACGCCCAGCCCGCGCCAGTCCTCGGAATGGTCGGCGGCCAAGTCCGCCATCTGCGTGACGCCTGCGTCGGTGATGCAAATGCGCGTCCATTTCTTGTCGGCGCCGGTGAAAAGGGCGAGCGTGCCCTGCTCGTTCTCTTTCTCGATCTTGCTCCAGATATCGGGGGCGAAGCCGGGGCCGTCCCCCGCCGCCTCGCAGGTGAAGGCGTCGCCAAGCCTTTCGATGAGTTGCTCGCGGGTCATGGGCGGCGCCCCGCGGAAGAGCCGATGCGTGGGCAGCACCAGCATGCCGGAATCGCTCATGCTGATGAGCGTCATCAGGATGAAGTTGGCGGGATGGTCCAGGTTGATTGCGCCCCCCTCGGCGAGCATATCCCGGTACGCGCAGGCGGTTTCGTACCGATGATGGCCGTCGGCGACGAAGGTCGGCTTGCCGCTGAGCAGTGCGCTGACGCGGCCGATCGCCTCGATATCGGTCACCGGCCACAGACGATGGATCACGCCGTCATCCGCGGTCACCTCCAGCGGTGGGGCGCCGCGGACGACTTGCTCCAGCGTGTCCTGCACGGAGTTTTCTTCGTCGGGATAGATGCCGAAGACGGGACTGAGCTGCGTGCCGGTGGCGTTGGTGAGCTTCAAGCGGTCGGCCTTGGGGCCGGGATGGGTTTCTTCGTGGGGGTAGATTTGCCCCTCGCCGAACCGCTCCAGCCGTACGCCGCACAGAAAGCCACGGCGAGTGCGGGCCTGCCCATCCAACTCGAACTGCTGCTGATAGAGGTACATGGCCGGGTCGGCCTCTCGGATCAGCGCGCCCTCCTGCATCCACTGCTTGAGAAAGGCGGCGGCCCGTGTGTAGCGGTTGTTCAGCTCGTCGTCGCCGTCTTCGTCCTTGTTGAGAATGAGCCGCACCACGTTGTACGGACTGCGATCGTACAGCCGCTGCTGCATCTGGCCGTCGATCACGTCATACGGGGGAGCGACGACGTCGGCCAGGGCGCCGGTCTGGGCCAGGTTGTAACGCAGGGCGCGAAGGGCGGTGACTTGGGGCATGGAATTTCAGATTTCAGATTTCAGATTTCAGATTTCAGATTTCAGATTGCAGATTGCAGATTGCAGATTGTGGATTGTGGATTGCAGATTGTGGATTGTGGATTGTGGATTGTGGATTGTGGATTGTGGATTGCAGATGGATCGAGGGACCTTGACGTCGGGGTGAGTCTAACCGGCACCGGAGCCAGAGGCGAGGGGAAGAGCGATCAGCGAATGCTATCCCGCTCAAGCCGCTCACGAATCCACGCCAAATCCTCGTCGGAGAATCGTGGCGGTGGCGGGTTGGTCGCGTAATCGACTTCCGTATCCGCGGCGGTCCGCTCGTACGCTTCATCGAAGCAGGCCTGCACATCCCAGGGCGCCGCGTCGCCGTTGAGCAGCGGAATCGCCATTGTCGGCAACCGGTCGCGGACACTCCAGGCGAACACCTGGTGTTCCCGCCGCTCTCCGTGGCAGATGGCCAGATACGCGGCGTAATGGGACGGCTCCGACTCCGCGGGCGAATCAAAGCGCCGTCCAGATCGCAGCAGATCGATCTCCACCCAGTTCACGCCCGCGTGGATCGCCGAGTCCCGCTTTTCCAAGAACAGCCGCTGCGACGTCGATCCCGCCTGCTTGTTCGAGGGGCTGATCAGCTCGATTACCGTCACGACTTGCCGCGGTTTGCGGTCGACGTAGACAACGATCCGCCGCTGCCGCATCAGTTCCAACTCATCGGGATCGAGTGTTTCCGTGAGAACCGCGGTGGGCGCGGCAGTAGCCAGCTTCGCGGACGAAGGATACTTCCGATCCGCCCCGTTAAGGTTGGACTCGATGACCGCGACATCGGGCACGCCTTCGTCGAATTCCCCAACCTCCAAACCCCAATCGCCACCGACCCAGGCGTGCCGTTCGATCCTCGCCACGTACTTCGGCCGCAGCCGCGGGTTCAACTGTCCCTGGGCGGAGGCCAGCATCTGGGTGTGGATTTCGTGGAAGAGAGGATTCTCTTCGACGTAGGGATCCATACCGGGAAAGGGAGAAGGCATCGCAAGACCTGCTGGGCGATCGGGCGTTCCCATGCGCTGCATTACTGAGTCTAAACCGTCGCAGGGTGAAACGCCAAGCCGCCAGCGGCTACCTCTGCGACGCCGCCAGGGCCTGATCCAAATCGGCGATGATGTCTTCCACGTCCTCGATGCCGACGCTCACGCGAATGTAGTCTTCGCTCACGCCGGCGGCCGTCAGTTCTTCCGGCGACTGCTGGCTGTGCGTGGTGCTGGCGGGGTGGATGACGAGCGTTTTGGCGTCGCCGATGTTGGCCAGATGCGAGGCCAGCTTGCAGGCTTCGATGAACTTCTTGCCCGCCTCCATGCCACCCTTGATGCCGAAGCCGAGGATCGCCCCGCAGCCTTTCTTCAAGTACTGCCTGGCTAGCGCGTGGTGCGGGTGAGACTTGAGGCCCGGATAGTTGACCCACTCGACCGAATCATGCGCCTTCAAGAACTCCGCCACTGCCTGGGCGTTTTTGCAGTGCTGCGGCATCCGCAGGTGCAGCGTCTCCAAGCCCTGCAAGAAGAGAAACGCATTGAATGGGCTGAGGGCGCCGCCCAAGTCCCGCAGCAAATGCGTGCGGCACGTGATGATGTAGCAGAGCTGCCCCACCGCCTCATGGAACACCGCCCCATGGTAGGACGGGTCGGGCCTGGTGAACTGCGGCCAGCGATCCGGGTTCTTCGTCCAGTCGAAGTTCCCGCTATCGACGATCACGCCGCCGATGCTGGTGCCGTGCCCGCCGATGAACTTCGTCGCGCTGTAGATATTGATGTCGATCCCGTGATCGAACGGCTTGAACAAGATGGGGGTCATCACGGTGTTGTCGCACACGACGGGAAGCCCCGCCGCGTGGGCGATGTCCGCGATCGCCGCGTAGTCGAGCACGTCGTTTTTGGGATTGGCCAGCGTTTCGATGTAAACGGCCTTCGTATTGTCCTTGATCGCCGCCTTCACCTCGTCGGGCCTGGTGGCGTCGACAAAGGTGACGTCGATGCCCATCCGCTTGAAGGTGTACTGGAACAGCGTGATCGTCCCGCCGTACAGGGCGCCGGCCGAGACGATGTGCTCCCCGGCCCGGGCCAGATTGAGCAGGGCCACCGTAATCGCCTGCTGGCCGCTGGAGACGGCCAGCGCCCCAATCCCGCCGTCGAGAGCCGCCATCCGCTGTTCGAAGACGTCGGTGGTCGGGTTCATCAGCCGCGTGTAGATCCAGCCCATCTCCTTGAGCGCGAAGAGGTCCGCCGCGTGCTGCGTGTCGCGGAAGCAGTAGCTGGTGGTCTGGTGAATGACCGGCGCCCGCGTGCCGGTGGCCGGATCGGGGTGTTGCCCCGCGTGCAGGGCCAGCGTGCCGGGGTGCAAGTTCGGGTATTCGGCGGGGTCCATATTTCGCTCCAGGGGGTAAGCTGTACGTGGAACCCTTGATTCTTGCGGAGCGGGGTGGCGGGGGCAAGCGGGGGCGTGTCAGTCGGCGGCCTGACCGTTGCCGTCCGTTTTCGAGTTAACGATGGGCGCCGTGGTGTCGAGCGAGACGATAAGCAGCGGCTCAACCATCATCGTTGAGTCATCCGGCTTGATGACCACGATCCGCCGGGTACCCAGCGCGACGAAGTCGGGATGCCGGATTTCGACCGATCTGCCGTCGGTGAGACGCATGGTGAAGGGCTGGAAAGGCTGCTTGTGAAGCGCTTCGCGGATGCCGCCAATGTCCATGATATTGTGCCTCGGTATCTAACGACCTGCCTTTAGCGAATTGCCCATTCATTCTTGCCGTATTCTAACCCACAGCTCTTCGTGAGAATGGGCCGCGTCCGCTCGGGGTTCAACGGATACGCCTCGCTGACGCTTCGGGCTCTGACTGACAATCATCAATCTGCAATCATCAATCGGTCAATCGACTGCCTTCCCCTCCGTCACGTCCAGCATCCGCTGCAAGGCCACAAGGGACCAGCGGGTGGTTTCTTCGTCCACTTCGATCGTGTTTACCGGCGTGCCGGCGGCGAGGTTTTCCAGACTCCAGCAAAGGTGGGCCAGGTCGATGCGGTACATTGTGGCGCACATGCAGACGACCGGGGAGAGGAAGTGGATTTGCTGCTCGGGATGTTCGGCCTTCAGCCGGTTGACCAGGTGCAGTTCGGTGCCGATGGCCCATTTCGTGCCCGCCGCCGCCGCACGCACCGTCTCGATGATCTTGCCGGTCGAGCCCGAGACGTCCGCCAGGTCGTTCACTTCCTGGGGACACTCGGGATGGACGAGAATCTTGATGCCCGGCTCCCGCTCGCGGAAGCCCTCGACGTGCTCCTTGCGGAACATCTGGTGCACGCTGCAATGGCCCCGCCAGAGGATCACCTTGCCGCCGGCGATCGCGTCTTCCGTATTCCCGCCGAGGTCGGCCGCGTGCGGGTCCCATACGGGCATCTGCTCGTTGGAAATGCCCATGGTAAGCGCCGTGTTGCGGCCGAGATGCTGGTCGGGGAAGAACATGACGCGGCTGGACCGCGCAAACGCCCATTCCAATACCTTGCGGGCGTTGCTGCTGGTGCAGACGATTCCGCCGTGCCTGCCGCAGAACTCTTTAAGACTTGCGGCAGAATTGATGTAGGTCACCGGCGTGACATCATCGGTGTCAATGACGTCGCCCATTTCATCCCAGGCGTTTTCGACCTGCTCGATGGCCGCCATGTCGGCCATGCTGCATCCGGCCGCCATGTCGGGGAGAACCACCGCGACCCGCTCGCCGTTCCGCTGAGCCAGTTTCTCGGGCCGGTTGGCTAGGATGTCGGCCGTCTCCGCCATGAAATGCACACCGCAGAAGACGATAGCGCGGCAGTCGCCGCTCGCCGCCGCCAGCTTGCTGAGCTGATAGCTGTCGCCGCGGAGGTCGGAAAGGGCGATTACCTCATCTTGTTGATAGTGATGCCCCAGAATGAGCAACCGTGGACCCAACTCGTCCCGAACCGCCTGAATCCGGGCGGTAAGCTCCGCGTTGCTCAGTTCCCGGTACGGGGCAAAACGGTGGGTCGCGGGCAGGTTGAGGGTGGCGCTCATACAAGAAGAACCGTGTTTGCGCAGGAAGATTTTCACCACTTCCAGAATTCTAATGGCGGTGAGCGATCGGGCGGAATCGGATGATCGCGCCACCCCCTTGCCCTACTCAAACGCAACCCCGTCGTAGATTTCTGCCAGAGGCAATTCGCAATCGATTTCGGGCAATGGGATGACTGCCTTGAAGCCTTCATGGACGACCGTATCGAATCCGGTCTGGCCACGTCGATCGACGGTCACTCGCGGCATGTCCTGTTCGACCCTCACGTAGCACGCCAGCGAAGGAATCGTGTGATAGGCGTCCCGTTTCTCTTGGAGATCGGTCCTGCGTGTGCTCTCAGAAAGCACCTCAACGATCACGACGGGGCGATCCTGAAATGTCTCGTCCCGCGGGTTTTCTTCGCAGACTACCATCGCATCCGGATAGTAGAAGCGGACGTGATTTGGGTACTCGATGCGGACTTTTGTGTCGGAATTGAATGCCCGGCACGGCTTGCCCCGGAGCGAGACATGCAAACCTGCCAGCACATTGGTGGCGATGAGACCGTGCAAATTCCTCGACCCGGCCATCGCGAAGACTTCGCCGGCGACATACTCATGGCGAGTCTCGCTTTCCAGTTCGCCCGCGAGGTAGTCCTCGACCGAGATTCGTTGCAGTTTCTGCGCGGCGGTCATCCCACTGATTCTATGGTTGGCCGGTTGTGAATTCAACGCGTCGGCGCTCTCTTGGGGAAAAGCGTGATCTCGTCGGATTCAACCTCGCTCAGGCATCGATACCCCTTTCTACGCAAACCACCCCGATCCGCAAGACGCCTGGTTCCACGGATTGCATATTCGCATTCCTGGACGATTGCGCTTGTTTTTGGACGATTCCGCATGCCGACTACCCCCCCCTAATTCCGATCATCATGCCTGAGGATTACGCCGACCTTAACGGTTGCGCGGACATTTCGTTGGAACCTCGGCCGATCAACGAAATCCGTGCAGCGAACCGGCGACCATAAGGATGCTCATCTTGGCTAACAACGCTTCATTGCGATCCAACCTCCGGCGCCACTTCCACGCAGGCGCGGCAATCGCCTTGATGGCGGCGTTGGGGCCGATGGCGCCGCGGGCGTCCGCCCAGGAAACCATTGCGCGGGGGGCGCCTGAGGCGTTCGCCGGACCGGTGGATTACGCCGGGTGGTTCGCGGGGGCGGGCATCGACACCTACATGCGGCTCCGTCACCAATCGCAGCAGTTTGGCGAACCCGACGGCTTTACCAGCGTGACCGGCCGCCTGGGCATTCCTTGCGCAAACGGGGTGACCTTCTTCGACGCCCAGTACAACCTGCTGAACAACCGCAACATGGGCTTCAACTTCGGGTCCGGCGTGCGGACGATGCACGACACGCCCTGGGGTCAGCCGCGAATTCTCGGCTTCAACGCCTATTGGGACGGCAATCGCTCGCGGCTGGGTAATTTTTTCACGCAATTCGGCATCGGTTTGGAATCCCTCGGCGAGGGCTGGGACGCCCGGATCAACGCTTACGTGCCGACCGGCTCGCACACCAAGCTGGGCGACGATGTGACGATCACCGACGATCCCATCTATTTCGACAATTTCCTCGGCCGGGAGACGATTACCCGCACCGAAACCGCCCTGACGGTGGTCGACGCCGAGTACGCCGCCCGCGTTCCCGACCACGACATTTGGGCGTATGTCGGCGCCTACACGCTCAACGGGCCGGATGTCAGCGAGGTGGGATACAAGTTCGGCATGCGGGGGTACATCTTCGACGACTTGCTTCTCGACCTGAGCGTTACCGACGATGAGGTCTTCTCCACGACGACCACCTTCTCGGTTTCCTGGTTCGTGGGTCGTAGCGGGCCGTTCTTCTCGAACTGCTACCAGACGATGGAAGAGCGGCTCCGCGAGCCGGTGATCCGCAACTACTACACGGCCAAGGTTCCGGGCAGGGTCCGCGGGGCTGTGGCGCTGACGGATGAAGACGGCCAGCCGATCCGGGTGGTCCACGTTCATTCGACGGCCGCCGCCCCCGGCGACGGCACGTTCGAAAGCCCGCTGACAAGCCTCGACGACGTGTTCGGCAATTCGCAGGAAGGCGACATCGTGCTCGTCCACAGCGGCAGCCTTCATGCTTTCCAGGCGGCGCGGTTGCAGGACGACCAGCGGTTGCTCGGAGAAGGGGGCAACGAGACACACACGGTGGTAACGACGGAGTTGGGCGCCATCAACCTGCCGGCGACGGCGCCGGGGGCGCTGTCGGGGCCCATCCCCATCATTTCCCTCACCCTCGGCGACGCGATTACGCTTGGCGAAGATACGGCCGAAGTCTCGAATCTGCAAATCAGCGGCGTTGGCCGAGGCATCGTCAGCGGCGGCGGCGGCACGGGCAGCGTCAACATCAACCGGATGGACATCGTAGCCACGCTAAGCGACGGCATCGCGCTCACTGCGCTCACGGAAACCGTCAACGGCGTCGACCGGGCGCGCTTTCAGATCACGATCGACGATTCGACGTTCAACACCGTCGTCGGCGACGACATTTCCCTGCGAGGAACGGTCGCCGATCCCACGCTTCCCGACACCGAGGTCATCTCGATCACGAACGTCCGCAGCGACAATAACGTGAACGGTTTCGGCATCAATATCGAGGATATCGACGACGAGACGGGCAGCATTTCGATTGACGACTACGAGTTCAACGGGTTGGCGGGCGGCGGAGGCGGCATCCGCTTCCATCAGGTAGACATCGCGAGCACGTTTGCGAATCCGACGCCCATCAGCGTCAGCAACGCGGACATCACGGACGGCGGGGCTTCGGGCATCCTGGTGAACCAGAGCGACGGCACGTTCACCTTTACCGAGACCAACATCACCGATGTAAGCGGCGCCGGCTTCCGCATCAGCGGCGGCGAAGCGGACACCAACTTCACCGGTTTCATTTCGCAGTCCGTGGCGGGCGCGGCGGCCGTTGTGGTCGACGGCGGCCACACCGGCACGTCGGTCTTCAACGAAGAGACCGCCAACGCCGGCGTCATCAGCGCCACCGACGGAACCGGCCTCCAATTTGACAACGCCGACGGCTCCTACGCGTTCATCGACAAGGTCACGCTTGACAGCACCGCCAGCGGCGGCGACGCCGGCATCGACATCCTGGGCGGGTCGTCCGGCACGTTCACGTTCGCCGACACCGACATCACGGATGCGGCGAATGGAGCGATCCGCATCGCCGGCAGCGAAGCGACGGTCACGCATAACGGCGATGTCACCAACAACGCCGGCAACATTGTCGCAATCAACGCCAACTCCGGCGGAGTCATCAACCTCAACGGCGATTACACCGGCACGGGAAGCGGCATCGTGGTGAGCAACAACGCCGGCGGCACGTTCAACGTCGCCGGCGCCGTGGACCTGCAGACCGGCGGCAACGACGCCGTCACGCTGACCAACAACACCGGCGCCACGACGAACTTCACCGGCGGGATTGCGGTCGACAACGAGGCCGGCGCCGGCCGCGGGCTCGTCGCAAGCGGCGGTGGCGAACTCCGCGTTGCGGGATCGAATAACACGATCTCGACCGGAACGGGCCGCGCTATTGACATGAGCGGAGTGACCATCCACTCGGCGGGCGTAAACCTGCGTAGCGTTTCTTGCGACGGAGCCGATCTCGGCATCCGCCTCGTGAACATCGACGGCGGAACCTTCAGCGTGGGCGCCGGCGGCGCCAATCCCGGCGACGGCGGCAACATCCTGAACACCAATGGCGGCGTGTTCCTGAATAACGTCGAATCGGCGAGCATCGCCAATCTGAACGTCGATACGACCAATGTCTCCGAAGGCATACTCGTGCGGCAGTCCGGGAACCGCGCCTCGACGGTCACGCTTGCGGGCAACCGTGTCGACGGCGCCGCAACGAACGGAATTGCGGTGAGTGCCACCAGTGGTGGAACACTTGACATCATCGTGAATGGCAACACCGTGACAGCTTCCGGAGCGCAAGGCATGCTGCTGTCCACATCCGCCGGCGCCGCGTTGGTGGACGCCTCCATTCTGGACAACACCGTCATCAACGGGAATACGGCCGTAGCATTCGATGTGAACGTCGGCGGTAGCAGCGTGACCACCGTGAACCTCCTTGTCGATGGGAACGGTTTTGTCAACAACAACGCCGGAAATATCCTGGCGGCGGAAATCGACGCGAGCAACAACGCCAACCTGAACGCCACTGTCGAGAACAACGAGTTCTTGACCAGTCAAGCCACGGATGAGCAGGACCTCGAAATCACCAGCAACAGCGGCGCCGACCTGCGGCTGCGGTTCAAGAACAACGTGGCGCCGATTGATGGAAACGCCCAGGACGACTACGTGTTTAGCGTCAATGGCGGTTCGTTCAGCGTCGAAGACCTCGGCGACCTCGACACCGACAATGAGGGCGAATTCAACGTCGATCCCGCCGTCACCAACGATCCCGGCGGTATTCCCACGCCCTAAGTCGTGAGCCATGGGCCGTGGGCTTTGCTTGACCGCCTCCACCGCCGATTCGACGATGGACGTTGCGGCGGAGGTTTTGAATTTCGGTCATGCGTGTTTCGAATTTGTTTAGAATTTCGAGATTTGGATTTCGGATTTCGGATTTCGGCATGTGCGCACGGTACGCTGAACCTGCGGCGTAAGGTTCTCACTGGGGTTGTCCCATGTTGGAAGAAGACGCGAGAGGCGTCGCCGACGCAATCCCAGCGCCGTCCCAAACGTCGCAATCCGGCGGGCGCCGGTTCGCCGGAAGCGGCGCCGCCCTGGTGTGCGCGGCGGTTCTGCTGGTGTTGTTCCCCATCATCCCGGTGCTGTATTTCCTGGGCGTCGTCGGCGGGAACCGGCTTCAGGCGCCTGAGGCGTCCGCCGCGGACGATCCGGCGGCGCTCGCGGCGCCACCCCACCAGACGCCGCGCCAGCCCAATCCAAACGTCGAAGCGGCGACGGTCCGCATCCGCCGTATGCTGGAGGACTCGCGGAGCGCCGCCGCGGAGTCGGCCGCGCTGGCCAGTTCGCGCCATGACGAGCGGCTCGAGCCCTGGGACGACTACGAGATTCGCCGGCAAATCGAGCGGAGCGGCCGCATCCTTGCCGGCCGCAAACAATCAATCTCGTACGATATCGACGTCCTTCCCCGCGGCGACGTCCTGCCCACCCGCGACCAGCTCGCCCAAATCGCCTTCGGCCTCCGCAGCGACATGCACCAGCAGACGCTGATCTATTTCTACCTGCCGGGGATGGATCACACCAAAGGCGCGTGGGCCACCGCCCACCACCTGCCGGGCGCCGGCTTCGAGGTGCGGTTCAACCCGCAGTATCTCAAGGGACGCTGGTCACCACGCTGAACCGCCGGGGGTCGGGGGTTGGTCGTCGGCGAATGGCTTTGCTCGCCGAGCGGACGTGACCGACGAGCAAGTCCCGACCCCATCGACGCTGCGGCTACGTTGAGGTCCGGCTTGGTTTGTCCTCTCGAAGTTCCACGCAAACGGGGTCAGGACTTTCTCGCCGGCAGCGTCCATGAAAATGGTTGCGTCAACGGCGGCGAGAAACCCCCGACCCCGAACCGCCAGGGTCGGTGGGTTGCTCGTCGGCGAATGGCTTTGCTCGCTGAGTGGACGTGACCAACGAGCAAGTCCCGACCCCATCGGCGCTGCGGCTACGATGTTTACGCAAACGGGGTCAGGACTTTCTCGCCAACAGCGTCCATGAAAATGGTTGCGTTAACGGCGGCGAGAAACCCCCGACCCCGAACCGCCGGGGGTCGGGGGTTGGTCGTCGGCGAATGGCTTTGCTCGCCGAGCGGACGTGACCGACGAGCAAGTCCCGACCCCATCGGCGCTGCGGCTACGTTGAGGTCCGGCTTGGTTTGTCCTCTCGAAGTTCCACGCAAACGGGGTCAGGACTTTCTCGCCGATGAGGTTGGGGCAAAAATGATCAGCGGATGACGACAAAAACTTCCGACTTCAGTAGCGTAGGAGTCCACCATGCCCCGGCGAAGGCGACGCGTCTTGGGTGGTTACGTCTATCACGTCCTCAACCGCGCTGCGGGACGGCGCCGGATATTTGTCACCGACAACGATTATCTGGCGGTCGAGAGTGTGTTGCGGGAAGCGGTTGAGCGCAGCGGGACTCGCGTGCTTACCTATTGTGTGATGCCGAACCACTGGCACTTGCTAATGTGGCCTCGCGAAGATGATGAACTGAGCGACTTCATGCGTTGGTTCACGCATACGCACACCCAGCGCTATCACCAAGCCCACGGCACAACCGGCGAAGGGCCAATCTATCAGGGGCGTTTCAAGGATTTCCCGGTCGCCGAGGACGAGCATTTCTACGCTCTGGCTCGCTACGTGGAACGAAACGCATTGCGCGCCAACCTTGTCAGCAAAGCAGAGCTGTGGCGATATGGAGGCCTGTGGCATCGGCACAACGCGACGGGCGCCGTCCCACTGGCGGCGTGGCCTTGTCCGGAGTTTCCAGACTGGATCGACTTCGTCAATGCGCCGCAGACGAAAGCGGAACTTGCGGAAATCCGGGCATGTTTGAAGAGCTGCGTACCGTATGGAAACGAGGCGTGGCGGACCACGACGATTCTCCGGCTAAGCGGGAAACGCTGAACCGCCGGGGTCGGCGGGTTGCTCGTCGACAAATGGCTTTGCTTGCCGAGTGGACGTGACCGACGAGCAAGTCCCGACCCCGTCGGCGCTGCGGCTACGATGAGGCGCGGCTTGGTTTGTCCCGGCGAAGTTCCAACCCGAAGGGGGTCAGGACTTTCTCGCCGGCAGCGTCCATGAAAATGGTTGCGTCAACGGCGGCGAGAAACCCTCGACCCCGGTTGGCCGGGCCCTCATTTCGCTTCGGAGAACACGAATTCCATCGGTTCTGGAACGCGGGCGTTGAACTTGGCGTTGAACTTGGCGTCGTCCATCACAAGGAGCAAGATGCCCTCGATGAAGCCAAGGATACCGCCAACACCGCACGTGACGATCGTCAGCGCGATTTCAACCACCCCCGCTGTCGTGGAACCGAGGTAGAAATGGTGAATACCCCAGGCGCCGAGAAAAATTCCCAACAGCCCCGCGACCATCTTGTCTTTGCCGCGTCCTGTCGATGGTGTGCCGCCGTCTGCCATGATGTTCCTCCGTGGTTGGGTGGGACCCCAGGAAAGTGGAAACAAGCCAACGGTAATTGATAAGTAGCGTAGCAACTCCAGCGACGGCGTCAAGCGGGCGGGACCACGTTCCCTGCAATTCCTGCGATTAGTCAAGAGGAACGTGTCCGGCGTCCGCGGCCGCGCCGGCCGCAACAAACACCACGATAAAAACCAGGTAAGCCAGGCACAGCAACAGCGTGAGCCCGCTGGTGATCAATCCCGCCAGGGCGAATCCCTTGCCGCTAGGATCCTTGATCGACAATACGCCCGTGATCAACCCGGCCACGGCCATCGGCGCCGAGAGGAAGAGAATGAGGCCGCAACAGAAACCGACGACGCCGCTGAGCAGCGAGACGATGCCCAGGATCATCGACACCACGGCCAACGGCGGCGGCCCGGAACGCTGGTAAGGATACTGCGGCGGAGGACCACCGGCCGCCTGGGGTGATTCGTACGGGCTACTCACGGCGGCGCTCCGGGAAGAGGGACGATACAACTAACGTCGAAATGTAGTGAAAAAAGGCGCCGCGTCAAGTGGGCGCCGCATCTTTCGGCCGGGTCTTCCGCGACCAACGGTCGCGGCTTTGCGTCCGGCTTCCGACTTCCCGCCGCCGGCCTGCGGCGCGGCGGCTAAACGTTAGAGTTTGGCGCGGCGCGGCGGCTAAACGTTAGAGTTTGGCCCGCAGCGACTTGCCGTGGCCGGCCTGGCCGAACGAGATCATCCGGGCCTTGCAGACTTCCTTCATCGCCTCGCGGGCCGGTTTGAGGTAATCACGGGGATCGAACTTCTCGGGATGCTCGTGGAAGACCTTGCGAATGGCGCCGGTGATGGCGAGGCGGTTGTCGGTATCGACGTTGATCTTCCGAACGCCGCTCTTGATGCCCCGCTGAATCTCTTCAATCGGCACGCCCCAGGTTTGCTTGATGTCGCCGCCGTACTTGTTGATGATGTCCTGCAACTCCTGCGGCACCGACGAACTGCCGTGCATCACCAGGTGCGTGTTCGGCAGCCGCTTGTGAATCTCTTCGATGCGGTCCATCGCCAGCACTTCGCCGTCGGGCTTGCGGGTGAACTTGTAGGCCCCGTGGCTGGTGCCGATGGCGACGGCCAGGGCATCCACGTTCGTTTCCTTCACGAACTGCTCGGCCTCGTCGGGATCGGTCAAGAGCTGGTCGTGCGAGAGCGTGCCCTCGAAGCCGTGGCCGTCTTCCTTCTCGCCGGCGCCGGTCTCGAGCGAACCGAGGCAGCCGAGTTCGCCCTCGACGGAGACGTTCTGCGGGTGGGCCATCTCGACCACCGCCTTGGTCACCTGCACGTTGTAGGCGAAGTCGCCGGGAGTCTTGCCGTCTTCCTTGAGCGAGCCATCCATCATCACCGAGGTGAAACCCTGCTCGATGGCGCTCTTGCAGGTCTGTACGCTGTTGCCGTGGTCCTGGTGCATGCAGACGGGAAGATCCGGATAGAGTTCCACCGCCGCCAGCATCAGGTGCCGCAGGTAGGCGTCCTGCGAGTACTTCCTGGCGCCGCGGGAGGCCTGGATGATGACCGGCGAATCGGTCTCCTCGGCAGCCTCCATGATCGCCTGGATTTGTTCCATGTTGTTGACGTTCAGGGCGGCCACGCCGTAGTCGTTTTCGGCGGCGTGGTCGAGAATGGTCCGCAAGGGAACGAGTGGCATAGCGGCCTCCGCAGTGGTGGGTGGGAAATGACCTGAAAATCCTGGCGCAAGTGTACTGACGCGACGGGGCGTCTGGCAATCCCTCGATTTCAAAATCACAAAAGCCGAGCAGACGTGTTTCCTGCCGTCCGCCCGCGAGTATCAACGATCTCGTCGCGGCAGGCTCTACCCCAATCTGCTGGAGATGATCCTCAGGAGCGAGGGAATACAAGGCCCCTGTATCAATCCAGAACTCTTTTTCAAAGAATTTTGAGGAGTCATGGCTGTCGCGGACCGTCACCCGTTTCTGATCCATTCCCGTCGGAAGTTCTCCCCGTGTGACGCTGCTTACGCGACGATCGACCCTATCCTCATGGTAGGGCCTTGAATCGACCGGCGGTAGTGCGGACCTGCCTATGGCGCCCGGGTTGTTCCTCCGCCGCGGCGACCGCCTCGATGATCGCCATCACCTTCCAGGCGGCGTCGGCGGCGTCGTGGGCGACTTCATCGGCCGTGGTTTCGGGCGTGGCGATTCTCGGGGCGTCGGGCCGGGCGATGTTGGTGATGGTCGAAAGGCCGAGGACCTTCAGTCCCAGCGTGTGGGCCATTTTCGCCTCAGGCGCGGTGCTCATCCCCACGCAATCGGCGCCAATGCGGCGGAGCAGGCGGTACTCGGCGCGGGTTTCGTACGACGGGCCCGTCATCGCGGCGTAAACGCCGGGGAAGGCGTAGAAGCTGTGGCGCCGGGCGGCGGCGAGGGCGAGTTGGATGAGACGCCGATCGTAGAAGTGGAGACTGGAGGCTGGAGGCTGGAAATCGGTCGACTGAAACGCAAATGGAGGCATTCCAGTTTCCAGCCTCCAATTTCCAGCGCCCCCGCGCGAGCGGCCCATCCAATCAATGTGATCCACCATCACCACCACATCGCCCGTGTCGGCGTGCAAATTCAAACCGCCGCTGGCGTTGGTGAGGATGAGCGTTTCGCCGCCGAGGGCATGCAACACCCGCGGGAAGAACGTGAGCGTGCGGCGGTCGAATCCTTCGTAGGCGTGCGGGCGACCGCGGAAAAGCATCACCGGGCAACCCCGAAGCACGCCGCAAACAAGGTCGCCACGATGTTCGGGGGCCGTCAGGTGGGGAAACCCGGGGATGTCGGCGTACTTCAGCGCGAAGGCGTGGTCAATCTTCTCCGCCAGGGGGCCGAGTCCCGTGCCAAGGACGACACCGAGGCGGGGCGCCGTCGAACATCGGGCGCGAATGAACTCCGCCGCCGATCGCGCTTCGCCGCAAGCGGCGGCGACGGTGAAACGGTCAGCCTTCATACTTTTCCAAGACGCCCATTACGAGTTTGCATAGCCTCGGCTGAGCCTCGTTGGCGATGGCGATGATCGTGGGGACGTCCGCCTCCTCCAGGGCGTCGGGCAGGCACATGTCGGTGATGACGGAGAAACCGATCGCCTTGAGGCCGCAGTGCTTGGCGACGATGACCTCGGGAACGGTGCTCATGCCCACGACGTCCGCCCCAATCAGCCGCAGGAAACGGTACTCGGCCCGCGTCTCCAGGTTCGGCCCCGTCACGGCGACGAACACGCCGGGGTGGGCCACGATGTTTTCGCGCCGGGCGATTTCCAGGGCGGACTGGATCAGCCCGTGGTTGTACGGCTCGCTCATGTCGGGAAAGCGAGGGCCGAGGCGATCATCGTTGATGCCGATCAGCGGGTTGTCGCTCATCAGGTTGATGTGGTCCTCGATGACGACGATGTCGCCCGCCTTGTGGTGCGGATTCATGCCGCCGCAGGCGTTGCTCACCATCAGCAGACTGGCGCCCATGGCCCGAAAGACACGAACCGGAAGCGTGATCGCCTTCATCGAGTAGCCCTCGTAGGCGTGGAAGCGGCCCTCCATCGCCATCACGGGCTTGCCGCACAACATGCCGCACACCAGTCGCCCGGCGTGGCTGGTGGCAGTGCTGTTGGGGAAGTGGGGGATGTCTTCATAGGAAATCGCGACGGCCTGTTCGATCTTGCCGGCCAGGCCGCCCAGGCCGGTGCCCAGGATGATTCCGGCCACGGGCGTGTGGTCCCACTTGCCGCGGATGAAATGGATGGCGTTTTGGATTTGGTCGTACAGATCGAGCATGGGGGGTTCCTGTGGGCTGCGGGGAGGGCGATCATTTTGCAGTCTGTAAGATGCGAAGTATAAAGTGGCGACCGCTGGCCGCGGAACCGCCCTAAAGCCGCAACGGCTGGATACGGGTTCGTATGTTCTTAACCGCCAGAAACCTGACCCTCCAAATCAACGGCAAACGTTTGCTCGACGGCGTTTCTCTGGATTTGGCGGCCGGGGAGCGGCTGGGCATTTGCGGGCCCAGCGGCGGCGGCAAGACGCTGCTGCTAAGGTCGGTGTCGCTGCTACAGCCGTGTGACGAGGGGGAGGTGCGGTGGCTGGGCGAGCCGGTCACCGCCGGACACACGCCGCACTACCGGTCACAGGTCATGTACTTGCCGCAGCGGCCCGCGCTGTGGCTGGGCACGGTCGAGGAAAACCTGCGCAAACCGTTGGAGCTTTCCGCGCATCACCGCGACCACGTCGAGCGGGCGCCGTGGATCGAGCTGCTCGGGCGGCTCGGGCGGGAGGAGTCCTTTCTGCGGCAGTCCGCGGACGACCTCTCCGGCGGCGAGCGGCAGATGGTGGCGTTGGTCCGGGCCCTGGCGCTGGCGCCGCGGGTGTTGCTGCTGGATGAACCGACCGCGGCGATGGATCCCGCGACCGAAGCGAAGGCGGAAGCGGCGATCAAGGCGTGGGTTGACGAAGATCCCGCCCGCGCTTGCGTCTGCATCAGCCACGATCGGCGGTGGCTCGACCATTTTGCTACGAGGATTACCGAGATGCGGGCCGGCCGCATCGTCTCGCAGGACACCGCCTGCCAAGGGGTGGATGCGGAAACGCCATGAATCCCAACATCATCGAACTCGACTGGACGCAGGTTGCCCTTGCCGTGGCGCTGGTGGCGGTCGTCGTCGGCGTGTCGCTGGCGCTGTCGCTGGGGCTGACCCGGTCGCTGCTCATCGCTTCCGTCCGCACGGTCCTTCAACTGACGCTCATCGGGTTCGTGCTGACGTGGGTATTTTCGGCCGATCGCTGGTATGTGGTGATCGGCATCCTGCTGGTGATGACGCTGGTGACGGGACAAGCGGCAGTCTCGCGAATCAAGCGGCGCTACCGCGGGGTCACGCTCGACGCCATGCTGGCGATGGGGACCACCGCGTGGCTGATGGGCGCGTACGGCGTGTTCGTAGTGATTCAACTGCACGAGCAGGAAGGGGCGCGCTGGTACGATCCACAATACACGATCCCGCTGCTGGGCATGTTGCTCGGCAACGTCGTCAACGGGGTATCGCTGGGGATGAACCGCTTCACGAGCGGCCTGTACGAGCGGCGCGACCAGGTCGAGGCGATTCTCGCGATGGGCGGCACGCGGTGGGAGGCGGCGCGGGACACGCTGTGCGAAGGCGTGGCCGCCGGCCTCACCCCGATCCTCAACGCCATGACCATCGTCGGCCTCGTCAGCCTGCCGGGGATGATGACCGGGCAGCTCTTGGCCGGGGCCGATCCGCTGCAGGCGGTCGCCTACCAGATCGTCATCATGTTCCTCATCGCCGTGACGGCCACGCTCGGCACGCTCGGTGCGCTGCTGCTGGCGTACCGGCGGCTGTTTAATGAGCGGAGCCAGTTTCTGGTGGAAAAGTTACGAAGACTGGCGTAGTCGCCAGAAATCTGGTATGGTGAATCCTGGCCTCAGAGACATATGAGGTGTCGATGCTTACGCATTTCGATTTCGTCCGCGCGGCGGGACAGCGGTTCATCGCTGCGGAATTCCTGCTGGAAAACGGGTACCACCTGGACTCGCTTTACCTGGCAGGTTACGTCGTTGAGTGTTCCATTAAGTCAGTTATCATTTTTCTTACGAATAACGCGGATCGGCAATCCCAGTTCGACCGCATTTCGCATGGGGCCACGATGCACCGATGGGAAACGCTGCTTCACGTCTTGAGAGACGTGGGTGGATTCCTGCCTGAGGACGTCGTTCGAGGGCTGCGTCGATTCGGTTGGGATCCGTCCTTGCGATATGAAACCGTTCGACCGCCCAAAGGCGAGGTAAGGGGATATCTCAAGAGAGCCCAACTCGTCATTGAATGGGCCAGGAGTGAACTACCATGAACAGCCTGCAGAAGTCCCCTCCCCAATGGGAGAATCTGCGGACCCAACAAAGCCGCATGGTCGAAGACGAACTTGGTAGGGAGTTCCAAGAGGTGGACGCCTACCGCTACAATCCTGCTTCAATCCGGGTACACATCCAGGATGAACGGTTTCGCGGGATGTCGATGGACGATCGTGACGATCTGGTGGAGCCGTATCTAGATCGACTCCCGGAAGAGATCCGCAAGGATATCGTCAATTTGGTGCTGACGCACCCCGGAGAGGAAGAAGAATCCACAAGAGCGAGAATTCTGCTGCTTGAATTTGAGGACTATAGCCCTTCCATGCTTTGAGTCGCCCAGGCCAAATTACTTCTGGCGCCGTCTTACGTACGGTGTTCCGCGCCTTCCAGTTCGGGCCATTCGCTTGCTGCTTACCGCTTACCGCGTCACTCGCTCCCTAATCGCATCGACCAAGAGCGGATGCACGCCCAGCCGCGGGGCGACCACCCAGCGGCCCGGCTCGCTCAGGGCGTAGCGGCCGACTTCGCGTTCGATCTCTTCTATCACCCGGCCACGGAAAATCAAATGCGGTTGGACGACGATCCGCTCGGCGGCGGTGGCGGCGGCTTCGGCCAGGGCTTCCGGCAGACTCGGCTCGGCCACGGCGGCGAAGCCGATGTGCACGCTTGCCACCGGCGTGCGGAGTTTCCGCATCGCCGTGAATCGCCAGAATTCGTCAATCGCCGCCAGATCGCCGCTGCCGCGGCCGATCATCACCAAGGCGGTGTTGGGCGGTGGGCGGGCGATCGTGTTTGTCGCCGCTGCTCCGTCGCGAGCGGCAAGGGAGATTGGCCCGCACGCCTTCTTGCGGCCCCAGGCTTCCCAGTAGCGGATGGCCGAAAGTTCGAGCAGCGATCGGCTGCAACCGAGATGGCCGGCCAGCGAGGCGATTTCCAGGGGAAGGCCCTCGGCGGCGGCGCCGAGCGTGGCGGGGATGTCTTCTTTCATGTGTCCCGCCGCAAACAGCATCAGCGGCGCCACCCGCACGCGGCGGGCGCCTCGGCCCGCCAAACGCGACAGCCCCGTTGAAAGGCCGGGCTCGGCGAGTTCCAAGAAGGCGGGTTCAACGGGTACGGGGTCCAGTCGCTGTGCCACCATCGCCGCGTCCGCCAGAAACTCCCCGCAGCCGACGGAATCCCGCGTACCGTGCCCCACCAGCAACACGCCGTCGTAAGGGGTCTGTGTCCCATTCATGGTGGATCCGAGGAGCGACGCCTTGCCCCTGTAGCCGCGCAAACGGCATACTAGGACCCTTGTTGGCGCCGCGCCCTTGTGAATTGACCGGAACCCTTTAGTGTACCACTTCCTCAACATGATCGCGGGGGCGCGGGCGGGAAGCAACTTTTCGCTCGACCCGACCGGCCCAATGCGGCTCGGCCGCGGCATGGACTGCGACATCGTGGTCACCGACCCGCTCTGCTCGCGGGTCCATGCCTCCGTTTTCATGCAGGAAGGCCAGTGGTGGATTCGCGACGAGGGTTCGCGCAACAGCACGTTCGTCAACGGGCAGAAGGTGGACGAAGCCCAGCTCGCCGACGGCGACCACGTGCGGATCGGCTCGACGGAATTCAAGTTCCACAGCGCCGAGGACCCGCCGACCGACGCCCTGGGGGAAACCGACAAACTCACGCAGACGATCATCAGCGACCGGCCGATGGAGTTGGCGTCGGTGGACGCCGAACCGCTGGCGGCCCTGAAGAACCCGCAGCATGCCCACGACTTGCTCACGCTGCACCAGCTTTCGATCAAGCTGCTCGGGGCCAGTGAACCGGCAGAGGCCCTCACCATCTCGCTCGATTTGCTCAAGGCCCGCACTTCCGCGGTCGTGGTGGGGTTCTTGTGGGTGACGGACGACGGGCGGCTCAAGCCCCACCTGGTGCTGCCCGCCGAGCAAGCCGACCGCGTGGAACTGAGCGAGTCGCTGACCGACATGGTGCTACGCAAACGACACGCGGTGTGGGTGGCCCGGCACGCGGCCGCGCCGGATGACGCGAATCTCACCCACTTTGCCGACGCAATGTGCATTCCGCTGACCCGCGGTCCCGCGACCGTCGGGGCGGTGCACATTTACCGTGAGCGGCGGCGGTTTTCGGACGCCGACTTCGACTTCGCCATTTCGCTGGCCAACATCCTGGCCGTGGCGCTGATCCGGGCCCGGCGGCAGGCGAGTTTGGAGGCGGAGAACCGCCGCCTGATGGAAAGCTCCGGCGCCTTCGACGAGATGATCGGCGAGAGTCCGCCGATGACGGAACTCAAGAGCAAGATCGCCCGCATTGCCCGGGCCACCGGCTGCGTGCTGGTGCGGGGCGAAAGCGGGACCGGCAAGGAACTGGTCGCCAAGGCTCTGCACAAGGGAAGCAGCCGGGCCGACCGACCGCTCCTTTCGGTCAACTGCGCGGCGATTCCCGCGACGCTCCTGGAGAGCCAGCTCTTCGGCCACAAGAAAGGCGCGTTCACCGGGGCCGACGCCGATCACACCGGCTGGTTCGAGCAGGCCGACACCGGCACGCTGTTTCTCGATGAAGTGGGCGAAATGTCGCTGGAAGGTCAGGCGAAATTGCTTCGCATTTTGGAAGGACATCCCTTCCTGCCGGTGGGCGGCGCCAAGGAGATTACCGTCGATGTCCGCGTGATCTGCGCCACCAACCGCGACCTGCGGGAGTTCGTCAGCGATGGGAATTTCCGCGAGGACTTGTACTACCGGCTCAGCGTGTTCGAGCTGGTCATTCCCCCGCTGCGGGAACGCGGACCGGACATCGGCCAGCTCATCGATTTCTTTTTCGACCACTTCACCAGGCGGCACGGCCGGACGAAGCTGACCCTCTCCCGCGAGGCCCGCGACAAGCTTCTCGGCTACGGCTGGCCCGGCAACGTGCGTCAGCTTCGCAATGCGATCGACAGCGCCGTCGTGATGGCGGAGGACAACGAAGTCGAACCCGACGACCTGCCGCTGCACGACAGCGCCGCCGGGCAAAAGATCGAGTCGCTCAAGATCGACCACTGGGAACGCAAGCTCATCAAAGAAGCCCTTTCCCGCACCGGGGGCAAGGTTCCCGACGCGGCCAAATTGCTGGGCGTCTCCCGGGCCACGCTGTACCGCAAGTTGGATGATTATGGGATTCAGCGGTAACGCGGGAGTGGGGAGTGCGGAACACGGAGTACGGAACGGTCGGGTGGCGCCGCTGCCCTCAGCAGTGGACATCCTGGACTGGCTGCACGTGACGCCCCGCGTTTGGGAGGCGGCCCGGAGTTTCCACCCGCGCGATGAAGCGGCGGCCACTGCCTTCGTCCGCGAGCAAACCCTACGCATCCTGCGCGGTCAGGCAAAGACGGTGATCCACTCGTTGCGGGCCCGCGCCCTGGAGCGAACCGGCATGAGCTGGACCCGCCCCGGGGCCCAAGCGATGTTACACCGGCGCGCACTCTGGACCTGCGAACTTCTGAATCTCCGGCACGTTCGAGTCCGGAAAGGGCGACAGGGCGGAATCGCCAAGAAACGGCGTGACGCGCGTTGCTTCCGCTTTATGAAGCGGCTCTTCAATCTTTCTTTGCGGCGACCCAGGCTCGGTGGCAAAAATGTCCGCGGAGGCGCCGGAAGTAGCGCCTCTGCGTATCACACGATTTGCGGGCGGTGGCGCTGCAATGTTAACGCATTTTCTCTCGATACCCAACGCAAGAGAGATTGCCCATTTCGCCGATAGCTAACATTGCCCTCACTTTGCCCACCTGGCCATTCTTCGCACGCCTGTGGGGGCGAAGTTCGGGGCAATCATCTTTACCACAACCCTGACGGAGATATTTGGAAATGGATTGCAAACCCGTTGAATTCTCGAACGTAAATCACCTCCGCGACTTTGTTTACCACACGCTTTGCCAAATTGACGAGCTTTGCCCCGGCGCCTTTCCGATGAGCGAACGGATTCTTTTGCGGCGGGGAAGGCCATGCGGCATCCTCTTCTGCCTTCACGGACCCCGCAGCGTACGTTACACGGCAATCTGGGAGACCGACCAGAACACGATTCTCTTCTACGACCCGGCCGGAGAGCGGCTTTTCTTCGCCCAACTGTCGTCGGCGCCGGCCCTGGCGGCCGCGGCCTGAAAACCGCTGCAAGCAGCAGGCCGCAAGGCAAACGCTTGACCCCCACGCGATTCACCGTAATATACAATCGTTCACTTTCCGCGGCTTTGGAGATCCCCGTCGTGTTAGTACTGTCTCGCCGAGAGAAGCAGCGCATCAAGCTGGGCAAGGATATCACCATTACCGTTGTCCGCCTTGCCGGCGACAAGGTGCGGCTGGGCATTGACGCCCCGGCCGACGTGGTGGTCTTGCGGGAGGAGTTGGAAGCGCGAGCGGACGCCGCGGCCACGGCCCTGAAGTCGGAAGTGGCGGGCGAGTCGTTGACGGCGCTATCGTCCGCGCCCCCGCCGCGGCTGGCGGCCGCAGGATAGGCCTTGCATCGCCCATTCCGGCAATTAGCATGGAATGATCCGGCATGCTAGACGCCGGAACGCACGCTTTTTTGCTTTTCAGACCACTGTATGCCTTCCTCCTCGCAAGAAATACGGCGGGTGTCCGTTGTCGGCGCCGGTCCGATGGGGTCGCAAATCGCGTTGCACGTAGCGATGCGCGGCTATCGGGTGGTCTTGCACGACGCGAATGCGGCGGCCCTGGAGCGATGTATCCGCTTCATGGAGCAACCCGAGGCGGCGCTGCGGGCGCAGGCGCCGCGGCTATTTGAATCGGCGGGCTTAAGTCCCACGGAAGCGTACCGATCTATCACGTGCACCCCAATAGCCGAAGACGCGGCCGATTGCGATCTGCTGCTGGAAAGCGTGACCGAGTCGGTGGACGTCAAGCGGAAGGTGTTCGCCCAGTTCCATGCGCTTTGTCCTAGCCGCACGATTTTTGCGACGAACAGTTCCACCATCGTTCCCTCAGCGTTGGCGGAAGCGACGGGCCGGCCGGAAAAGTTTGCCGCGGTGCATTTCGCCTACGGCGAGTGGATCGTCGAAATCATGACGCATCCCGGGACGTCTGCGGAGACGTTGGCTGCGATCAACCAATTCGCCCGGCGGGTCGCCGACTTGACCGTTCAGTGCCGGCTCGAATCGCGAGGCTACGCCCTGAATCGGCTGCTGATGTCCATCAACGCGGCGGCGCTGGACCTGGCGGCGGAGGGCGTCGCGACGCCGGAGGATATCGACCGCCTGTGCATGCGTTCTTTCCGGTCCGAGATCGGGCCCTTCGGCGCGCTCGATGGAATCGGCCTGGACACGGTATACGCCATCACCCGGCTCATGGTCGATTCCGGCGGCGATCAAAGCGGCCGGCGCCGCCTGGCGTTGCTCAAACCGTACCTGGATCGGGGCATGCTCGGACGCAAGAGCGGGGAGGGCTTTTACCGCTATCCCAATCCCGCGTATCAGCAGCCAGGCTTCACCAGCAACATCACCCGTCGCGGGGCTGATGAAACGCCGCCGGCCAGGGAAGTCGTCACCGCGCCGCCGCCGGTGGCGCCGCCCGCCGAGCAACACCGGATGGGCTGTTTTCACCTGTCGATGGTTGATGCGCCGCTTTCTAGCGCCGCGGCGCCGTTGAAGTTCGCCGGGCAGGGCGCCTTGATTGTAGGGAATAATCCGACCGCAGACGCGCTTCGCCGGTGTCTGGAGGCGATGGGAGTTCCCGTCTTTCTGGTCGACGCGGGCGCGGACCGTGAGGACCCGCTGCTCGCCGTGGATCGCCTGTTCCAAACCCGCGCAATCACGCATCTGTTTCTTTGCACGGCCCGAGACGCTCAGGCCGCGGCGGCGTTGGAAGACGAGACCCGGTGGCGGCGCCGCCGCGAGGTGGGGGTGGCGATCCCCTTCCAGATTGGTCAACGCTGGCTGAAACACGTAGACGACCGGAAGCGGATCGGGAGGGCGGCCCTCGTGGCGGTCACCGCCCTGGGTGGGGATTTCGGCCTGAGCGGCCACGGTCCGGCAGTAGAAGGCGGCGCGCTTGCCGGTCTACTCAAGTCGCTGCGGGTGGAGGTCGAGGCTCTCGATCGCGTCAAGGTCATCGACGCCCCCGACGGTGAGCCGCCGGACGCGCTGGCCGGGGCCATCTGCCGCGAACTCGCAACGCGGTCCGCGGATGTCGAAGTCGCCTACGTAAACGGGAAGCGACGGGTAATCCGGGCCGTGCGGCGGCGCGTCCAGCGGCTGCCGCGCCGCCAGGTCGAACCCGGTTCGGTCTGGGTGGTTTCGGGCGGGGCCCGCGGCGTCACCGCGGTTTCGGCCCGGCGATTCGCCCGCCGTCATGGGCTGCGACTTCACCTGTTGGGCTCAAGCCCCGCGCCCCAAATCGATCCGAGTTGGCGGGAACTGCCGGAAAAGGAGGTCCTGCGCAGGGCCGGCGCCGAGGCGGAAGCCCAAGGGCGCAAAAAGTGGGAGGCGATCGCGCAGGCCCGCAAGATGCTCGAAATCGACCGCAATCTCCAAGCGTGTGCGGCGGACGGTGTCCAGGCCCACTATCACCCGTGTGACGTTGGCGACCGCGAACAAGTGCGGGCCGTGCTCGCCAATATCCGCGAAAGCGACGGACCGATTTACGGGGTCATCCACGGGGCGGGAACCGACAACACGCTCCCGTTTTCCATGACTCCCCTGCGAAGCCTGCGGCAGGTAGCCCACGGCAAGCTGGACGGCGCGGCGGCGTTGATGGAACTGACCCGCGACGATCCGCTGCGTTACTTCATTGGTTTTGGATCGACCAGCGGCCGGTTTGGCGCCGCGTGCAACGCCGACTACGCCCTCGCCAACGACATGATGAGCAAGATGCTGGACTACTTCGGAACCCTCCGCCCGGAGTGCGTATCGCTTTCGTTGCATTGGACCGCCTGGGACGACGTGGGGATGTGCATGCGGCCGCGGAGCCGAAGGGGCATGGAAGCGCTCAAGGTCGAACTCATGCCGGCGGAAGAAGGGGCCGCCCACATGATCGACGCCATCGAACGATGTGCGGATGACCGCGAGCTGATCATCGCGCAGCACCCGGGCGGGGTCCACTCGGCACATTGCACGATGTCGCAAACCGACACGCACGCTGATTCCAATCGGTCCCTGTCGGAGCATCCCCTGGGCGCCGCGACGTTTCAACCGGTAGGGAGTCCCGCGGGGCGGATGATGCCGTTTCCGACACGTTTCGGATAGACATTGGAAACCTTTGTCGTCGGCCCGCACCGAGAAGCTAGCAACAAGTCTTGCTTGCATTCTGGGTGATTTTGTAAACTTCTTATCAGATTCTCGCTCCGTTGGCCGTAAGACTTGGTATACTTTGCGGCGTCGCCAGGAGGCGACGCCCCGCTTGCGCCTTCAGGCGCCGCGGCGCAACGGGGAGAGCGGTCGGCGCCGTTTGATTACCCCACATCAAGGAAGGGAGGGAGCCCGATGTCCCGCGTTCCGCTGAGCATGGCCCACGAGGAAGCCGTCAGTCTGAAGCGGCGGCTGGAGATGAGCACGGCCGAGATCGGCCTGTCGGTCCGCACCACGAATTGCCTGGAGGAGAAAGGCATCTTCACCGTGCAGGACTTGCTCAACAGCACGCCGGAGATTCTGTTGTCCATAGCGAACTTCGGCGAGAAGACGCTGGAGGAGGTTTACGAAGCCCTGGAAAGCATCGGGTTCTACCGCCCCCATCGCCAGCCGCAGGAAACCGCGGCGCCCGGCCGCCCCCGCTGAGGCGGCCGATCCGGCGCCGCCTCGAGGCGTTTACGGGGCGGGGGCGGCGTCCGGTTTCGCGGGTTCGCAGCCCCTGGCATAAGGATTCGCTTTTGTGCACAAGCGGTGGCTATGGTTGACGCGTCGCTTCCGCCTGCTGGAAAAGAAGCGCGGGTCGCGGCGGACCGTGAGCCCGGCGGCCGCGATCGTCCTGGAGGCCGGCTTTTTCGGGGCGCTCTTCCTCGTGGGCGCCACCGGCACGGCCCTCTTCGCCGTCTCCTCGGTCACGGCAAGCTGGCCCACGGCGAGCCTGTTCCCCGAAGTCAGCTTTCACCAGGTTACCGCGGAGGTAATCAGCGCCCGGCTGGAAAGCCTGGACGAAGAGGGCCGCCCGGTCGCCTGGCGTCCGCAAGTGCAGCTCCGCTACCCGGCGCCGGGCAACAAAAACGTACGCGGCGATCCCGCCACCCAAGGGGAAGACCGTTTCCTGACAGCGTGGACCTACGAGGGAACCGAGGAATACCTGACCGACAAGGAAGCCGTCGCCCTGGCCCTCGCCGCGTGGGAACCGGGGCAGACCGTCACCGCCTATTACGATCCGCGCGATCCTTCGCGCATCACCACGAGCATCGGCTCGCGGCTGGTGTTTTGGCTGACGCTGATGGTGGCCGCGTCGTTCGCGGCGATCGGCGGGGCCGGCTTTGTGCTGGTGGTAAGAAATGTGGGAGCGTCGGCGGAGCGGCTCGCCGCGCTTGCCGGCGCCGCCGATTCGGGGAGGGCGCCGGACGAGAAGGGCGCCGATCCTGCATCGAATGAGACCGGCGCCGACGCCGACCCGATCGCCGAGTCGCCAGGCCTGCCGACGCTGGCAAGCTTTCGGGACAGCCCCGGTGTGCGGTTGGCATACCGGCTGCCGGCGGCCACTCATCCCGGCTGGTCGCTGGTGGCGTGGTTTTCGTTCTGCCTGGTGTGGAACGCCCTCGTCGTCGTGTTTGTCGTGGTGGCGCTGGATCGGCACGTGCGGGGCCGCCCCGACTGGCTGCTCAGCCTGGTCAGCGCGGCCGCGGTGGGGATCGGGCTGTGGTCGATCTACCTGGCCTTTCGCCGGCTCTTGCTGGCGACCGGCATCGGCCCGACGACGATGGAGGTGTCCGAGCACCCCGTCCTCCTGGGCGGCGCGGCGACGCTGGTGGTCGCCCAGTACGGGCAATTGACGATCCGCGATATGCGGGCACGCGTCGAGTGCCACGAGATCGCAACCTATGAACAAGGCACCAACGTGCGGACGGAGCGCGTGAAGGTGTTTGAAGAGGAGTTGCTCTCCCGCGAAGAGCTGACGGTCTCTCACCGGGCGCCGTGGGAGGGCGAGATGGACCTCCGGCTGCCGGCCACCGCGATGCACTCCCTGCAGACGGCGCACAACGGAATTGCGTGGTCGGTGGTGGTGGAGGGCGTGGCGGTCGGATGGAGCGCGTTTGAAAGACGCTTTCCCATCATCGTCTATCCGGCGGAGATGATCGAGAACGCCCGCGGCGAATCTGCGGCTGCTGCGGCCCGCCGCAACGAATCAACCGAGGGGGTCGGGAGTTTTTTTCGGCCGAGCCGCAAACCAGGTGGATAGAGCCGGATTGAAAAAGACTCCCGATCCCTTTCCCTCGCCTACGGGGACGTTGGCCGTGGAACCCCTTATTAGCCTCAGACTGGTCGATCGCCGCCACCGGTACCTCCCGGGCGACTTGCTGACCTGCCAGTGCCAAATCGACGCGGTGGCCGCCGAGGACGTGGCGGCGATCGAGACGTCGGTGTTGTGGCGGACCGAGGGAAAAGGCGATGAAGATATGGGGCTTGCGTTCTTCCTGCGGCGGACCCGCGAGGATCCAGCCAAGGAGGACTTGCGGCGGATGAGCGTCGTCACCCTGGGGTTGCCGGCCAGTCCGCTATCTTACGACGGGGTGATCGTCAAGGTGCAGTGGCTGGCGCGGGTGCGGGTTCAGCTTCGCCGGGGCAAGTGGTTCTCGGCCGAGATCCCGTTCGTGTTGGGAGACGTGCGACCGGGGCAGGCGATCGCGGCGCCTGAGGCGCACGGCGAGGGGGACACCGATTCGGCCGGAGCAGAGCATGAACTCGGCATCTGACGCCGTGGCGTTCGCGGGGAGCGGCTCGAATCCGTTCAGCACCCGCTTCACGCGGCCGGGGGCGTTGCCGTTTCACTTTTCCACGGACGCCTCGGCGCCGCGGAGCGTGGGTGCAGTGGCGGATCGCTTTTTTGACAGCGGCCGGCGCGGGGAGCTGATCGGCCGGCACGGTTCGGGCAAGACGACGCTGCTTTTGGAACTGGCGGAGGAACTGAGGCGCCACGGCGAATCGGTCCGGCAATTCACACTCCGCGGTGGCCAACGTTCGTGCGTTGGATTGTTCGAGGCGGCCCGCGGCTGCCCGCCATGCGTGACGATTGCGGTCGACGGCTGCGAGCAACTCGCCTGGCGCCGGCAGTGGTGGCTCATGTGGTTGTCGCGTCGGCGGAAATTCGGCTTGCTCGTAACGGGCCATCGCTCGCTCGGGCTACCGACGCTCTACCGCTGTCGGACGAGCCCGGCTTTGGCGAAAGCACTGGCGGCGTCGCTTACCAGGCAGGGCCCGACCGTTCTGCCGGCGGCGGAAATCGAGGCGGCTTTTGCCCGGCGCCGCGGCAACCTTCGGGAGGTCTGGTTCGAATTGTACGACGCAATCGATCGGCGGCGGCGAACCGGTTGACCGACGGCCCCGTACCGACATGGACGGCGCGGACACCAGGCCGCGCCGCTATCACCGCTACCGCCGCTACCATCGGAACCTCCCAGCGTTAAGGCTTGCGCCGCTGGCGCCGATTGCGCGGACGCTTATCTTTTCCCCTTCAAAATGACTCGCATTTTTTGGGAAAGTTTGGAGTCATTTGTCATCGGTTCTCCTTTTCTTCTGCACGAAAACGACCTACGATTCGGGGGACGGACCGCGCATCGGCGGGCCGGGCTTTGCCACCTACGGGAGCGAATAGTGATGTTTCGGATCAGGGAAATGGGAGCGGCTTCGATCGCGGCGACGCTGGCGGCCGCCGCGTTGACCTTCGTTCACGCCCAACCGCTGTCGGCCGGACTGCTTAGCGACCTGTTCGGCTACTCCTCGGCGACGCCACCCACGACCGCGTATTCGCCGGTCTATCCCGGCTACGCGCCGACAGCGCCGGGCGTGACCGCGTATTCCCCGGCCGTTCCCAACTACATCGTCAGCAACGGGCAGCAAGCGCCGTGCGGAAGTTGCGGCCCGATGGTCGCCCCGGCGGCGGTCGCTCCGACGATCCCCGCGGTGGCGCCCTACCGCTCGTATCGGCCCGGTTCGCCCGGATACGCCGCCGTGAACACCACGTTGCAGCGTCCCATCTTTCCCGACCTCGGATTGCGGGGCCTGTTCGGCTGCCGTGACGAGGCGCCCGCGATCCCTCCGCCGGCGTATCCCAACGTGTACCCTCCAACGCTGGGCAACCCCTGCGCTCCGCCCTGTGATCCGTGCGCTCAACCCGACCCGTGCGGCCAGACAGTGGCCCCGGCGTTTGTGCCGGCGGCGCAGCCCACACCCGCGGTCACCGCCGGATTCGCCCCATTCACCGCTTACCGCACGGTGTGGCGGCGCGTGCCGGTCACCACGTACCGCCCCGTGATGGGCAACGAACCGACGACCGGCTGCGCGACCACCGCCCTGATGCCGTGCACCACGTACCAGTGGCAGGCCCAGCGGGTGCGGCAGTTCGCACTCTTTCCGCGGCTGCGGGAATGGTTGGAAGGCAGACGCACGACCACCGCCGTCGTGCCCGCCGTGACGAGCTATCGCCCCGCGGTCGGCGGTTGCCAAGCCTGCCCGAGCCCCTGTGCCTATGAAAACTGCGCCCCATGCGGCGTCGGCCCTTGCAGTGGCGGCGCTTGCAGCGATGGCGCGTGCGGAAACGCGTTCGCCGCCCCCGGCGGCGCCTGCGTCGGATGCAGTCCGGGCGGCGGCGCCGCAAACGATTATTACTCGGCGCCCGCCAACAGCGATGTCGTTCCGCAAACGTTACCGGGCCCGGCGACGCGAGGCGGCGACATTACACCCATTCCCGAAACCGGGGCCCCGGAACTGCCGGGCGATTCGCGCGGCGTTCGCAAACCGGGCGACGACGAAGGCCCGTCTTTCGATACCAGCGGCCACATGCCGCAAGTGCGGATGATGCCCGCGGAACCAGCGGCCGGACCCGCCCGCAGTGATTTCCACAGACTGGCGCCCATCCCCGATGCGCGTCCGCCGGCGCCGCTGCCCCTCCGCCGTGTAACGCCCGCTGATGACGGCGAAAACCAGGCGCCGCGGCTGCTCGACACGCGGGATCGGACAGCGTCGTCGCTGGCCGGCCGCAACGTCCAACTGGTAACACACGTGCAATGGCCGCAGGAGGAAGGCCCGCTGCTTGGTGGGAATACGGCCGAGGCGGCCGCCGAATCCGAGGGCCCAGCGCTGATCGAACCGGCCCGGCCAGCGCCCAGCGATTTCGAAGAAGAACTATGGGATGACAGCGGCTGGACCGCGGCGCCGCGAAGCTGGTAAGGGCGGCGATTACGCCTCGGGCTGGATCGTGGCGGCGATTTCGACCGTGGCGTCGCCGTACACCGCGACAACACGATACGCAATGGTCGCCTTGTCATGTAGGGCGAGGGCGAGATCGATCAGCCGGTTCATCTTCTCTACGTCGGCTTCGATGGCGGCCAGCGCCGCTTCCAATTCCTGTTTTTTTTGTGTCAGCGACGCAACCAGCGAACTTGGGGTGCTGTTGAGCCGTTCCTGCACCGCGCCCAGATTGGCCCTGTTCTCCGCAAGGGCGCCGTCGGTCCGCGAGGCGTAGAGCTTCAGCGTTTGTTCGCGAAAGATGGCCGCCACCGTGGGCGCCGCCTTGTCACCGGCGCCGACATAGGTTCGCGCCAGATCGAAGGTGGGCGCCAGGGTGATCGCCAGGCTAGCGTCCTCGGCCGTGGAAATCGCGATGTCCACCAAGGCTCCGTCTTTGTCCGAAAGCCGCATGATGGTCTTCCCGCCCATGGCGGGAATGGTCGCGCTCGGATCGTACGCGACCTCCGGAAACTCCTCGCTGACTCCCGTGAACTCGATCTTCAGCGACGCGGCGGGGGGAGCGGCGTCGATGGACGACTGGATCGCCATCGAATCCTGCAAGAGCTTGACGACGAGCGGCGGCAGCGGCTGTGGCTGGCGAAGCGCCATGCGGTGGGGTTCGGCGCCCTCGACCGCCAACTCGAGCACGCAGCTTCGAACCACGTCCAAAAGCGGCGTGAACGGGCTGTCGGCCTTGAACGCCTCCCACTGAAACACGAGCTGGCCCTCCCGCAGCCACAGCTTCGCCACGAGCGGCTCATTGGCGCCGCCCTGTTTGCGGGCCAGCAGCCGCCACAGCGGCGGCCCGGCTTCCCCGGTCTCTGAGCGTCGGAAGAAGAATGAGATGTCTCCGACGACGTCGCCGCCGAGCAACTTCACGCTGAGCGACGCTTCCGGCGAGAGATCCACCGGGCCAAGCACGACCTCTTCGGTGGAGGTCCCCAGTTTCGGCAGCGCGACAACGGTTGGCATATCGGCAAAGAAATGGACCACCGGAGCGGGCGGGTCCTCGCCGCCGCCTTCGCCTTCCCCGGTCGCGCCGTTGGCGCCGCCAGCGGTCTCTCCGCCATCGGCGCCGGGCGTGGGTTCTGTGGGGGGCGTGGGGCCATCGTCGCCGTCTGTGGCGCCGCCGGTGGAATCCGTGGGGCTATCCCCGTTGGTCGCCGACCCCTCGCCGCCGCTGGCGCCGTCATCCGGTTCCGTTTCGCCGGTTCCATCCGTCGCGGCGCCGTCTTGCCCGGGGTCGCTCTCGCCGCTTCCCTCGGCGGGCGCCACGGGTTGCGTCGCCGGCGCGGGGGGGGGTCCCTGGGCGGTCCGCCGCCGATTCCCACCATCGCCACCAAAGAAGAACGGAATGACATAGAACCAGAGCAAGGCCAACACCACCACGCCCCCCACCGCGCCGCCGACGATGTACGGCCGCTTGTCCCCTTCCTTCAGTTCGATCCCGAAGATCTTGCGGACCTCGCCGGCCGACTCGGCCGCGTCCGCCGATGCGTCCGTCTCGTCCGACGACGGCGCCTTCGACGGGATCGGCTCGTCCGGTTCATCGTCCAGGGAAGAAAGCGGGGTGGCCGGCTTTTTGCCCGCCAACTTCCCGCCGCCCGCGCCGACCCCGTAGTTCAATCCTTTCGATGCCTTCGGCTTCTCGTCCGGCGCCGGCGGTTCGTCGTCCCCCTCGCGGATGGCGCTGTCGAATTCGCTGGCGGCGAGCATGTCGGCCAGGGCGTCATCGACGTCGGACTCGCTTTCCTGCTTGTCCTCGAGCTGCGCCATGGTCGGTTCGCCAGTGGCGTCTTCGCGGCCCGCCATCGCGGCGGCCAGCATGGCGTCCACGTCGCTGGTGTCGTCGCGGGAGGCCGAGGCCGGCGGCTGATGCGCCGCGTCTTCGGAAGCCGGCGCCGGCGCCTGATCGCCGCCACTGGCCCGATGGGTCTCGAGCCAGGAGGCCATCGTCTCGGCCACCACCTTGATGCGTTGGCGGAATGCACGCAATGGCGCGTGCGTCTCGAGCCAGGAGGCCATCGTCTCGGCCACCACCGCGGCCGATTCAAACCGGTGTTGCGGCTCCTTGGCCATCATGCGGATGCAAAGTTTCATCAGGTCGGGGGGCGTTTCGGGCCGCGTATCGAGCAGGCTCTGCGGCATCGCCTCACGGTGCTGACGCCGCTTCGCCGCCTCGTCGCCCTCGGGAAACGGCGCCGCGCCGGTCAGCAGGAAGTACAGCGTGGCGCCCAGGGAATAGACGTCGGCGCGGCCATCCACTTCGGCGCCCGCCGCGTCCAACTCCGGCGCCGCGTAATCGCAATGGCCGTTCGGAAGGAGGGGCCGCAGTCCAAGGCCAAGCAGCTTCACGTTGCCGGCGTCGTCGAGCATGATGTTGGCGGGCCGCACGTCGCCGTGGATCACGCCGGCCTCGTGGGCCGCGGCCAGCGCCAGGGCCGTCTGGCGGACAATGTCCGCAGCCTGCTCGAAACCCAGTGGCCCGTGCTTGCCCACGTGCGTTTCGACGTCCTTTCCGCGAATCCGCTCGATCAACACGAAAACCCGCTCGCCCTCGCGCTTCACTTCGTACATGCGGGCGATATGTTCGTGGCTCACGCGGGCGACCTTCTGCCATGAATCCAGGAAGGCCTGCGTCCGACGTGGGTCGGCGATGAGCGCGCGGGCGAGCATTTTCAGCGCCGGCCGGCGGCCCGACTGGAGGCACTCGGCCAGATAGATACCGCCGGTGTCGCTGTTGCTGATCAGATCCAACAGGCGATGCCCGCCGACGATCATCCGGCTGCGCCCGGCCAGCAGGTTGCGGGCCTGCCAGGCGGTCAGCCGGCCGTCCTCCGCCAGTTCCTTGGCCAGCGGCCTGGGATCGGCCGTCTCATCGCCCTGGCCCCGCAGGTCGTCCACGGCGGCGGCCGGCAAGAGGCGACTTTGCAATAAGATATCAAGAAAGTCTTTGCGAGATGCAACGGCCATGATCGGTCCTGTGGTTCCCTGGGCATCGCGGTCGCTTGAAGGTCGCCTTTGGGTGTCCGGACGTGGCGGCAAGGCGGCAGCGCCGAGAACGAGGGTGGATTGCCCGCGCCCCTAACGCCGTTTCGCGGAGCGAAACACGACTTACCGGGATTTTCGCTGGCCGCGGCGCCACTTGCAACGGTCTGCTCGAAGGAATCGTCACCGCGATAACTTTCCTGCCTCACCTGAAACCGGAGTTTTTCGCTGGTTGGGTCAGTCTCACCTGACGGGAGGCCGAGCCGCGCCCGTCGGGAACCGGCCCACGCGTCCGTCCACCCTGCTGCGGCCACTCCCTCACGGTCGTGGCTCACTGTCGATTTGCGGCGGCTTGCCACGCCGAGGGCCGCCGCCCATTTACCACCCCCTGCCGTCGCAATCCCCTTACCGTTGCAATCCAGAGCGGCCGCTTCCGAACCCCCTTCGGGATTGGCCAGCAAGCGATAGACCTTCGCGGCATGGACGCCGCGACGAACGTGGCAGGATGCCATCACCCCACGACTAAACCTGACCGACACAAATTCCA
>Ga0180437_10001692_pt1 | contig 37277 bp, 26 predicted proteins | sample SS_ome_4_FD_132410 | JGI IMG/M metagenome (GOLD analysis project Ga0180437, IMG submission 132410) | Hypersaline lake sediment archaeal communities from the Salton Sea, California, USA - SS_3_D_1 metaG | ecosystem: Environmental > Aquatic > Non-marine Saline and Alkaline > Hypersaline >...
CGCCTTCGCCGTGCGGTGAATCCCGTCTCGCCTGGCGACCTGCACCGCGCAAGCCCACAACGATTCTGGAATCCGAGCCCTCGGCTTCCGCGTCCGCCGCCAACGCTCAAACCGCCGCCGGGCGCCTTCCAACGGAGCTGAAAGCACGCCCGAAACCTTGCCCGCACCCATCGGCCACCCTCCACGGAAGCTCGTGAAACAGACAGCCAACGATACCAAACGCCTCACTTCCGTTCATGCACGCCCGCCGGAAGGACACGGCCTACGCTACAACGCCTTCAGGGCTTCCACGGCGGTGGCCGCGTCCTCGGCGGTGTCCAGGGCCAGATAGGCGATGAACCGCTGAGCGAGGACGGCGGCCGAAAGCCCACGCAGGTTGATGCCCGCCTCGGCGAGCTTCTGCGTCAGTTCGGCGCCGATGCCGGAGCGGTTGTCGCCTTCGATTCGCACCGAGTGGAGGCTTGCGGTCACGAGGAAGCCCTCCTGCTTCGCGGCTTCCTCTTGGACGTCGCCGACCAGCGGCGTGACGAACACGACGCCCGTTCCCGGCTGGTCCGGCGCCCGCCGGGCGATGACGAACTCCAAGTCGGCGCCGGCCTTGGCCAGCGCGGCCAACTTCTCGGACAGGCTGCCGGGCCGGTCCTCGATACTGGACGCCCAAACATCGACATGACTTAGTTTCAGAGCCATTTTCAGGTCTCCTTCAGGAAAAGGGAGTCAAACCCCGTGGTCCGCCAAAACATCGAACGCATTCTTCGGTAGTCTACGCCCTACACAGAAGAGGGACAACCGAGCGCCGCCGCCCTCCCGCGCCGCCCGCGACCGCCGCACCAACCCGGCGGTTTTCGGCCGCCGGCCAGGCCGCATCTTGCGAAGCCGGCGCCGGACGCGATACCATTTTGAATTGAGCGAATCGGATCGGGGCCCTCGTTGGGCCGATCCGAGAACCAACCCGGTCAAGGTGGCCGAAAGGGCCTTCGAGCTTCAATGTGTTTTCACCCCCTTCCGCATGAAAGGAAGAACCATGCCACGAGTCCTGCCGCTGACGCTTTGCTGCGTCGTCGTCGCCGCGCTGACCGCCGCCGCCGACCATCACAAGAAAGACGAGAAGAAGGAAGAAAAGAAGCCCGAGTGCAAGTGCATTGATCTGCTCGCCGGCGGGAATCTTTCCGCCTGGCAGACCGCCAGCGGCAAAGAACCCCCCGCCACGTGGCAGGTGAACGACGGCGTGCTCTCGCTGGAAGGGAAGGGGAGCTACATCTGGACCAAGGAGCAATTCGGCGACTTCCAGCTGACGTTCGAGTTTAAGACATGGGGCAACAGCGGAGTTTTCTTCCGCACGGGCGATCCGATGGACCCGGTGCAGACGGGCCTGGAGATGCAGGTCCACAACCCGTCCAACACGCCGAGCATGCACAGCGTCGGCGCCCTGTATGACGCCAGAGCGCCTGCGAAAGACACGGCCAAGATGGGCGAGTGGAACAAGGCCACGATTACCGCCAAGGGCCCGGAACTGACCTTCGAGATCAACGGCGAGGTGGTGATCGAGGCGAATCTCGACGACTGGGACACCCCCGGCAAGAACCCCGACGGCAGCAAGAACAAGTACAAGAAGGCCCTGAAGGACTTCCCCCGCAAGGGCCACATCGGCTTGCAGGATCACGGGGCGAAGGTGATGTTTCGCGACATCGAGATCAAGCCGCTGTAAGAACCGGCGGCAGGCGCTGGCGCCGCTCTGCGGTCAGGGGTCGGGGGTTTCTCGCCGCCAACGGTTGACCATTCCTGTCCAAGCCTCATCGGCGAGAAAGTCCTGACCCCCTTTCGGGTCGAAGCGCGGATGGGGTCGGGACTTGCTCGTCGGTTACGTCCACTCGGGAAGCAACGCCACTTGCCGACGAGCAACCCCCCGACCCCGGCCGTTCGGGGTTAGGGGTTTCTCGCCGCAGCGCGGGGCGCGGACCGAGGAATCGCTCAATTGAGCGACCGCAATTCAATCAGGCGGGCGATTTCGTCGCGGAAGTGGCTGAACGCGACCGGCATCTTGAGCGTGATGCGATGGTCCTCGGTGTCGGCCTTGGCGGCGGCTTGGGCGTGGCGTTTGTCCACCAGCAAAATGCACGGCGTGGCGTGGGTATGCCGCACGGCGCCCAGGCGGTTAAAACCGGCCACCGCCGCGGCCCCCAGGCTGTTGGTCGAGAAAACCACGCAGTCGGCGGGCGTCAGATCGGCGCCTTCCTCGAACCGTGACAACGCCCGGTCGACATCGCCGATGACCAGCACCCGGTAGCCCGCCTCCTTCAGTCCGTTGCGGAGGGCGTCCTGCAGTTGCGGGTTCGATTCCACGACCATCACGGAGCGTCGCCGGTCCGTGGCCGGCGCGGCGGACGTCGGTGTTTCCTCGGCGGGCTGCTGCTGGACGCTCGCGGCCGGCTGGCCGTCTTCGAGCGACTCACCCGCCTCCAGCTTCTTCAACGCCGCTTCGATGTCCGCCAGCATCGCGGCGGGGCTTTCGTATCGTCTGGACGGATTGAGTTCCATCGCCCGCGAGACCATCTGCACCACCTGCCGCGGCAAGGTTGGCGCCAACTGGATGATCGGTGTGACACCCTGGAACCGCGTGATGCTCAGCCGCTGGATGCGGTCCTTGGTCTCGTGCAGCGGGGACACGCCGGCGAGCATGTGATAATAGATAACCCCGGCGAAGAAGATGTCGCTGCGGAGATCGTCCTTTTTCACGCCGGTCGCCCGTTCCAGTCCCGCGTAATCGATGGTCCGCGGGTTCGGCAGGTTGGCGAGTTCTTCGTCGGAGAGGCGGGCAGTGGCGGCCGCCAGGCCAAAGTCCACCAGCTTTGCCGTCCCCGTGCTGGCCACCAGCACGTTCGACATCTTCAGGTCGCGGTGCGTGATACCCTTCTTGAACGCGTAATCGAGCCCCGCCATCAAATCGCGGAGCAGCCGCGTCGCCTCGACCGGCTCGAGCCGTTTGCGAATTTTGACGAACTCCCGCAGGCTGTATCCTTCGACGAACTCCATCACCAGGAAGGGGTTCTTCGCCTCCGAATGCACTTCGTAAATCGGCACGATGTTGTCGTGCCGCAGCGTCATCCCCATCTTGCCTTCGCGAAGGAACTGGTCCCGCGTGATCTCGTCGTCCCGAAAACGCGTGCGGAGGACCTTGACCGCCCGAATCTCGCCCGTCTCGCGGTGGGCGGCCCGGTACACGCGAGCGAACGATCCGGACCCGACAAAGTACAGCGTGCGATAATCGCCGTAAAAGAAGCCGGAGTGCTCGCCACGCTCGATCCGCTCGAACTGGTAGTTCGTCAGCAAGTTCTTCCGCAGCGCCACGGCCTGGAATTCCTCCAGCGGGATGTCGCGCCGGCGGAACTCGCCCCAAATCGCCTGCAATTGCCGTTCGGTCAACAGGCCGAGATCGTAGGCCCGTTGGGCGAATTGTTCGGCGGACGGTTTGCGAGCCATAAAGCGGAAACGGCTTCTCGGGCCCAAACGCGATTGGCCCGGACGATCTTGGGAAGGAAAGAAACTGATTTCGCGAACCTGCCATTATATTTCGATCACGTAAAGCAAGCAAGCAACTTGGGATCGTGCGGCAGGTTGTAGCGGGCGGAACGATGTGGTCGAATCCAGCCCTGCGTAGAGCGACCCGCAAGACCTTTGCCCTGTCACGCCACGCGCACGCCACATTCCGCATGGACCTCAAAAGACCCACCCGGCGCGTCCTCTCCATGCGTGGTGACGGGAACGGTGGAAAACGCGGCTGACGCGTGCAAGAACTGGCGCCGTCCTCCCGAGCGTATGAGCGATTCCCCCAACCCGCATGCGTCTCCGGATATCGGAGACCGGCCGGCGCCGCCCACGTCGGCCCTGGCCGTCATTTTTCTGACCGTCTTCATCGACCTGGTCGGATTTGCGATGGTGCTGCCGCTGCTGCCGATCTACGCCGATCAGTTCGCGGTCGATGAGGGCGGCTGGTCGGTCGGGTTGGTGATGGCCATTTATTCGGTGATGCAGCTAATTTTCTCACCGCTCTGGGGGCGGCTCTCGGACCGGATCGGCCGGCGGCCGGTCATCATGATCGGGCTGGCGTCCTCGGTGGTCTTCTACAGCTTATTTGCGGTGGCGACCATGTGGCAGAGTCTGTGGCTGCTGTTCCTGTCACGGATGGGCGCCGGCGTGGCGGGCGCGACGATCAGCACGGCCCAGGCCTTCATCGCCGACGTTACGCCGCAGGGCGAGCGGACCAAGGGGATGGCCCTGATCGGCGTCGCCTTCGGCATGGGATTTACGCTTGGCCCGCTCTTCGGAGCGCTGGCCACGATCAGCACGGGGAACACCGAAACGTGGCCGGGGTTTGCCGCGGCGGGGCTTTCGCTGTTCGCGCTTTGTTTTGCGGCGCTGGCGCTGCCGGAGTCGCGGCACGCCGGCAGCGAATCGGCCGCCACGCGGCGGTTGGACGCCGCCAGCTTTCGCATCGCGCTGTCGGCCCCCAGCATCGGCCGCTTGCTGCTGGCCCTGTTCTTCGCCGTGACCGCCCTGATGGTCTTTGAAACGACACTCGGCCTCTTGATCAAACGCAGCGACGTCTTTGTATTCAGCGGCAGAGCCTACTTCTTCACCTTCGCTTATCTCGGGTTCGCGTTGATGGTCATTCAGGGCGGCGTGGTCCGCCGCATCGCCGGGCGGGTCTCCGAAAGGCGACTGGCCCAGGTGGGCGTGCTTCTGGAACTGACCGGCTTCGCCCTGATGCTTTTGGCCATTGGGCAGACATCCGTGGTGTGGTTGTTCGTGGGACTGACCTTCATCACGGCGGGATTCTCGTTCATCCAGCCGGCGGTGCAATCGCTCTTGTCGCGGCGGACCGACGCGTCTCGCCAAGGCGTGGTGCTGGGCGTGGGGCAAAGCGTCAATGCGTCCGCCCGAATCGTCGGCGCCGTCATCGGCATCCCGCTGCTGAAGGTGTCGCTTCAATGGCCGTTCGTTGCCGCGATGCTGATGATGGCCGGCGTGTGGGCGTGTGTTTCCTTCTCGGGCCGCCCCCAAAAAAGCTGACAACCGCCGGCGCCGCGCCTATAATTCCCACGCGCAAAGGTGATGGCGGCCGCAGCGCCGCGGGTCTATGGGCAGCGAAGACGGAAGCCCTTCCTTAAGCTACGGTTACGCAGGATATCGTCCATGAATGCCTTGTTTCGCGAGATGAGATGCGCCGCCGCGGTGGCCTTCGCCACGGTGGGCCTGCTGGCGGTTGTTCGCGCGGCGCCGGCGGAAGAAGGGCCGGCGGAGAAAGCCCCTGCCGCCGCCTTTCTCGTCCGCGTGCCGCTTCCCATTACGGGGGAAGTGGATACCCGCGTGGAATCGGAGATCCGCCGATTTCTGGATAACGTTCGGCGGGATCGCGCGGAGCGTCCCACCGTGGTGCTCGAGTTCTGGCCCAAAAACACGGAGGATGGCGCCGGCAGCCGTTTCGAACGGGCCCTGGCCCTGGCCCGTTTCCTGGTTTCCGACCGGCTCAGCGGCGTGCGGACCGTCGCTTACGTCCCGCAAGCCGCCATTGGCCACGCGGTGCTCCCGGCGCTCGCCTGCGAGCAACTCGTCGTTACGCCCACCGCCCGCCTGGGCCGGGCAGGGGAGGACGAGTCGGCGATCGACCAGACCATTCGCCGCGGCTACGGCGAGATCGCCGACCGCCGCAAAACGATTCCGCAGGCGGTGGCGCTGGGCATGCTCGATAAGGACCTGGCCGTGCACCGCGTGAACGGCAGCCGCTTTGTCCTGGAAGACGAGTTGGCGAAGTTGCGGGCCCAGGGCGCCGTCGCACAAGTCGAAACGGTTTCCCCCGCCGGCGAGATGGCGGAGTTCACCGGCCGCGAACTCCGCCTGGAATACGGTTTCGCCAGCCACATGGTGAGCGACCGCGGCGAATTGGCGAGGGCCCTGAATCTGCCGGCGCGGCTGCTGGAGTACGATCCCTCGCAAGGCGCCGGATGGAAGGCGATCCGCGTGGACGTGGATGGGCCGCTCACCGCCCGGCTGGCCCTGCAAATCAAACGGGGCATCACCGACAAGCTGCGGGAAGACGACTACAATTTTCTGCTCGTGGCGCTCGATTCCCCCGGCGGCGAGGGGAGCCACTCGCTGGCGACCTTCCTGGCGGAACTGGACAGCAGCCGCATTCGCACCGTCGCCTTCATCGACGGCCACGCGCGGGCCGACGCCTCGATGATCGCCCTGGCATGTGACCACGTGGTGATGGCGGAGAGTTCGGTGCTGGGAGGCCCCGGCGCGCGGGCCTTCGGCAAGCGGGAACGCGAAGACCTAACGCACATCATCCACAAGCGCCTGGCGCTGCAGCGGGGCGCCGCATGGTCGCCCTGGGCGGCGATGATCGATCCCGCGCTGGCCGTTTACGAGTACGTTCAAAAGGGGACCGGCCGGCGGACCTACTTCTGTGAACGGGAATTGCAGCAGCAACCAGATCCGCAATCATGGCGAAAATCGGAGGCCGAGCCACTGTGTGAGTCGGGCTCACTCCTGGAACTCACCACGCCCCAGGCGATTGGCGCCGGGCTTGCGCTGGAGCAGATCGACAGCGTCGGGGAACTCAAGGATCGCTACGGAATCACCGACGAACTCGAAGCCATCAAGCCGAACTGGGCCCACGAACTGATCAACGGATTGGCGAGCAGCCAGGTGGCGTGGATTCTCCTCTTCATCGGCGGGTTCGCCCTGATGAGCGAGGCGATGTCGCCCGGCGTGGGCGTGGGCGGCTTTCTCGCGCTGGTTTGCTTCACGCTCTTTTTCTGGAGCCAGTTCTTAAGCGGCGCCGCCGGCTGGCTCGAGGCCCTGTTGTTCGTGGCGGGCGTGATCTGCGTCGCGTTGGAAATCTTCGTCTTGCCCGGCTTCGGCGTGTTCGGTCTGGGCGGCGGGGCGTTGATGCTGGTTTCCGTCACGCTGGCGATGCAGACCTTCGTGCTGCCGAGCAACGATTACCAGTTCCGCCAGGTCGCCTGGTCGGTTGTCCCGGTGCTGGCGCTGCTCGGCGGCGGTGTGGTGGCGCTGCTCATCATGCCGCGGCTGCTGCCCAATACGCCGATGGTCGGCCAGATGGTGCTGCAACCGCCGGAGTGCGACCAGCAAGCCGCGATTTCCCCCTACTCGGCATTGGTCGGCCAGGTCGGAGAAGCCTTTACCGCCCTCCGCCCCGCCGGCAAAGCCGCCTTCGGCGATGAAATCGTCAGCGTGATCACGGAAGGCGACCTCGTGGAACCCGGCGCCCGCGTCCGCGTGACCGAGGCCCACGGCAACCGGGTCGTGGTGGAGCCGGCAGACCCGTAAATCCGACGCAATCGGATTTGGGTTGATCGGGAATATGGATCTCGCCGTTCGCATTCGCCCATTTCGTATCCTATGGTTTCGATGATAACGCATGGTCCCCTCCGTGCGCCGCCTCAAGGGATACGCCACCGTGCAAAACGACCGTCGCCAGTCTCGCCGGTACCAAGTCATACCGCCTGAAGTAGCGGTATTGAAGCTGGGCAAACGGAAGGTGCAGGTTCGCGTCCGCAACCAATCGGCCGACGGCTTTATGGTCCTCGCGCCACGGGGCGTTAATGTGAAGGTGGGGGATCAACTGCTCCTCCAAACCGTCGCAGGATGGCATCGGGTGAACGTGGCCCGCAGGACCGATTACAACGAGGGCTGGGTGGAACTCGGGCTGCGGCGAATGGACGATCTGCCCCGGGAAGATCCCAGCGGCTCGGCCGTGCTCGGCACGCTCCTGGGCCCCGGAGAGCGCTCGGGATCGAACGTCAGCCTGACCACCGGCGGCGGGAGGTCGATCTTGACGCTGATGATGGTCGTGGGCGCCGTGCTGCTGCTCGGGGGACGTTATCTCGCGGTCAGCCTGCTCCCCTATTGGGGCGACGCCACCGGCGCCACCGGAAAGACCCACACCAAGGTGGAACGGCCCGCCGAGGAAACGCAAAGCAAACCCCTGTTCGAGCTGCCGGCTTTCTTGCAGGGCGACGGCCAGACGCCCCAAGACCGGCTCGACCGGTTGGCCCGACTAAGCGGTCCGCCGGTTGCCCAGAAGCTCGGCCTTTCCTCCGAGCAATGCGACGCCATCCGCAGGGCGGTCCGCGCGGGCAAGGACGAACTGCGGGCCAACGCCGGCGCGTCAGAGAGTTACCGAATGAGCATCGCCAGCCGGGCGGAGCAACGGGCGATGTCCTGTCTGAACACCTCCCAACGGGCCCGGTGGCGACTGATCGAACAAGGGCCGGCGGGGTCTTAGCAACCCTTCCATCATTGCCATTGGTTGCGCGGCCGCGTACCTTTTCAGATAGGACCAGCGCCTGGGTCGCTCTTATTGGCCCGCTTTTTGCCCGTGAAGCGTCGTTGGCTGGGTGGGCGGGCAAGCGGACCACCTGAATTCCACAGAACGAACGGAGAAATGACAATGCGATTCCTCAGCGTGCAGAGCGTGAAGACGCTGCTTGTGTCGATGGTGGTGACAACCCTGTCGGCGGCGCCGACAAATGCGGGTGGCCTGGGCAAGGCGGAATACGGGCCGGAAGTGGCCCGGCAATATCAGGCCGCCGTCGCCAAGGCGGTGACCTTTCTGGAAAAAAGCCAGCAGGAAGAAGACGGTTCGTGGAGCAGCTTTGCGGGTGTCGGCCCGACAGCGCTGGTCACCACGGCCCTGCTGCGGCACGGACGCGCCTCCGCCGACCCGGTTGTGAAGAAGGGGCTCGAGTACGTCCTCGCCCACCAGCAGGTGGACGGCGGGATTTACGTCGAGGGAAGCAGCCACCGCAATTACGAGACGTGCGTCGCCGTCGTCTGCCTCGCCGAGGCTAACACCAACGGCCGATACGACAATACCATCAAAAAGGCCGACGCCTTTCTCAAAGGAATTCAGTGGGATGAAGGCGAGGGCAAGACCCGCCAGGATCCTGAGTACGGCGGCGCCGGTTACGGCAGCCAGAAACGGCCCGACCTCTCGAACACCTCGTTCTTCATCGACGCCCTGCGGGCCGCCGGCAATGACGAAGACGACGAAGCCCTTCAGCGGGCCCTGCTATTTGTTTCCCGGTGCCAGAATCTCGACAGCGAATTCAACGACCAGCCGCAGGCCGGCAAGGTGAACGACGGCGGGTTCTTTTACACCGTCGCCGCGGGCGGAGAGAGCAAGGCCGGGGAGTCGGCCGATGGCGGGCTGCGAAGCTACGGCTCGATGACCTACGCGGGCCTTAAGAGCCTGATCTACGCGGGCGTCGAGAAAAACGACCAGCGCGTCAAGGCCGCCAAGACCTGGATCGGCAAGCACTACACGCTTGAAGACAATCCCGGAATGGACGCCCAGGGGCTGTACTACTATTACCACACCTTCGGCAAGTGCCTGGGCGCGCTCGACGCGCCGACCTTCGTTGATGAGAACGGCAAGGCGCATGACTGGCGGGCGGAACTGATCCAGGAATTGGCGCAGCGGCAGCGCGAGGACGGCTCCTGGACCAACGAGACGACCCGTTGGCTGGAAGGCGATCCGAACCTGGTGACCGCCTACTGTCTGCTCGCGCTGGGCTACTGCCACCCGGACGGCCCGACGTCCCGCCTGGAAGGCGGCGGCGTGCCCGGAACCGCGGTGAACGTGGAATCGGGAAGTTAGGCGATCGGCAGATACGAATTTACCATCCCTCACCCTGCCCTCTCCCCTGCTATTCCGCTGCGCAGGCACGGGAGAGGGGACAGCTGAATCTGCCGATCGCCTTAAGCGGCGCGGACGGCCGCCGATCGTGGGCAACCGGTCCGCCGGGCGAAGGGGATACTCTCAAGCAGCGTCCCCTTCCAACGTGTCCGACGGCTCGATCTCTGCCGCCGAGGAAAAAACGGGAAAAATCTTGGCCCCGCCGGTCCGCTCGGACTCGACGAACGCCGTCGGCGGCATAGAATGATAGTGTGGATTATTTGGAACCTGGCTCGACGCCGTTGTTGAAATTCGGCAACGGGAAGACACCGTCGGCCCCCGCGTTCCCCGACTCGTTGCCGGATGCGTCGCAGGATTGTGGCAGGAAACGACTTTTTCAGGGGCTCTGGCACATTAGTTGCGTCGTTTGCTGGGTCGGGTTGTGGGCCGCGGCCGCGTCGAACGTCATCCCTATTGAAATGCCGTCCGTGCGTTTTGCGGAAGTCAGCCATCGAAGCCTGTTAGGAGACCGCAGAGCATGAGCGATTCAGAGCACCCAATCCCCTCCGACGATTCCTCTTGGCCCGAGGCCGGCGCCCCGAGTTCTCCGGAAGTTGCATCTGCCTCGCACGCATCGGTTGCGACGTCGGACGAAGAGGGGTTTCAATTTCCGCGTGCGTTGCACGCGCTTCGCCGCCGGTGGGCGCTGGGGGTTACGATCGGGGTCGTGCTGGGCGGCCTGGTTGGGGGCCTCTTGTGGTATTTCATCCCTCTCACGTCGGTATCCCAAACCCTGTTGCGCGTACGCGCGGCCGAGCAAAGCCTGCTTAGCAGCAGCGCCGCACGAACGGACGCACGCGACTTCGAGATCTACGGCAAGACGCAAATCACCCTCATTCGCAGCCCGCTGGTGATCAGCGCCGCGCTCCGCAAGCCGGGAATCTCCCAGCTTTCGATGCTTCGGGACGAGGAAGATCCCGTGGAGTTCTTGCAGCGGGAACTGGACGTCGCGTTTGCCAACGAGTCCGAGATTCTCCAGATCGCCCTGTCTGGAGAGGATTCGGAAGAAATCAAGGCGATCAATAAAGCGGTGACCGACGCCTACCTCGACGAAATCGTCTTTAACGAGCGGACGGAGCGGCTGGTGCGCCTGGACATTCTGAAACGCAACTACCGGGAGCACGTGGACCAGATTCGCGACAAGACGAGAGAACTTCTCCAGCTCGAGGAGCAGTTGGGGTCGCTCGATTCGGAATTGGTGCGGTTGAAGCATTCCTTCGCCATCGCGGAGTTGACGCAACTTCGCAACCGGCTGATGCGACTGCGGGAGGCGCTGTCGGCCATGGACACCCAGTTGGTGGTGGAAACGGCGACGCGAGACGCCGGCGAGTATGAGCCCCCCGAGGTGTTGGTCGAAGACGCCATGATGCAAGACGCCAGCTACAAGGAATTGGCGATGGAGGCGTATCGCATGGAATCGGAATACGAGTACCTGATGGCCAACGCCGGCGCCGGCGCCGAGGAACAGCTCGCGCAAATGCGGCAGTTCTTGATCGAAGCCCGCCGCCGCCGCGACCGGCTGGGGGAGGAGATGGCGCCGCGGATTCGCCAGCGGCTGAAGCTGGCCGTCGGTTCGGACACGGATTTGTCGGATCGGCAGTTGCAGTCCCTCGAGTTGCAGCGCCAGATGCTGTACCGGCAAATTACCGGTGCGAGGAAGGAGTATGAAGAGCTGGTGCAGCACGTTCAGGAGATGACGAACCAGGACGCCGAACTGATCTCCCGCCGGCAAGAGATCAACAGCTTGCAGGAAATCGCGTCCAGGATGAAGTCCGCGATCGACAGCATCGAACTCGACTTGCAACGGAAGCCCCGTGTGGAGATGTTGCAGCCGGCCACGATCGTCTCGCGGGGAGACGCCAACACGGTGTTGGCGCGGGCGATCGGCGCCGGGGTCCTGACGCTTCTCTTCTGCGTGGTCGGTCTTGCCGCGCTGGACTACCTGGGCAACCGATTTGACGGGGTCAGTTCTCTCAAGCAGGTTTCCAAGGTGCGGCTGCTGGGGACCCTCCCCTCCATCGACCCGGGAAGGCGGCGGGGCGACACCCGCAAGTTGCAGGCCGCCGTACACGACACGATGAACATCGTCCGCACGGCGCTGTTGCACAACCGCGACGGCAAACCGATCCGGGTCGTGCAGGTCACCAGCGCTCAAGGGCAAGAAGGCAAATCGACCGTCGCGTCCCAACTCGCGATCAGTTTCGCCAAGGCGGGGCGACGGACGCTGCTGGTGGACGCGGACGTCCGCAACCCCCAACTCCATCTTAGCTTCGGCATCCCGTTCGATCGCGGCTTCTGCGAGATCCTGCGGGGCGAAGCCGGGATCGAGGATGTCGTGCAGTCCACGCCGCAGGATCGACTCAGCCTGATGACCGCGGGCGTCTGTGACGAGGCGGCGCTGCGGGCCTTGGCCCAGGAGGCCGCGACGGAATTGTTCGCGCGGTTGTCGGAGCAATACAATACGATTATCCTCGATAGTGGTCCCGTCCTTACGGGGGCCGAGCCGTTGATGGTCGGCCAACATGCGGGGGCCACCGTGTTGGCGGTGCGGCGGGACGTCAGCCGCGTCGCCAAAATCCGCGAAGCCGTGGAACGGCTCAGCTCCGTCGGCATCAACGTGGTGGGAGCGGTGGTGAACGGAACGCGCGTCGAATCGCGGCACCGCGCCACGCCGCTGACGTAAGCCGACATCGGGCAATGTAGAAGCATTCTCCTAGAGAGGACGCTGTATGGCAAACCGAATCGCAGTCTTTGCGGCATTCATCGTCATCCTGGCCGGCGCCACGTATCTTAACGGGGTTCGGTCGGAGCGATGGAAGAGGATCGACTCGAAGCTGGTGGATACCTTTGAAGCCCGCATCGGCGCCACTCCGGAAACGCTCGGGCCGTGGCGGGGCGAGGACCAACCGCAGGATCCCAAGCAGTTCAAAGCTTCCGGATGCCGCAAGGCCATCTCGCGGAGTTACGTCAACGAGGAAACCAACGAGGTCGTCGACATCTACCTCGTCTGCGGCGAGACGCGTCATGTCACCAAGCACACGCCCGACTGGTGCTACGTAGGCGCCGGGTTCACCATGCAAGGGGACCCGGAGACGGTCCGCGCCACGATTGCCGGGTTGGAGGAGCCGGTCGAGTTCCTCACGTGCGTGTTCCGAAAAGAGACGCAAGCGGGAAGCCAGACGATCCGCATTTTTTGGACGTTTTCGGACGACTCGGTGTGGGTGGCCCCCGATCCGCCGCGGATTTTTCTCGCCCGCCGGCCGGCCCTCTACAAGGTGTACCTGATCGCGCCCGTCCGCTTCGGCGAGCAGCGCCCGCAAGAGTCGCACGCCCTGGAGTTCGCCAAGGTGTTTTTCCCCACCGTCCAACCGCTGCTTTTTACGGATGCGGCCCTTGAGGAAGCGGGCGAACCGTCCGGGCCGGACGCTGACGGGCCCGAGAAGGACACGGCCGAGGAAGACGCGGCGGAAAAGGACGCGGCCTAAAAGGCCGGCGGCGAGAAACAGGCCTAAGGGCAACCTGGGGCGGAAAACCCGAAGCCGTCTGGCCGCTATGGTTGACCGCCTCGTGGCCCCACCGTAGATTCAGGAGTCGGTTGCGGCCCAAACGCGACGGCGCCGGTGTACCGACGCCGCCGGGCCGCAGGTATTCGTTTGCTTTTTCGTTTCCTCGGGAGGGTCGCCCATGGGCGAGCAGCAACGTTTGGACGTGGCCGAGTCCGGCGGTGTCACCGTCATTCGCTTCCGGGACCGCAAGATCCTGGATGAAGTCAACATCCAGGAACTCGGCAAGGAACTCTTTGCCCTGGTCGAAGAGGAAAACCGGCAACGGCTGTGCCTGAATTTCAGCAACGTCGAATTTCTTTCGAGTGCGGCCCTGGGCAAGCTGATCACGCTCGACAAGAAGGTAAAGGCGGCGGGTGGTAAGCTGAAGCTCTGCAACATCCGCCCGGAGATTTACGAGGTCTTCCATATTACGCGGCTGGATCGGCTGTTCGATATCCGGTCGGACGAAACCGAGGCGCTGAAAGCCTTTTGACGGCAGGGGGGGGAACGACGTGTCGGCAGCACGCCGCCGTGGCTCCGGCTCGGGTCCGGCGCCTCGAAGGGGTGACCCACACCACCCGGCCGTGACGCCGGGTGACGAATTCGTAAGACGGCGACTCGGCGCGATGGCGAACCCGAATTGGACCTGGTCGAAGCGGATCGATTTGCCCAGCGATCCCCGTCTCGTCACACCGCTGATCGAAGAGCTGCTCAAGCAACTCCGCAAACTCGGCTATTCCGACCGCGACATCTTCGGCGTGCACCTGTCGGTGGAAGAAGCGCTGGTCAACGCCATCAGGCACGGCAACCACGGAGACCCCGGAAAGACGGTCCGCGTCTTCTTCGGCGTCACCCCCGAGCAAGCCCGTATAGAAATCGAGGACCAGGGACCGGGCTTTGTGCCCGCGGACGTCCCTGATTGCACGGACGACGCCTATATCGACCGGCCCTGCGGCCGCGGCCTGCTGCTGATGAAGAATTTTATGAACGACGTCGCCTTCAACGATTGCGGCAACGCCGTGATGATGGTCAAACGCCGCACGTCGAGCGAGACCCGGTAGCGCTTAGGCCCGATTCCTCGTTCTCAATGCCCGTAGCCGCGCGACACCTTCACCGGCAACGGCGCCCCGCCGCGGTGGATGTAGAGGTGGAGCAACTGGTACTCCAAGTGCTGCGACGCCAGCATGACCAGCGCCATCGCCGGCAGGGCCCCGACCAGGCAAAGAAGATACCCGCCGAGCATCACGCATACCGCGCTGACTGTCAGGAAGACCATCGCCACCACCGACTCCCGGCCGACCCGGCCGGCGAAATCCCGAATAAACGACCAGGAAAGCGCCTGGCCGAGATCCTCGGTCATGCCGGCCCGCAACTGGATCGGCGTACTGATGAGCGCGGCGAAGAGGAAGCTCAAGGCGATACCGAACAGCCAGCCTCCTCCTAATGCAATCAAGACGACCTCTTCCGCCCCCTTGCCACCGCCGGTGGCGATCAGCGCGATCACCAGCGGCCCGTACATAAAGAACAAGATAACCGGCGCCAGCACAAATCCCACGATAAGCTGGGCCAGAAACGGCCAGATGCCGCGGACAAGATAGCGCGAGAACTCGCCGAAATCGAAATCGGGATACGGCTCCTGCGGCCGCTGGTGCAACGCGACAATCACCTCATACGTATATCCCAGCCAGACAATCGGCCCCACCACGGGGATGAACTGGCAAAGCCCGCCCATCAGCAGGTTGCTCAGCCAGTTCGGACTGGAGAACGCAAAGCGGTACGCTTGCCAGTGCCGCATCGACGTAAACGCCGGAGGGACCGGCCCCACCCGCCATTCCTCCCGGCGATCTTCGAACACGGCCGGCGGCGAGGCGTACGGGCCGTCAGGCTCGGCAAACGGAATATCTCGGTCGTCCATGTCATTTCATCGCCGGGCGGATCGCCGTCGGAAGGCGGTTAACATCGTAACCAGCATCGACGCCGCCAGAAGAGCCGTGGACGGCTCCGGCACGGGCGGCGTGTCGCACGGCTCCTTGATCTCTTCCAGAAACTCCAGAAGGTCCTCCTTGAACAAGAGGTTCTCGTCGTAATCCGCCGTCAGCTTATCCTGGCAGTCGGTAAGATCGTCCAACTCCGCGGTCAACTGGTCCACCTTGTATTCCAGGCGGTTGACGGCGCACCTTCGCAAATACTCATAAATCCATCCAAAGCACCCGCTCGACTTGCCGTTCGGTTCAGAGAGATTGTCGAGCAAATCCTGGTAGCGCTCGATCTTGTCGTTCGTGATCTCGATTTTCTCGCCGACCCGCTCGATCGACCATTCGTAGACATCCAGGTAGTAATCGTAATACCCGGTGAACCGCTCGAAGGACTGGACGAGGCATTCGTACTCCTGCGTCTCGCAGTAGCCCGGCTCCGCCGATAGTTCTTCAAAATCTTCCATGTATTTTTCGAAGCGGTTCTCGAAGTAGGTCTGCGGCCAGTCGAGCAGGTCGCAGGCCGAGCCGACGGAAATCCCACAAGAGCCACCCGATCCCCAGCCGCCGCCGTAGCCGCCGTTCCAGTAGCCGTTATTTTTTCCGTACCCGCCATAGCCGTAGCTGTAGGGGCTGCTCTTTCCGTAGCCATAGCTTCCGTAGCCGTAGCTGTAGGAGCCGGCGTTTCTGTAGCCGTAACTGCGTTGAATTCCACCACCGAACCAATTGAGGGCCCCGTTAACTAGCGACGCAAGACTGCTCTTGCCGCTGGAGCGAGAGCCTCCATAGTGGTATTTTCCCGCCCAAGACGGGGAACCGTAACCATACGCGACGCCGCTGGAAGCAAGCGTCAAGAAACACACGATCACGAAGCGACACATAGATTTCTCCTCGAGAATGCGGGGGAAGAGGCCGCCGCTCCCGAAGAGATCCGATTGTCATTCGAGTGAGATGGTGTGCCGCTTCCCTAGGGTTAGAAAGTTGTCGAAAGAAAGGTTCACCAGAACGATTCTAACCAAAGATGTTGGGGAAGCGCTCGCAGTGCGGGCGAGCATCGAATGCACTCTTTGTATTGTAATCGAAATTGCAAGCTTGGCAAGCAAATGGCGCGCGTTGACCGCCCATCCGGGGAAAATTTTCCCAAAAATATCTGCCAAAATGGCAGTTTGGGGGTTTCGCCCGGCGGAAACGGCGCGTAGCCGCTGGCTGTCAACGCGCCGCCCTGGAATATTCAAGGTTGAAACCCCTCGAACCGCACCACCCGCATCGGCCCCTTGCCTTTGATCTCGACGGTCGTTTCGCGGCCGCGGCACTGGTCGGCCACTTCCCGCCAGGCCCGTTCGCTCACCAGGATGGTTCCCGGCGCCGCGTGGCTTTCCAGCCGGCTGGCGGTGTTGACTGTGTCGCCCCAGATGTCGAAGGCGTACCGCGTTGCGCCGACCACGCCGGCCACCACCGGCCCCACATGCACGGCCGCGGCGAGCCGCCATTGGGGAGGCGTTTCGTCGGCGGCCTGGATCATCTCCTCCGCGGCCTTCAGGCTCGCCAGGGCCGGGCTGCTCGTAAAGGCATCGAATCGGCGGGTCGCCTCATGCGGGTCGGAAAGGCCGGCGCACGCGAGAAACGCGTCGCCCACCGTCTTGATCTTGTCCAGCCCGTAGCGCTGGCAGATTTCCTCGAGCCGCGTGACGAGTCGCTCCAAATCAGCGATCACCGTTTCCGCCGGTTGCTCCTCGCAATAACGCGTGAAATCGACGATGTCGGCAAACAGCACCGCCACGTGCGGAAACCGCCGCGGGGCGAAGCGGTTGGTCGTCTTCAGCTCCTCGAGAACGGACGGCGGGAAGAGGGCGGCCAATAGCTCGTCGGCCCGGGCCCGTTCCCGCTGGAGTTGCCGCGTCCGCTGATCGACCCGCTCTTCGAGGTCGTCGTTCATCCGGCGGATGGCGTCTTCGGCCCGTTTGCGGAGGGTGATATCGCGGAGGATCACGGTGAAGCCGCGGGCCGGCGGCGGATGGTCCTCCCCAGGCCCCTCGCCCCCAGCCGCCGACGTCGCGCTGATCGTCCATTCCATCGGAAACACCTTGCCGCTCTTCTTCAAACCGACGACCTCGCGGGCAGAGACGATGGTGGTGACCGAGGTATCCCGCGAGGCGGCGAGCTGCTCCTCGACTTCCTCGCGAAAGAGCGTCGGCAAGAGGGCGGTGAGCGGCCGGCCGATCATTTCTTCGTCGGCGTAGCCGAAGACGGCCTTTGCGGCGGCGTTGAGCGACTCGATCCGCGCGGCCTCGTCCAACAGCAAGATGGCGTCGGCCGCGTGGCGGAAGGCGGCCCTTAGCCGCGGCTCGGTCTGCGCATCCCGCGACCGCCGGCAATGTGCGGAAAAACCGAGTCGGGCAAGGAGTTGGCGTAGCATTCCAGTGGATGGGTTTTCGATGGCCGCGTCTTCCGCCCATCATATCCGCAATCCGCGGCGGGAGGGGCATCGGACGCTTGCAATTCGCCCCGCCAAGGGCGATGATGCCCCCTGACTTACCGTGGCGATCCGGGCTGGCGCCACGCCATCGCAAATCCGGGGAGAAAAGGGGATGGACATGAACGCGCGTCAGATTTTGTTGCTGTGTAATCTTTGTGTGGCGGCGGTCGTGGCCGCAGGCGCGGCGTCCGCACGGGCTGACGACGGCGAAGGGTTTGAAGCGGCCGGCCCGGTCCGCGAGGAGCAGGAACGGGAGCGGCCGCGTGAGGGGGACGCGGCGGCCCCCAATCGTGAAGCCGCCATCGGCAAGCTCCGCCAGCAGGCCGACCAGATTACGAAGTATCTCCGCGATCTCGGCGCCCAATGGAAAGAGAGCGAAGAGAAGTGGCATTGGCAAATCCGCAATGCCGCCGACCGCGGCGACCGCGGCGCCGCGCAGGAACTTGAGCGCGGGCGGACCCAGGCCTTCGGCCGCGTCGCCGAGCAACGAGACCGGGCGCTGCAACTGATGCGGGGTGTCACCCACCAATTCCGCGAACTTGACATGCCGGGCGAGGCGGAGGAATGGATGGCCGAGGTCGAAGGCATCGCCGCCCGCATGATTCTTGGCGAAGGCGGTGAGCGAGAACGGCCCCGTGAAGGCGACCGGCCCCGTGAAGGCGACCGGCCCCGTGAAGGCGACCGGCCCCGCGACGGCGACCGGCCCCGCGACGGCGACGTCGAGCCGTTCTTCGGCGACCGTCCAGGCCCGCGCGACGGCGAACACGACGGTGACCGACCGCGTTGGGAAGGTGACCGGCCCGGCCCCCGCGAAGGAGAGCCAGACCGACCTCGCCGCGAAGGCGACCGGGAATTCCGGCCGGACGGCCCGCCACCGCATCCCGCCGCCGTCATGCGCCAGGTCGCCGCCCTTCGAGAGGAAGTGCGGGCCCTCCGCGAGGAAATCCAGGAAAACCGGGAACTGCTGCGGCGACTGCTCGAACGTGTGGAGCGGGCGGAGCGGTAGGGCCAAATAGCCGTTTACGATTGGCTTGGCGCGATGAGCCGGATCGATCTCACTGCAACGCGGAACCTGCACGAATCGCTCCGCGAGCGGTTCGAGCGCGACCCGCGGCGTTTTGTACAGGCGTGCCAACGGGCGGAGGCCCGGTTGGCCGAGCGGCGGGTGCAGTTCGAACGGACCGGCCGCCTTGCCACCGTCCCGTCGGCCCTGCTGCTAAGCGGCGACTCGCTTGCGACGCTTGCGCGACTGACCGAGCGGCTGCACGGCCTGGTCGAACGGGCGCTGGATTGGCTTCTGGCCGACCCACGGCGTTTGGCCCGCTACTTCGCCGACCATGCGAGGATGTTCCCGTATCTGGTGAAGACGGCGGGCCTGCCCACGTGGCAGGGATACGCCCGCTACGACGTTGCCGTGTGGCCCGGCGGGGAACTGACCGTCATCGAGCTGAACACCGCGTGCCCGGCGGGGTTCTTTCACGGCGGCGAAGTAACGGCCGCCACCCGCGCGTCGTTGGCCGAGTTGGGGCTGACGGAGGCGGACGCGTTTCCTTCGGAATGCAGCATGGACGGCGAGCGGCTGGTCGATTTCTTGCTGGAATTGGAAACGGCGGCCGGCGTGGCGCCGGGGCTTGTCGGCCTGGTGAACGATGAGAACGAGCTCCACAACGAGATGGACCCGCTGATCGCCGCGTTTGCCCGTCGCGGCCGCGATGCCCGAGAGACGCCCGCCGCAGAAATCGCGTGCGACGCTGCTCGCGACCGGCCGACGCACGGCGGAGAGCCGCTGTCGCTGTCGCTCAACAAGATCCGCATCAGCACGCCCGACAGCCCGGCGTGGAAATGGGCGGCCGGGTTTCAGCAGCGGTACGCCGGCTTTCTCGCCGCGGTGACGCAGGGGCGGATGGCTTCGGCCAACAACCTCGCCGCCTGCGCCGTGGCGGAGGACAAGGGCCTGCTGGCGGTTCTTATTTGCCAAGACTTTCTTGATACATTGGCGGCAGAAGATCAGCAATTCTTGCGCGATCATATCGCCCCCACCTATCGCCTGACCAATGACGGGCAGCCCGCGGAGATTGCCCGCCGCGGCGCCGAGATTCTCGATGCGCGGAACGATTGGGTGGTCAAGCCGGCGAATGAAGGACGTGGCTTCCGCGTCACGGTGGGCGCCGCCGTCGATGACCGCGCGTGGCGGGAGGCCTGCCGCGTCGACCCCGCGTTGCCCCTGGTCGCCCAGCGGCGGGCGGATCTCGCCCAGTTCCCAGTGGCCGACGCGACCGGCCAGCCGGCCCAGGGCCCGCACGTCCGCCCGATGCGGCTGACGCTCGGCCTGGCGGTGATCGGCGGCCGGTTCGCCGGCGTGCTCTCGCGGGTGTCGGCCAGCGCCGTAACCAACGTCGGCGCCGGTGGCGCCCTGCAGGCGGCGTTAGGAGAGGGTGAATCGCCTATACGAAGAAAGCCATGTGATGCCCCCAACCTCTGACAAGACCCTCATCCGTGTCGGCCACAGCCCGGACCCCGACGACGCCTTCATGTTCTTCGGCCTGGCCAAGGGAGGCGTGCCGACCGGCGAGTACCGGTTCGAACACGAACTGGTCGATATCGAGACGCTCAACCGCCGGGCGTTCTCCGGCGAGCTGGAACTGACCGCGATCAGCCTGCACGCCTACGCCCATTTGCACGACACGTACCTGCTGTGCAATTGCGGGGCGAGCATGGGGGACGGCTACGGTCCGCGGCTCGTCTCGAACGAGGGCGGGGCTCTGGACGATTATCGGCAGAAGACCATCGCCGTGCCCGGCGCGCTTACCACGGCGTTTCTCACCCTGCGGATGTGCCTGGGCGCCGCGTTCGAATACGTGGTCGTTCCCTTTGACCGCATCATCGAAGCCGCCGCCGCGGGCCAGTGGGAAGGCCAGCCGGTGGACGCCGGGCTGCTCATCCACGAAGGCCAACTGACCTACGGCGGCGAGGGACTGAAACGGATTGTCGATCTCGGCCAGTGGTGGCGCGAAGAAACGGGCCTGCCGCTGCCGCTGGGCGCGAATGCGATTCGCAAAGACCTGGGACCGACGGTCATCGCGGACGTGCATCGGCTGCTATTGGAAAGCATCCGCTACGGCCTGAGCCACCGGGCCGAGGCCCTCGAGTACGCCCTCCAGTTCGGCCGGGGCCTCGATCATCACAAGGCCGACACCTTCGTCGGCATGTACGTCAACCAGTGGACCCTCGACTTTGGCGATGTCGGGCGCGAAGCCGTCAGCGAACTCCTTCGCCGCGGCCATGCAAGCGGGGTGATTCCGAAACGGGTGACACCGGAATTCGTCCGCGCATAACCCCGACCACGGGTCGGTCAGATGCGGGCGGGAAGCGCCGCATGTGCGAGCTTCGCCCCTGTCGTGGCTTTCCTTTTCGCGGCGCCCTCATCTCGCCGCGTTCTCTGCGCCTCGGGGGTTGGTTCCGTCGTCGCCGCGACGCGGCGCCGCGGCGAGAATCGTCTCTGCCGCCTGCTGGGCCGAGCGAACGCATTGCGGCACGCCCACGCCCCGGTAGCCGGCCCCGGCCAGGGCCAGGCCCGGCAAGGCTGCCACCCGCTTTTCGATCTCCGCCACGCGATCGAGGTGTCCGACGTGGTATTGCGGCATGGAGCGGTTCCAACGGGTGATTTCGGCGAGCGTCGGTTCGCCCGAGACGCCAAGCAGTTCCGAGAGTTCGCCGCGGGTCAGTTCGATGAGGGCGTCGTCGTCCCGATCAAGCAAGTGTCCCTGCAGGGCGCCGCCGACGAAGACCCGCAGCAGCGTCTGGCCTCCGGGCGCCCGGCCCGGGTATTTCACGCTCGAGAAACTGCCGGCGAGGATGTTGCGGCCTTCCGTGATCGGCACGACGAAGCCGAAGCCGTCGAGCGGATGCGCGATGTCTTCTCGGCGATAGGCGAGCGAAACCACGGCCGACGACGCGTACTCGATGGCGCCGAGCCGGTCCGCCAGATCGGCGTCGGTGTCGCGCAGGAGATCGGCCGCGGCGAAGGCGGGACAGGCGAGAATGACGGCGTCGAATCGCTGCGTGTCTTCTTCGCCGCCGGCCACGAGCGTTAGCAACCAACCGCCGCTGGACTTCCGCAGCCGGGTAACCGGCGTGCCCGTGCGGATGTTCTCGCGGCCGATGCGGCCGGCGAGTTCCTCAACCACCATCCCCATGCCGTCCCGGGGCGCCACGAACATGCTGTAACGGGCCCCGCTGGCTTGCCGGGCGGCGGCGCCGTCGCCGGACTGCGGGGCCTGGCTCGCGGCGGCGGCCTTGCGGGCGGCGGCCATTTTGCGGGCGCCGAAGACGAGGCTGCCGTGCTTCCGCTCCATCGCGGCGAATTGCGGCATCGTCGCCTCCACGCTCAGCGTCGTGGCGTCGGCGGTGTAGATACTGCTGATGAGCGGCTGCACGAGCCGGTCGTACGTTTCCCTCCCCAGTCGCCGCGAAACGAAATCGGCGAAACTCTCGTCGCTCTCATCCCTGCGGCGGGGGATGAGCGGCTCGCACGCCAGCCGCAGCTTCGCCCTGAAGGAGAGGATCGGCGTGGCCAACACCGGCCACACCCGGCTCGGCGCCATCAGCACGAAACCCTCGGGAATCTCCAGCAACCGCCCCTTGCGGACCACAAACGCCTTGCGATGCCCCGCGTCCGTCGGTAACAAGTCGTCGGCCAATCCCAGCCGCCGGCAGAGGTCGGTCGCATAGGGAAGTTGGGTGATGAAATTGTCCGGCCCGCGATCGATCAAAAAGCCGTCCCGCCGGCAGGTGAGAATCGCCCCTCCCAGCCGGTCGCTTCGCTCAAACAGCGTGACCTGCGTCTGCGGCGAGCATTCCCGCAGTCGGTAGGCGGCGGCCAGGCCGGTGACGCCGCCGCCAATGACGGCGACGTGGCGGGCCGGCGTGTTTGGGGCGGGGGTGGGATTCACGGGGCGACGCACAGAATTCTGGTTCAACGCGAATGCGTGGCGGTTACGATGAAATCTCGCTCGACCTCGCGCCGACAGCCACGTCTCAGTTTACCGTCTTCGGAACCCCTCGATGAACCGGCCTTGCCTTCACCGCCCCCGCTTCGAATCTCTGAGGCTCTCGAGTGCAACGACTTTCGGCAGGTTCACGTAAGAACGCAATTCCAACGCCTCTCCCCCGGCCAGTGGCCGGAGCTATCACTGCTGGCGCCGGCAGAACCGTTACAAGCGTCATAAGCGGACCAATCGGAATTTTCCGCAAATCTTACCGATTTTGACGCGTTGAGACTGAACCTCGGCCGCTAATCCGCCGATATTCTCGCCAGCGGGTAGTCTGCGACCGTCCTGCCGGCCACCTCACGCGCGGCCGTCGCGGGGACGGAATCAAGGGAAATGCCCTTGACGTTCCGCCGTTGTCGCAAGTATTTATCCCGCGCTTGTCAGCAGAGTTTTCATTCACACCACACAGCCTTGTCTTCCAGACACAGCACGGGACGGCGAACGGGGGGAACGGCCCGCAGTGGCCGGTCACCGGGCGGCGTCGGCGCCTTGATCGACCACGGCGTTGATCGCACAGACAAGACCGCGTCCCACTCGGGTCGTCCCAGTTTCGAAGAAGGAGAACGGCGTTGACTTCCACGGCGAAACGAATGGCGGCATGCCTGGTGCTCGCCTCCGCGGCAAGCGGCAGCGCGACAAACGCCAGCGGACAACCCATTGCGCCGCTCGTGGCGGCGGCGGCGACCGGCCAATTTGGAGCGCGGGCGCCGAGCAAGGCTGAGGTTCTCATGGCGCGGGCCCGGGACGCGCTGAGCCACGGTGACCTGGCCGCGGCCGAGCGGTTCGTGGCCGACGCCGAAGCGGCGGGCGCGGGCGATGCCCGCGGTGAGCCCTACGCCGATTCCCCAGCGAAACTCCGCCGGGAAATCGCCGCCGTCCGCGGCGACTTCTCGCGGGGTTCCCCGGCCGGCCGGTCCGCCCCGGCGCTGAAGCCGACGCACACCCCGGTCGATCCTTTCGTAGCGGCTCGCAGCAAAGCGGCCGGCGGCGCCTCGGCCAATCCCGCTGCCAAGAAGACCGCACAGACGCACCTTAGCCACGGACGCGACGCCGTCGCCCGGCGGGACTTCATGTCCGCCATCGACGCCTACCGCCAGGCCGTCTCGCAAAACGCCACGTTCGAACGCGGTGAGTATTCCCCGGCCGACCTGGCCGCGGAGCTCAAGCAGAACGGCGTAATGGTACCGGCGATGGCGTCGGCCACCGCCGGCCACGCTCCGGCGCCGACCGCCGAGCCGCCGCTGGCCGAGCGTCGCCCCGAAAGCCGCGCCGGCGGGCTCCGCCCGCTTGCAGGGTCGTTCGGCCCGTCGGAACGGGCGCCCGGCCCGGCCCCGCGGCCGCGCGCCATTGAAAACCGCACGATCGAAAACACGGCGACCCGCTCGGGCGGCGCGCTGTCTGCCGAGCAGGCCCAGCAGCAGACCTACCAGCTTCTCAAGCAGGCTCGCGTGAGCATCGCCGCTGGCGACACGGCCAACGCCGCGAAGCTCATCCGCGAGGTGGAGACCATCGCCGAGCGGGCCAACGTCCGCTTCACCGAACACCAGGATTCGCCGGTGCGGGTGCAGCAGTTGATCGCCCGCGTCAATCAAATCGCGCAGGCGCCGAACGTGGGCTCCGACGACGTGGTCTTCACCCGGCACTTCGCCCAAGTGCTGGTGGAGCAGGCCGATTGGCTGGCCCGCTACGGCGAGCCGGACCGCGCCCGCGACCTTGCCCAACGGGCCAAGGAGATGGGAGCGGAGTTCGCCCCCGGTGCGCTCACGCCGGACATGATTCTGGCGAAGCTCGACGGCCGGCCGGCGCCGCAGCCGCGGACGGCGCCGGCGACGCATCGCTCGGCGGTTCATCCGAACAAGGCGGAAGCCACCGCCTTGGCCGCGCGGGCCCAGGCCGCCCTCGACCGCGGCCGCCCCGAGGAGGCGTACCAACTGGCCCTCGCCGCCCAACGGCTGGGCGTGCCCGGCGACCAGTTCGGCCCCGAAGACATCAATCCCAGCCTCGTGCTGATGCGAATCGAGCGGGAAACCGACACCCGCCGCGCCAGCACCGCCGTCTATCGTCCCCACCAGGACTTCACCCGCAACCAGCCCGCAGCTTTCGACCGGTTCGCTCAAGCCGACGGCGCGGCCGTCCCGGCGCCGGCGCCGGTCGCGCTAAGCGACGACCCGCGGGAACTGATGGCCCAGGGCCAGGCGGCGCTCGAGCGCCAGGACCTCGCCGGCGCCATCCGCCTGTTCCGCGAAGCCTGGAAGCATGAAGACCAACTCGATCCCCGCACGCGGCAACGGTTGCAGGACCACCTGCAACTCGTCCGGCTGGGCGAAGAGTTGCCCGCCCCGCGGCGTCCCGTTTCCCCGCTGGCGCAGCTCGACCAGGCCCAGCAGGTCGCGTACCGCAAGCTGCTGGGGGAGATGGCCGAAGTCAAGGCGGAAGCCCGCTCCCTGGCGCGGCAGGATCCGCTGGCCGCCCTGAACAAGCTCGAGCAACTCCGCGTCCGCGTTCAGCAGAGCGAACTGACGCCCGCGGTCCAGCAACGGCTGCTCACCGCGGTCGATATCGAAATCCAGGGCGCCCGGCAATTTGTCGAGGCCAATCGCGAACGGATCGCGGCCGACCAGGACAACCGCGACGCCCGCGAGTCGATCGAGCGGCGTTACGCGAACCAGGCCGCCGTCGATCACAAATTGGCCGAGCTGGTGGACGAGTTCAACCTGCTGATGGATCAAGAGCGGTACGCCGAGGCCGAGGTGCTGGCCCGCCAGGCCCGCGAAATCGCTCCCGAGAACGAAGTCACTATCGCAATGACCTGGAAGTCCCGCTTCGTCTCGCGGATGCGGGCCCAGATGGCCGTCCGCAGCGCGAAGGAAGAAGGCTTTGTTATCGCGATGCATAACGTGGAGAAGTCCTCGATTCCGTTCGACGACAACGACCCGTACGCGTTGCCGGACGTGCGGACCTGGGAAATGCTCTCGAAGAGCCGCCGGGCCCGCTTCCGCAACCAGGACGGCCGCATCTCGCCGGCGGAACTGAAAATCCGCACCGCCCTCTCGCAGCCGGTGGACGTCCGCTTCAACAACCGCCCGCTGGCCGAGGTGGTCGGCACGCTGGCCGCCATGACGGGCATCAACATCGTCCTCGATCAGCAAGGCCTGGCGACGGAAGGGGTGACCAGCGACGAGCCGGTCGCGCTGAACCTGACCGAGTCGAGCATCTCGCTGGGCAGCGCGCTGAACCTCATTCTGCAGCCGCGGAACCTCAGCTACGTCATCCAGAACGAAGTGCTGCTGATCACCAGCGCCCAGATGCGGGACGCCGACGTGGTGACCTACGTGTACGACGTGGCCGACCTGGTCATCCCGATCCCCAACTTCGTGCCCAGCCACGACATCGGCCTGCCCGGCGCGATCGCCTCGGCCTACGCCGCGACCGGCTACGGCGCCCTGGGCGGCATGGCGCCCAACCTTCCGCCGACGTACCTCGCCGGCGGCGCGGCGGCGCCCGGCGGAAGCGTGCTTGCTCAGATGGGCGGCGCCGGCGGCGCTGGCCCCCTCGGTTCCCTGATGGGTGGGTCCCGTCCTTCCCAGCCCGCGGGTTTCGGCCCGGGCGGTCTGGGCGGCGGTTCGGCCGCCGACTTCGACACCCTGATCGACCTGATCACCTCGACCATCGCTCCCACGACCTGGAGCGACGTCGGCGGCCCCGGCTCGATCGAAGGTTTTGAAACGAACCTCAGCCTCGTTGTCAGCCAGACGCAGGAAGTGCACGAGGACATCGTGGACCTGTTGGAGCAGCTCCGCCGCTTGCAGGACCTGCAAGTGACGATCGAGGTCCGCTTCATTACGCTCAACGACAACTTCTTCGAACGGATCGGCGTCGACTTCGACTTCGACATCGACGACGGTTTGAACACTGAAGATCCGGACGACGTGCCGCAGCACGGCAATCCGACGGTGACGATCGGCCTGGACCCGCTGGGCCAGCCGACCGCCGACCTCGACTTGCAGTTCACGCAGGGCAGCTTCGGCTCCGCGGTGCCGCAGTTCGGCGGGTTCGACGCAGCGACGGCGGCCAACTTCGGCTTCGCCATCATCAGCGAGATCGAGGCCTTCTTCGTCATCCAGGCGGCCCAGGGCGACACCCGCACCAACGTGATGCAGTCGCCCAAGGTGACGCTGTTCAACGGCCAGCAGGCGTTCGTCTCGGATACCTCGCAGCGGCCCTTCGTCACCAGCGTCGTGCCGGTGGTAGGCGACTTCGCGGCCGCCCAGCAACCCGTCATCGTGGTCCTGAGCGAAGGCACGTCGCTCTCGGTGCAGGCGGTCGTCTCGCCAGATCGGCGATTCGTGCGGCTGACGCTCATCCCGTTCTTCAGCCGTATCGGCGAGGTCGAGGAATTCACCTTCCAGGGCTCCTCGTCGTCCGACTCGGGCACGGCCATCGCCGATCCGAGCAACGACGACTCCACGATTCGACAGAACGAATCCAGATCGACCAACGGCACCACGGTGCAGTTGCCGACCTTCTCCTTCGTCACGGTGACCACCACGGTGAGCGTGCCGGACGGCGGGACGGTGCTTCTGGGCGGCATCAAGCGATTGTCGGAGGGCCGCAACGAACGCGGCGTGCCGGTGCTGAGCAAGGTGCCGTACATCAACCGCCTGTTCCGAAACGTCGGCATCGGCCGCACCACGCAAAGCCTGATGATGATGGTCACGCCTCGGATCATCATCCAAGAGGAGGAAGAAGAGAAAATCGGCCTGCCACCGCCTCCGTAAGCCGGCCGGCCGGCGTCGGCGGCCGTGACCGATGAGCCACGGTCCTCAGCGGTGGAACAGAGCCGGGAGCGACGGCGCCAAGGCGGCGCAGCGGCCGCCGTCCTTTCCCTCTCTCTCTGGAAGAGGGGCCAGGGGTGCGGGCTTTCTCACGATCCGAACTGCGGCGGCCCTCCGCTACGCGTCGGGCTTCGCGTAAATCCAGCGCTAAGGTAACCGGGATTCCCTCCCGCGCTCCGCTTGCGGTATCCTCAGCAGGTCGGCTGCTTGGCCAGCGTTCATCTTCTCGTTGAGCGACCTCGCGATGCCCCTTTCCTGGAACGAAATCCGCTCCCGCGCCCTGGCGTTCAGCAAGGAATGGGCGAGCGAGTCCCGCGAACACGCCGAGGCCAAGACCTTCTGGGACGAATTCTTTCGCGTCTTCGGTCTCACCCGCCGCCACGTCGCTAGTTTCGAAGAGCCGGTCAAGAACCTTGGCGGCAATTACGGCTTTATTGATCTCTTCTGGAAGGGCATCCTGCTGGCCGAGCACAAGAGCCGCGGCAAAGACCTCGGCAAGGCCCATTCCCAGGCGATGGACTGCATCCAAAGCCTCCAGCGGGAAGGCCGCGGCGACGAGGCGCCGCAGTACGTCATCCTCTCCGACTTCGCCCGCCTCGCCCTGCACGATCTGGAAGAGGGAACGAGCCACGAATTTCCGCTGGCCGAACTGCACCAAAACGTCAACTTGTTCGGCTTCATCCCCGGCTACAAGAAGCACAAACTCACGCCGGAAAACCCCATCAACATCAAAGCCGTGCAGATCATGGGCGATCTGCACGACGCCTTGGAAGCTGGCGGCTACGAGGGCCACGAACTCGAACGCCTGCTGGTCCGCGTCCTCTTCTGTCTGTTCGCCGAGGATACCGGCATCTACCAGCGTTCGGCGTTTCAACTCTACATCGAAGACCACACGCGGGAAGACGGCAGCGACCTCGGGCCGCAACTGGCCTGGTACTTTCAAACGCTCAACACGCCGCCGGAAAAGCGGCAAGCGGGCCTGAGCGAAGAACTCGCGGCCCTCCCGTACGTCAACGGCGATCTTTTCGCCGAGACGCTGGCGTTCGCTGCCTTCAACCGCGACATGCGCAACCGTCTCTTGGCCTGCACGCGGTTCGATTGGAGCCGCATTTCGCCGGCCGTCTTCGGCGCCCTTTTCCAGGCGGTGATGGAGCCCAAGGAGCGCCGCCAAATCGGCGCCCACTACACCAGCGAACGGGATATTCTCAAGGTCATCGGCCCGCTTTTTCTCGACCGGCTCCATGGCGAGCTGAAAAAGGCCGGGCAAGATCGCCGCAAGCTCCGCAAGCTGCGGGACCAACTGGCCCGGATGAAACTACTCGATCCGGCCTGCGGGTGCGGCAACTTCCTGGTGGTCAGCTACCGTGAATTGCGGCTGATCGAGCATGAGATACTGCGGCGGCTGAACCGGCAGCAAGACGCGGCCGTGCAGCAACGGCTTGATATCGGCACGCTTGTGCGGCTGGACGTCGATCAGATGTACGGTATCGAGATCGAAGAATGGCCGGCCCGCATCGCGGAAGTGGCGATGTGGCTGATGGACCACCAGATGAACCAGCGGCTCAGCGAGGAGTTCGGCGAGCTGTTCGTTCGCCTGCCACTGACAAGCAGCCCGCACATTCTCAACGGCAACGCGCTGACGACCGATTGGAGCGAGGTGCTGCCGGCGGGGGAGTGTACGCACGTGCTGGGGAATCCGCCGTTTGTGGGAAAGCAGTTTCGCACGCTCTCGCAAGTCGAGGACATGCGGCGGGTGTGGGGCGGCGCGGCGGGAGGGCAGGTGGTCGATTACGTCGGCTGCTGGTATTTGAAGGCGATCGACTACATGCGGGAAACCGGGATTCGCGCCGCGTTCGTATCGACCAACTCCATCGCTCAGGGCGAACAGTGCGGCGCGCTGTGGAGGGAGATTCGGCGCCGCGGGTCGCCAACCATCCTGTTCGCCCACCGCACGTTTGCCTGGGAGAGCGAGGCCCGCGGCAAGGCCCACGTGCATGTTGTGGTGATCGGATTCACCCTGGCCAACGGAAATGGCAAGCGTATTTACGAGTACGACAACGGCGGTGGCGAGCCGTCGGTCGTACCCGCCGCGAACATCAACCCTTACCTGGTGGACGGTCCCGACGTACTGATCGAGTCGCGGACGTCGCCCATTTCCGACGTGCCGCCCATGGCGTTCGGCAACATGCCCAACGATGGAGGAAATCTGCTGCTCGATGCGGCGGAGCGAAAAGAACTGTTACGGCAGTGCCCGGAGGCGCGGCGATTGCTCAAACGATTTGTGGGAGCGGAGGAGTTTATCAACGGGATCGACCGTTGGTGCCTGTGGTTGACGAAGGCGTCCCCCGGCGAACTACGACGCATGAAACCGGTCCTGCAGCGCGTGAACAACGTTCGGAAACATCGCGCGGCAAGTCGGCGGGAAACGACCCGCAACCTGGCCGCCACGCCCGCGGTGTTCGGCGAAATCCGCCAGCCAGCCGGGAAATACCTGCTCGTGCCACGCGTCTCTTCGGAACTGCGCAATTACATCCCGGTGGGATTCCTGCCGCCGTCCGTCATTGCGAGTGACGCCACACTCGTTATTCCACACGCCACGCTCTTTCACTTTGGCGTGCTCTCCTCGGCGATGCAGATGGCCTGGGTGCGGCAGGTGGGGGGACGGCTGAAGTCCGACTTCCGCTATTCCGCAAGGCTCGTCTACAACAACTTCCCCTGGCCGCAGAACGTAAGCGAGACGCGGCGAGTGGCGGTTGAGGACGCCGCCGCCGCGGTGTTGACCGCCCGCGAAAAATTCCCCGACTGTTCGCTGGCCGACCTTTACCACTTCCTTTCGATGCCGGCCGAGTTGACCAACGCCCATGCCGCCCTGGACCGCGCCGTGGACCGCTGCTATCGCAGCCAACCGTTCGCCAGCGAACGCAAGCGGGTCGAGTTCCTTTTCGATCTCTACCAAAAGCTAACGGCGCCGGCGTGCGGCGGCTTTTGCTAACGCGGCGGGCCCGGATGAGGGCGGCGCGGGCCGGACAGGCGCGTCCCACATCTCCGCGAGCCTGCGGCGTCGCGGCTAAACGCTCGTTCCACGGCGTCACGGCTAAACGGTCGTTCCACGGCGTCGCGGCGAAATGGGGCTTCCACTTTGCGGGAGGCGCGCTATGATTCTGCATCTGTGTTATTTCCGCAATTGGAAGGACCAAACACAATGGCGTTGGGACCCGCTTGGCAAATCGTGGCGCCGGACCGCGCCGACGCCGGACCGCCGGTGGTGGCGGCGGCCATTCATGACGGGCACATCCTGCGGGACGACGTGCGGGCAATCAGCGGCCTGACGGACGACGAGCGGCTTCGTGAGGAAGACCCGTTCACGGCGGCATGGGCCGAGAGGTTGGCGGCCACGCGGATTATCGGCCGGCGGTCGCGGTTCGAGTTCGATTTGAACCGTCCGCCGGAGAAGGCGGTGTATCGCACGCCCGAGGACGCCTGGGGTCTGTCCGTGTGGCGCAAGCCGCCACCCGAATCGCTTCTTATTCAGTCGCAAAGTCTCTATCAAGGGTTTTACGACGAGGTGACGGCGGCATTCGAGACGCTCCTGCAAACGCATCCGCGACTGCTCGTTGTCGACCTGCACACGTACAACCACCGTCGCGGCGGACCCGACGCCCTCCCCGCCGACGGCGCCACCAACCCGGAAGTCAACCTCGGCACGGGCAACGTGGACCGGGCGACGTTTGGGCCGGTCATCGAGCGTTTCATGGAAACGCTGCCCTCTTCCCTCGACGTCCGCGAAAACGTCAAGTTTCTCGGCGGCTACTTCGGCCAATTCCTGAACGATCGCTTCCCCGGCCGCGTTTGCGTCTTGTCCATTGAAGTGAAGAAGTTTTTCATGGATGAGTGGACGGGCGAGTTGAATGTGCCGATGCACGCGGAAATCGGCGCCGCGCTGTCCGCCGCCACCGAGGCCGCCGTGGAAGAACTGCCCCACTGATGGCTCCCGACGCCGAACACGCCCTCCGCTGGTTGACTATCGCGGATTCGCTCCGCAAGGCCCTCGCCGCGACCGGCCCTTTCGAATCGCCACTGCCCGACGGAGGGCGGATCCACTTCGACCGGCGGTTGCCGTTTCTCATCGCGTACCGCAAGACTTCCCATGCGGCCCGCGAGCCGGGCGCGCAGCTTATCAGCTCAGAGGCGGCCCATCTGCTCGTCGCGCCGCACGCGGCGGGAACGAAACTGCCGCGGCTGGCAGACCTCATCGCCGATACCTGCGCGTACCTTCGTGAAACCCTCGGGGGCTTTTTGCTGGTCGAGGTCTGGCTCGAGGATCCCGCGGGCAGCGACGCGGTCTTTGATCCGGCGGCGGCCGTTGCTCCGCCCCGCCCTCGCTTCGCGGTCTGGTGGAACCGGCGCCGCCCGCTCATTCCCCCCGCCACCGCGATGCGCAAAGCCCTGGAATCGATCCGGCTGTTCCGGCAGTTGGCGGCAGTGGAAGAAGGGCCGATCGACCGGATCGCCCCGCCCGGCCACAAGCCGCTGATTTCCACCAATGAACTGATTCGACTGGGCGGTCATTCGCTCGGCTTGCAGGTGGCGCCGGTGTTTCTTGATGCCGCCACCGGCGCCGCCTACCCGCGGGCCCTGCGGACGATCAAGCGGGGCGTTAGCCGGGCGGTCAAGCAGGGTTGCTATCAGTTCATGCTTTCGCACACGCGCGTGCGGCCGAGCCATTATTACAGTTTGGGCCGGCGGAAAATCGCTCCCGTGGTGTGGCACGTGGACGAGCGGCTGGCGTCGGTGACCAGCAAGTTCGATTTGCTGCTACAGGCGACGCCGATCAACGTCGATCCGGCATGGCGGGCCTTCCGGCAAAGCCGGTATGAAAAGCCGCCGGAATTCCATTACCGTCCCGCCACGTTCGACACGGCGCTGCTCAAGCGGGAACTCTACACCGCGCCGATCGACCGCGTGGACGATCCCACGCTGGCCACGCTCCTTCGGCAGAAGCAGGACGACCTGGACCGCCGCATCACGATGCTTGCGGACGTCGGGCTCTCGCGGTTCGTGCAAGGAAGTCTGCAGGTGTTCGGCCGGGCCAACCCGGCGCTGGTGGCGACGGCCCGCGAGATTCTCAACCGCGTGCCGGCCCGAGCGCGGGAAGGCCGCGGGGCGGTCCTTTCGGCCGCCGCCTTCGCCGAACGGGTGCGGCAAGAGATTGAAGGCTACCACCGGCAAGATCCGCGGTTCACCGCCCAGGTCGATATCCGCGACGACCTGTATTCCGGGCTGCTGTGCTCGCAGGGCCGGCTGCTGATCGGCAAGGGGGCGGCCATTCCCGAGAGCCGGGCCGAGGCCCTCATTCATCACGAGGTCGGCACGCACCTGGTCACCTATTACAACGCCCTGGCCCAGCCGCTGAAACTGCTGAAATTCGGATTGCCCGGCTATGATGATTTGCAGGAAGGATTCGCCGTGGTCTCGGAATATCTTTGCGGCGGATTGACGCGGGGGCGGCTTCGACTGCTCGCGGCCCGGGTCATGGCCGTGGACGCGATGCTTTCGGGGGCGACGTTCATCGAGACCTTCCGGTCGCTCACCGGGGAGTTCGGCCTCTCGCGTCGGGTCGCCTATACCGTTACCATGCGGGTACACCGGGGTGGCGGCCTCTCGAAGGACGTCGTGTATCTGCGGGGTCTCGTGGAAATCCTGGACTATTTGCGGAGCGGACGGATGGAGCCGCTGCTGGTCGGAAAGATCGCCACGGAACATATTCCGATGATTGACGAACTGACACACCGAAACGTGCTGACGCGGCCCGCGATCACACCGCGGTTCCTGACCACCCCACAATACGAAAGGCGTTTGGCCCGCCTCCGCGCGGGACTTTCTCCCCTGGACCTCATTACGGAAAAAAACCCATGAGAATCGGATTCGTCGTCAACAACGTAAACACCGAGGAAGCCGGCTACACCACCACGCGGCTGGCCATGACGGCCGTCAACCGCGGGCACGACACGTGGCACATCGGCGTGGGGGATCTCGCCTTCGACCCCGACGGCTATGTTCGCGCTCGGGCCCGGGGCGTCTCGAAGAAGAACTACAAGTCGAACCATGCCTTTTTCGAGGAGTTGCAGGGCCCGAAGGCCCGGCAGGAGCGGATCACGGTAGATGAACTCGACGTGCTGCTGTTGCGGAACGATCCGGCCGAGGACCAGGGCCGGCGCTCGTGGGCGCAGACGGCGGGTGTGATGTTCGGCCGGGCGGCGCTGCGGCAGGGGGTGGTCGTGCTGAACGATCCGAACGCGCTGGCGACGGCGCTGAACAAGATGTATTTCCAGCTCTTCCCCGAGGAAGTGCGGCCCAAGACGCTCATCACCCGCGACCGGGACGAGATCAAGGCCTTTGCCAAGGAACACGGGGGCGACGTGGTCGTCAAGCCGCTGCAAGGCTCCGGCGGCAGCGGCGTTTTCGTGGTGCGGAAGAACGATCTGGCGAACCTCAATCAAATCGTGGAGGCGGTCACCCGCGACGGCTACGTCATCGCCCAGGAATATTTGCCAAGAGCGCTGGAAGGGGACGTGCGGCTGTTCATGATGAACGGCGAGCCGCTCAAATACAAAGGCAAGTACGCCGCCTTCCGCCGCGAGCGGAGCGGCGACGACATCCGCAGCAACATCCACGCGGGCGGCAAGAAGGCCGCGGCCGTGGTCGATGAGGCCGCCCTGCACATCGCCGAGATCGTGCGACCCAAACTCGTCGGCGACGGCATGTTCCTGGTCGGCCTGGACATCGTGGGCGACAAGTTGATGGAGATCAACGTCTTCAGCCCCGGCGGGCTGGGCAGCGCGCAATCCTTCGAGGGCGTCAACTTCAACCAGGCCGTCATCGCCGCCCTGGAGCGGAAGGTGCAGTTCATGAAGTACTATCACAGGAACTTCAATAACGTGGACATGGCGACGCTGTGAGGAGCGAGCCTGCGATAAGTCAGGCTATCGCCTGGTGATCGCCCAGACTTCATTGATCGTGACAAATCCATTCGACTCGGTAGCTCATACCGACTCCCGCAGCCGACGCAGAACTTCTTCGTGCGCGACCCGCCCCTGTTCTTTCATGCGGCGATTACAGCCACAACTTCAGCTTTCCTCCCAACATGTCCGGTAACCGCTTTTCCACGATCCGCCGCACCTGGTCGTCGTGGTAGCGGGTGCTGAAGTGGCAGGCGAGGATGTGGTGGTTCTCGAACCGGTCCCGCCGGGCGATCACGTCGTCCAAGTGGATGTGCCCGAGCTTGTGAATCTTCTCCGGGCGGTGCCGCCGGGCGACAAACGTCATCTCCATGATGAGCACGTCCGCCCGGTAGAAGTCGGGGTTCTCGTCCAGGCCGGCCGGCGCCGTGTCGCCCGTGTAGGCCACGCGGGGAAAGCGGCGTTCCTCGGTGATCTCCACGCCTTGGAATTTCAGATCGCGTATCTCCGTCCCGGAAAGGTCCCGGTACTGGGCCTTGAGTTTCTTTCGCCGTTCCCACACCAGGTAGCCGAGGGCCGGCACCGTGTGCCGCATCTGGTGGGCGGTGATTACCAGCTCGCGGGAGAGTTCGATCTCGTCGCCGGGCCGGGCCGGCATCAACTCGCACGGCAGCCGCCCGCGGTCGAGCCGCGAGTACATTCGCAGCAGGCGAAACACGGGATCGACCGCCGGCTCCGGGAGGTAAATGACCGGCGGCTCCATTTTCATCATCCGCCGCCGGGCCACGTACACCTGCAGGGCCGCGATGTGGTCGAGATGCGTGTGCGTGACCAGCCACGTCGGCGTCCCCATGAAGCTCCACGGCTGGGCGCCGAGGTCGAAACCGACCTTCATCTCCGGCACGCGCCAGTAGCTTTGCACCGCGGCGCGGGAATATCCCTCGACGGTGAATTCACCAAAGGCGCCGGAGGTGATGGGGGCGTTTTCGGTCACGGATATCGCTTGAGGCTCTGATTCGAAAGACGCGAACGAGGAATTGTCAGTGTAGGGCGCCGTCCTGCAAAGGGGCAATCTGTCCGCTAGTTGTCTTGGCTTGTCCACTCGCGCATAATGCCGAAAGTCGCCTTCGTGCCGACCGTTCGCCTTAGGCGCCAAGGGACGCCCGTTCCAAGAGCATGGACCGAGTGGCCCGCTTTGCATTCGCATTCGGGAAAAGCCGAATGGCCGATCCAACCAACGCCGTCAGGCCAAGGGAGTTCGTGATTGTGGGCGCTGGCGGTTTCGGGCGAGAAATGGCCACTTTCCTGAACGATTGTTGGCCCTCCGATTCGTTCCGCATTCGCGGCTTTCTCGCCCAAGAAACGGATGCCGTCGTACAGAATCGGGTTCGGTATCCGATTTTGGGTGACCCGGACACCTATCAGCCGCGGACGACAGAGCAATTCCTCCTGGCCATCGGCGCCGTTCCCTCGCGCCGCCGCGTGGTGGAGGCGCTGACCTCGCGTGGCGGTGAATTCGTGTCGTTTATTCATCCCACGGCCGTGATCGCGAGCGGGGCCACGATCGGAACGGGGTGCGTGCTGGCGCCGCACACCATGGTGTCGAATGGGGCGTCATTGGCGAACTACACGCTTCTGAACTACTACGCGTCGGCCGGCCACGACAGCGTCCTGGGGAGGTTCAGCGTGCTCAGTCCTTACGCCACGCTGAACGGGCATGCCATCGTCGAGGAGCATGTCTTCGTGGGAACCCATGCGGTGGTGGCGCCCGGTGTGCGCGTTGGCCAGCACTCGGTCGTGGGCGCCGGGGCGATCGTGCTCCAGGACGTTGCCGCCCGGAGCTTTGTGCGCGGCGTGCCCGCCAAAGCCAGTGAGCGGAATCAGGACTAAATAGCCTTGCGTGATTCGAGGAAACGGTCAGGGGAGCCAAGGGGTCAGGGGTTTCTCGCCGCCGGTGATTCAACCAATGTCACAGACGCTACCGGCGAGAAAGTCCTGACCCCCTTCGCGTTCAACTCCCCTCCCGTTCAACGCCGGCGAAAAGGTGACAGGCGCCTTTTCCTCCCAACGCGGTATGGGGTCGGGACTTGCTCGCCGGTCGAGCCCACACGGCGAACAGAAGCGTTTGCCGACGAGCCACCCCCCGACCCCCTGCGGCCTCCCAGAATTGCGAACGCCCATTTAGCTTCGTTCGCCGCAACCGATGATCTGCGTCTTGCGCCGACGTTTGCGCACGAAAAGGACCGGCAAACGGCGGGAGCGTTTGCCGGTCCGGGGGAGGGTGGAAAGGAAACGAAAGCGACGGAAACGGTTGCCTGGGCGGGCCCGCGTCCGGAGGGGGACGGTCCATCCGGCTTCGGAACCCGCATGAGAACGGTTTTTTGGAAGAGCATTCGCCATGCCAAACCGCTGCGGCAACACCGATCGAATTGCCGTTTTCGTGATAACCCCTTGTCTTGGTTGAGGTTGGGATGGGACGCACGGGCTGGCGCGGCGGCAACGGGTGTTCACCGCACGCCCAACTCTGAAATTGCTGCCAAGCCGCTTGTATACCTCACGCGGCCAGCAGTGAGACGTGTTCAACCTGCTGGAATCGGAGGGTCATGAGTGTCGCCAGTTGGTGGGCGTGCGTGGTGGATAGTCCGTCGATCGTTTCTTCGATGGCGGCCTTGAAG
>Ga0180437_10001693_pt1 | contig 37273 bp, 21 predicted proteins | sample SS_ome_4_FD_132410 | JGI IMG/M metagenome (GOLD analysis project Ga0180437, IMG submission 132410) | Hypersaline lake sediment archaeal communities from the Salton Sea, California, USA - SS_3_D_1 metaG | ecosystem: Environmental > Aquatic > Non-marine Saline and Alkaline > Hypersaline >...
GAAGCGCCGCGGAGCAACACCTCCTCCTCGGAGTGCTCATTGAAACCGATTACCCGCGAAACGCGTGGCTGTCCTACGGTCAGGGTGCCGGTCTTGTCGAAAGCTATGCAGTCAGCGCGGCCGAGCCTCTCCAGCAGCGCGCCGCCCTTGATGAGCACGCCGTCCCTTGCGGCTCGGGTTAGCCCGCAGACGATGGAAACGGGGGTGGATATCACAAGCGCACAAGGGCAAGCAATGACCAGGAGCGTGAGCGCCCTGTAGAAGCCAGGGACAAACTCCCGGCCGAGAAGCAGCCACGGGAACACCGCGACGCCCGCTGCAACCGCGCAGACGATGGGTGTGTAATAGGCGGCGAAGCGCGTCACCCATTGCTCAGCGGGCGACTTCCGGGCCTGGGCCTCCTCCACCATGTGAATTATTCGGGCAAGAGTTGTGTCTTCAGCGCGGTGGGTCGTTTCGACTACCAAAGCGGCCGAGCCGTTTATCGAGCCTGCGAAAACCTCGGACGCAGGGCCGCGCTCCACAGGCATGGGCTCGCCCGTTATGGGAGCCTGATTGATCTGGCTCTGACCTTCAACGACAACACCATCCAGAGGTATGCGCTCGCCCGGACGGACCACGATGCGAGAGCCTACGACGACCTCTTCCACTGGCAAATCCGTTTCGGCACCGTCATCGTGCTGGACTCTCGCGGTAGGACAGGTGAGGTCGAGAAGGCCGGCTATCGCCCTCCTCGCGCGGTCAACGGTCCACGATTCGAGAAGACCCGCGACAGAAAAGAGGAACATCGCCGCAGCACCCTCAAAGGCTTCATCGATGGCGATCGCGCCCACGGCGGCAACGGTCATCAAAAAGTTGATGTCCAGGGAGAACCGCCTGAGTCCCAGCAGCCCCTTCCGAGCAATGAACCACCCGCCGCTGACAGCAGATGCGCAGAGAAGGACGAAGCTCTGGACTTGGAAGCCGGGGACGAAATGAAGAATGCCTCCCGCGACTAGCAGGAGACCGGCCACCACGACGGACCCTAACCGGAGACGATCCTGCACGGTTACCTGGGGGCACGTCTCGCACCAGTCAGTGGCGCGAAGCCCGACGGAAGCAACGGCTTCCCTGATCGCCACATCCGAAATAGCCTCGGGGTCATAGTCGACAACGAGACGGGAGCGAACGAGGTCGAAGGCGAGGCGCTCGATTCCTGAGCGAGAGGACAGAACGCTGCGCAGCGCCGACTCTTCGTCGGCGCAATCCATCCCTTGGACTCTGTAGGCCTTCTCCGCCATAGATCCAGTCTATACGCGTTCGGGTGAGCTTTCCAGCCTGCGGGAGAGGGAAGGATATGAGAATGGCCCTCGCGCTGGTGTGGCCCAGAGGCCCCTATTTGAGCTCAAGTCTGAGCGTGACTACCTCGTGGGGCTTGACCTCCATACTGATCGAATCGGCACGCAGCGTGACGTTCCGGAGTTCATCTTCCATGAAGTTACAGAGAGCGGCCGAACGTATCGGCCTGGAGGTCTTGATCTCTGCGGCAGTATCGCGGCCGTAGGGCTCGTAGAAGCGAAGGATATACCCCTTACCATCGTGCGCGGGCTTGAAGGCGGTGAGGACCAGCTCGTTGTCGCCGAGGGACAAGAGCGACTCTCCCGCCGGGAGGTCCCCGGGCAACTCTACAATCGGGAAGGCTACGAGTGGGGTGTTGAATTCGTAGCCGCGGTGCGTGACACGCGCCTCCTGCCAGGTGCCGAGATGCGGGTAGAGCGAGTACCGTATATCGTGCCTGCCGCGATCGACCAGCGGATGGGGTACGGAACTCGGGTCGGGTGATGTGGGGCTGGTGAGCAAGCTGAGGCGGATGGTGTTGTCGAGAACATCGTACCCGTGCTTGTGCCTATTGATCAGGGCAGCGCCGCAGGCCCCGTCAGAGAGGTCAGCCCACCTTAGAGCGGGCACCTCGTACTTGGCCTTGTCAGTGGGTAGCTCGCGCCTCGTGGAACGCCTGCACGTGCCGAAGGGAATCTCGTACGTCGCCCAGTCACTTCCGACAGCCAAGGGGAAGGCGACCTTTAGGAAACGATTCTCCTCCCACCAGTCGATGAGCAGCCTGAAGTCAATGCGATTCAGTTCCCGGTAGAGGATGATTTCCTGTGTGAAGAAGGAAGTGGGAAATTCTTTCCCCGGGGTATTCCACACGAGGGCCTTTATGTACTTCCTCTTGTAATCGCCGAAAAGGCTCTTCTGCACACGGTATACTGCACGAACCGGGCCGCTTTCGACGAGTTCGATCCCATCGGCCTCCTTCAAGTCCCAGCGCTTTCCGGTGAATCCGCAGTCCCAGGCCCCGAAATCGCCGGGAAAATCCTCGAGCGCCTGGAGCTGGTTGGCCAAAGCCCCGGGCGCTATCAGTGACCAGCGGGAGTCCTTTATCTCGACACCCCGGATGTCGCCGGACTCTTTGTCCAGTTGAACCTTGAAGAAGTCATTTGCGAGAGAAAGGTCGCGGGCGTCGAGCCGGCCCTGTGGCGGTGGAGCTTCTCCTTCCTCCAGCGTGTAGTTCGCGAATCCCATGCCGGGGACGTTGTGGGCGACGAACAATGCGCGCGGCCGCGGGGCGTCGATAATCTGAACCGGCAGCCGGTTGCCCGCCGAGTCCACTGCGCAGAGGGGCTTGGGAAAATTTGGCCCGAGCGAAACCTCTACAAGATCAGTCCGCTGCCAGTTGAGGGGATTGAACACTGCGATAGAGCGGGAGAAGCGGGCACGCGTGCCGGCAATTGACGCGGCGGCGCGTCTGATTTCTTCATTCGCCTCTTTCTTGACGGACAAATAGTCGTCACCGGCATCCTGGTAGACGACGGCGACGCTTGTGCCGGGAAGGATATCGTGGAACTGATTGAAAAGCACCTTCTTCCACGGTTCGTCGAGAGAAGACGGCGTGAAGTCCCGGCCAAGCACTCCTGCGAGCCCCTGGAGCTTCTCCGCGTTGGTGAGGAGGAGCTCGCAATCGCGGTTCTGCTTTTTCGCCCAGCCGCAGGTTGTGTAGGTTTTGTTGTGAGATTCGAGGAAAAGCTCTTCGCGGAGCACAGGCATGGACTTGAGGTCCTCCGCATCGCGTATCACGTCGAGATACGACTTGATGGAACAGAGCTTAACGTTGGGGAACACGGTGAAGCGTCTGCATTCTTCAATCCTGTCGAACATGTCGGGAAGCGGGCCGCCGCCGTGATTGCCGAGGCCGAAGAGGATGGGCACGTTCATGAACCCGCTGGCAAGGTGAAAGTCCTTGGCGGCGGCGGCGAGCTCTTCGGGGTCGATCTCCTGGTAGTGGTCAGGCACGACGTGGAGGCCGATTATCCTTGAGCCGTCCTGCGACTCCCACCAGAAGGCCACTTCGGGAAATATGTTCATGCGGTTGTATCGGAGTTTCTGAGTTAAGAACGCTTCCATTCCCGCGGCGCGATAGATCAAAGGGAAGTTGGCGTTGTAGCCGAAGCCGTCGATGTTCCATCCGACGGATGATGCAGCGCCGAGCTTTTCGCGCGAATAGCGCTGACCGAAGAAAACCTGGCGGGCGAACGACTCGCTGTCGGGAAGGTTTCCATCCGGCTCGCACCACATTCCGCCGACAGGCTCGAATTGGCCGCGCTTGACGGCGGCTTTCATCTCCTTGAATAGCTGCGGGTCGTCCTCCTCGATGGCTTCCCAAAGGGCTGGCGAACTCTCGACAAAGACGAAGTCGGGATTCGCCCGCATGTTCTCAAGCTGGTTCTTGATCGTGTCTCTGCCGCAGACGACGGACTCGGCCCAGCGCCACTTCCAGGCAAGGTCCAGGTGGGAATGGCCGATGAGGTGAAGAGTGAATTCCTTCGCGAAGTGCGAGAGTTCCGTGAGTTCGATCAGAGCACGGTCCACTGCCTGCTGCAGCCCGTCGAGCGAAAGCTCGGAAACAGGAGGAAGGCGAAGGCCCTCGGCGATTCTCCAAAGCAGCTTTCGCAGATGCCTGCGCCGGTCGGCGGGAATCCGGCTGCGATTGATGCCTGTCTCCTGGTCCAGGTAAAGTCCCTTGCGGCGCGTGTCGGTGCTGAGGAGGGCGGCGGCAACGCGCATGCTCATAGCGACGTTGCGGATCTTCCACGAGAGGCCAAGCGCGTCATCGACGTAGACAAGCGCGCGCTGAATGAACGCCTTATCCTTGTAGGTATCGAGCTGGATTTGGAGCCACATAGGGTCTGACGGGATTTGCCTGGCCAGTTCGAGGTCCCCGTGAAGGAAGGCCGCCCGGCGACGGGAGCCGTTGACGAAGACGGGGCCAAAGCCGCGATGGTCGATCTTCAGCCTGACGGTCCTCTTCTCGTCGCCGGCCAAGAGGTGAGCCAACGGAGGCAGCAGAGCGGAGGTGCAGAACCAAGCCTTCTCAAAGGGGCACTGTTCGCCCGTCGATACGGTGGGGAACGCGGCAGCATCAGTCGGCGCCGGTGGTACTCTGAAGGAGGACGCCTCGGCCACAGCCCAACGGCGGATAGGCCTGAAAGCTATCTCCTCAAGAGCATTGGCGGCCTCGACGGCCTGCTCGTCGGAAGTGACGGCTACGAAACGATAGTTCGCGTAGGGCTTTCGATTGATCATGTTTCTCTCCAGCGGGACTGGCCTCCGTGGCGAGCGACCCGGTCCAGGACGACAGTGTGTCGCAGACGAGATCCCAAGATAGACGATCATGGGGAATCCGTAAAGAGGGAGGCGGGAAACGCGGGGGATGTGTGAGTGGATGAGGAGGCGGTTGCGGCTGGTTCAGCGTGGCGTGGGAGCGTATAATCCTGCTTCTTCGCGCGGGCTAAGCGCGAGGTCGGCTTTGCCAAGCCCACAAAGGAAGGAAAACACACCATGAGCGGGGAAGGTCAATTGAATCCTGAGGAACTTAAGGTGCGTATGGTCGGTCACTCCCACCTTGATCTTGCATGGCTCTGGACGTGGGGCGAGACGAAGAGGGACGTCCTGCCCGACACGTGGGAGGCGACTCTCGCGCGGATGGAGGAGGAGCCCGAGCTTACCTTCGAGGCAAGCCAGATGGCGTTCTACGAGGCGATGGAGGAGACGCGGCCTGACCTCATCAACGAGATAAAGAAGAAGGTGTCTCTGGGCAAGTGGGAAGTGATTGGCGGGATGTGGGTGGAGATGGATGCGAACATGCCTTGCGGTGAATCCATGGTAAGGCAGGTACTGCTGGGCCAGAAGAGCGCCGAGAGGATGTTCGGGCGGCGGTCCAAGGTGGGCTTCCTACCTGACACTTTCGGGCACGCGTGGACGCTGCCGCAGATCCTGCGCAAGGGCGGCATGGAATACTTTCTCTTCATGAGATGTGTCCCGGAGGGAATGGACAACTTCTGGTGGGAGGGGATAGACGGGAGCCGGGTTCTTGCGAGCAGGATGTTCTGGAGCATGGACATCTGTTCCGAGAGCTTCAACTTCCTTGAAGCTGTACGAGGCCGCGCCGAGCGCACGGGGCAGAAGGATATCCTCTTCTTCTTCGGCAAGGGGGACCACGGCGGCGGAATAAGGCCGGAAGACATCGAGAAGATCCGGGAACTGAGGGGCAGCCCTGGCCATCCGGAAATCGACTTCGCCCTGCCTACTACCTACCTGGACAATCTGAAGAAGTCGGGCAACGCCCTGCCGGTCCATCGAGGCGAGCTGAATACGACCTTTCCCGGCTGTTACACCACACAGTCCAGGATAAAGGAGTTCAACCGAAAGCTCGAAGTGATGCTGCTGGACACGGAGAAGATCGCAACCCTGGGAGCCTTCTACCACAAGGTGACCAGAAGGATCAGAAGCTACTACCCATGGCGCCCGCTAAACGATATCTGGAAGACCGTGCTGAGGAATCAGTTCCACGACATACTGCCAGGGAGCTCGACGCCTGGGGCGGTCGAGGAAACGCTGAGGAGCTACCGCAGAGCGGAGAAGAAGGCAAAGGGGATATTGCGGGAGGCAATGCAGCTCGTCGCGGGTCGGGTTCACACGATGGGAGAAGGTGTGCCCGTGGTGGTGTTCAACACTCTTTCGTGGAGACGCTCGGGCACGGCAGAGGTGGAGTTGGAGCTGCCGAAGGGAGAGGAGAGCTTCTCTATAAGAGGTACGAACGGGGAAGTGCGTCCGTGCCAGGTGGTCTCTACGGACAAGAGGGGCAGAAGCGCACTGGCGAGGATTCTATTCACGGCGGATGCGGTTCCCGGAACGGGTTACTCCACTTTTCACATCCTGCCCGGGAGGAAATCCAAGGCAGGGAGGGAACTCACAGCGTCACCCGAACATCTGGAGAACGAGTTCGTTCGGGTTTCCGTCGGGGCCGATACGGGCTTGGTCACCGAGATCTACGACAAGCGGCTGAAAAGGAACGTTCTGGCCGAAGCGGGCAATCGGCTGGAGGCGATCGCCGATACACCGCCGAGAATGGACGCATGGAAGATGGAGCTGACGGGCGATGCGGAAGAGCCTGACCTTGAGCGCGGTCCCACAGTTAACGAGAAAGGTCCGGTTCGGGCGAGCATCAGCATCCGAAGGCGTTACCGGGACTCGTGGTTTGACCAGCAGGTGATCCTGCACGCGGGAATGCCAATGGTAGACTTCAGGATCGACGCGCATTGGTACGAGCGCCGACGGTGCTTGAAGGTGGGGTTCACCGCGGACGTGGACAACGGTGAGGCTACTTTCGAGATACCTTACGGCAGCATCCGGAGACCGGCGGACGGCACCGAGTATCCCGCCATACGATGGGTGGATGTCTCGGACGACAGATGCGGGGTGAGTGTGCTCAGCAATTCCCGTTACGGGTTCGACATCAACGGCAGCAAGATAAGAATGACGCTGCTTCGAGGCTCCACAAGTCCCGACCCCGTGGCCGACATGGGCCGGCATGTAATTGAATACGCCGTCTACCCCCACGCCGGAAGATGGGACGATGCCGGGACGGTCATGCAGGGATATGAGTTCTGCCATCACCTTCTGCCGATGCGGGCGATGAAGTACGAAGGAATGATCCCGAAGCAGGGGTGTGCCGTGAGTATCGGGCCGCGCAATCTCGTAATCAGTGCGATAAAGCAGGAGGAAGGACCGGCGGGCAAGAGAATGGTGATGCGGATCTACGAGTCGGAGGGGAAGGAAACGGAGGGCGAGCTTCGATTCCCGATACCGGTTAGAGCGTGGGAGGCGAACCTGCTTGAGGAGCCGGAACGGGAACTGGCGAAGGGAGTGGGCACGGTTCCGCTTCGCTTCGGCCCGTACGAAATCAAGACACTGATACTGCTGTCGCTGGAGGAAGGGGCGGGAACGGACATATACGACTAAGCCTGCCTCAAGCACGGCGTGGATCTCCACCTGGCGGACGGTTGCAGAAGTGACTCCTGTGGGAAAAGCGCGCCAGGCGAGCCTTCGAAGTGCCGGTCGCCTTTCCAAATGCGAGGCGAAGCTACCCAAGAAGCTGCGGATCAGAAAACGGACAAATTTTTACAACAGCGCTGGTTGACAGGTATACGAAGAAGTCTAATAATGGGGCTTGGCGTGGGACGTCATTCATGCAAGATATTCCAGGTTGCGGGCATGGCGCCGCCAGTCGAGGGATTCGCGCAGAATGGAGGCCACAGTCCCCCACAGTCCCCGCCGCATGGTGCCCTGCCTTATCACCATGCGAGTGGCCTTCATTGCCCTGGCCCCACCATCGATTGGCGGCCCAGCCCTTTTTTTGCATAGCGGGCCGCGTTCTACGGTCCCAGCTTGTTAGACCTCCCAGTAAGCACTGCGCTCCGGTGCAGCCACATCGGCGGGTCTGCATAGTGCGTTTATTGAGGCATTGCCAATGCCCCGTGTGGTAACCAGCCAAGAGGGACTCCGCTGTTTGGTGGCCAAATACGGCCCTGATGATCCCGGGAACGCCGTGTTCTTGTCTCGGCTGGGGGGCAACGGAGTTAGGGAGGTAATGGCGGCGGACATTTTCTGGGACACGGGACAGGTGCCAGACCTGCAGTTGCTTCCCGAGGTCACGAAGATCTACGTGAATGAGGATGGCGAGGCCCCGGGGACGGCGGTGACAGAGGACATTCCGCGAGGCCGCTGGAGTTCGGGACGGAAGCACGTGACGGTGCGCTGCGAGCAACCGGAGGCCCTGCGGTGGATGTTGTCGCTATTGCCTCGGGGAGAATCATGCGAGATTGAGACAGAACAGCAGGGGCTGCTGCCCGATATCGAGAGGCTGGCTCGGGTCCGCGGCGCGGAGGAGCGCCTCTACTACACCGTTGACCGGGAATCCTTCAAGCCGTCCGACCACGCGAAGGTCACGTGGCTGGGAGAAGGCGAGGAAGGGGCAGTTGATCGATTCTCGGACCGGGAGTCACGGGACGGAGGACTGGCACGGTATTACTACGCGCTCCAGGCCGTGGGGCTGCCTTTCAAGACGGCGGCGGTTGTGGATTCCGGCCGAATCGTGTCGTTCTGTTGCGTGGGCTCGAAGACGGAGCAGGTGTGGAGCACGAAGTGGATTTGCACGGCCGCGGACCGAAGGCGGTGCGGGAACGGAAGGCAAGTGCTCTCGGCGGGCACGGCGGAGATCCTGGCGATGGGCAAGACCCCGATCTATTCCCTGCGGGAGCGCAACCTGGCTTCGAGGCGTCTATGCGAGTCCGTGGGATACCAGCTTGTATCAATAACGACCCGCGTGGTTGTTTCCTTGTGAATCCGCCGGGGCGAGAGCGCGCGGCGGTCCGGCATTGACACCCGGATAGGCCGGTGATAATATCCTGAACTCGCGTTTGGGTTCCAGATTTTCCATGTCCAACGCCAGCAGGGAGGTCGCAATATGGGGTTCAATGTCTACGTAACGAGAGTGATCCCCGAGCCGGGATTGGCCGTTTTGCGAAAAGAATGCGAAACGACGGATGTCAATCCCGACGATCGCGTGTTAACGAGAGAGGAGCTTCTTTCGGAGGTTAAAGGGCGCGACGGGGTGTTGTGTCTACTTACCGACAAGATTGACGCAGAGGTTTTCGACGCGGCAAGCGGGGCCAAGATTTTCGCCAACTACGCTGTCGGCTACGACAATATTGACGTTCCGGCCGCGACTGAGCGGGGGATCGCGATCACCAACACTCCGGGGGTCTTGACCGACGCCACGTCCGACATGGCATGGTCGCTGCTGTTCACCATTGCCAGAAGGACGGCGGAATCGGACAAGTACACCCGAGCGGGCAAGTTCAAGGGATGGGGGCCCATGCTGTTCCTCGGGGGAGACATCACGGACAGGACGCTGGGGATAATTGGGGCCGGGCGAATCGGGACGGCGTTCGCACGGAAGTCGGTCGGGTTCAGAATGAAGGTCCTCTACAGCGACGTCAGGGAGAACAAGGAGTTGGAGAAGGAAGTGGGGGCAAAGAAGGTAGATCTGGATACGCTCCTCAAAGAGGCGGACTATATATCTGTCCACGTGCCTCTGATGCCTGAAACCACGCATCTGATTGGCAAGCGGGAATTCGGGCTGATGAAGAAAAGCGCTTACCTGATAAACACCTCCCGCGGGCCGGTTGTGGACGAGAAAGCTCTCGTCGAGGCACTGAAGAGCGGCGAGATCGCGGGTGCCGGCCTCGACGTATACGAGAAGGAACCGGAAGTGGAGCCGGGCCTTTTCAAGCTCGATAACATCGTGCTTGCACCACACCTTGGCAGTGCGACAATAGAGACACGGACCAAGATGGCAACAATGGCCGCCGGCAATCTGGTGGCGATGCTCAAAGGCGAAGAGCCTCCCAACATCGTGAACCCGGAGGTACTGAAGAAGTAGATGGGGCGAGTAAGAAGGATACGCGTGGGGCTGATAGGACTGGGCACGGTGGGTTCCGGCGTGGCAAAGATGCTCCTCGGCTCATCGGGGAGACTCCTCAAGAGGTCCGGGGTCGAAGCCTCCCTCACATGGGCTTGCGACATCAATAAGGCAAGGACTCGGGGTCTCGGGCTGCGTCGAGGAAGCTTCACCACAGACTACCTCCAAGTGCTGAACGATCCCGAGGTGGATGTGGTAGTGGAGCTGATCGGAGGAACCACCAGCGCAAGGAAGGTGGTCTTGAAGGCGATATCGTGCGGCAAGCATGTTGTGACGGCCAACAAGGCGCTGCTTGCGGCGCACGGGGATGAGATATTCGGCGCGGCGCGGGAGCAAGGAGTGGGCGTCGGGTTCGAGGGAAGCGTGGCCGGCGGGATTCCGGTGATTCGCGCGCTGCGAGAGGGATTTGCCGGGAACAAGATCAAGTCTATATTCGGAATAGTGAACGGCACGTGCAACTACGTGCTGACCAAGATGACGCAGGCTGGCTGGAGCTATAAGCGCGCTCTGGCTGAGGCGCAGAGAGAAGGGTTCGCGGAGAAGGACCCGAAACTGGACGTAAGCGGCGAGGATTCGGCCCACAAGCTCGCCATCCTCGCAAGACTGGCGTTCTGCAGGAAGTTCGGGCTGGATGCGGTCCACGTTGAAGGTATAGAGAGCCTGGAGTCGGAGGACATAGGGTTTGCTGGCGAGTTCGAATACGTGGTTAAGCTTGTGGCAATCGGCAAATCCAGGAAAGACGGTGTGGAGCTTCGCGTGCACCCCACCCTACTGCCTGCGGACCACCCGCTCGCTTCCGTTAACGGGCCTTTCAACGCCATAATGATCGAGGGTGACCGGGTCGGGAGAGCGATGTTCTACGGTCAGGGAGCCGGGCAGATGCCCACGGCAACGGCGATCGTTTCCGATATAGTTGACGTCGCGCTGGGAAGGGTCCAGGTAAGCGTTTCGGAACTTCAGCATTTTTCGCCGTCTCTGCCTGATGGCAAGGCCTTAGGCTTGGACGAGGTGGAAACGGAGTATTTCTTGAGGTTCACGGCAGTGGATCATCCCGGAGTGCTGGCGAGAATTGCCGGGATTCTTGGGAGGAAGCAGATCAGTATCGCGTCAGTGATACAGAAAGGGAGAGGAAAAGCCGGACCGGTGCCGATAGTGATGCTGACGCACAGGGCTTCGGAGGGTAATCTCAGGCGAGCGCTGCGGGAAATGGACAGGCTTGCCGTGCTGCGCGAGAAGACGGTGCTTCTGCGTGTAGAAAAGGGCGCGTAAGAATGAAGTACGCAATAGTGATACCCGACGGTATGGCGGACTACCCGTGCGAGGAACTTGACGGCAAGACACCCCTCGAAGCCGCGTTCACGCCCAACATGGATGCGTTGGCGCTGAAGGGACGTGTGGGGCTTGTGAATACGATCCCCCGAGGCATGTATCCCGGGAGTGATATCGCGATCCTCTCGATCCTGGGATACGACCCGAAGACCTATTACCCGGGAAGAGCGGGATTGGAGGCTGAGAGCCTTGGAGTGGCGCTGGAGGACGACGATATAGCCTTCCGGTGCAACCTAGTGACGGTGGACGAGGACCGGCTGCTTGATTATAGCGCCGGCCATATCGGAACGAAGGAAGCCTCCGTTCTGCTGGACGTCTTGAACGCAGAATTGGGAAGTGATGAGATACGGTTCTATGTGGGCGTGAGCTACCGCCACCTGATGGTCTGGAAGCGAAGGCGAGGCATGGCGATATCCACCGTGCCGCCGCACGACATTATGGGCGAAAGACTGAAGGACCATCTGCCGAAGGGTGAGGACGCGGATGACCTTGTGCGGATTATGTTGTCCTCCCGCGAGCTACTGGAGAGGCACGAGATCAACACGGTGAGACTGGACCTTGGAGAGAACCCCGCCAGCATGGTGTGGCTTTGGGGTGAGGGGAGGAAGGCGTCCCTGCCAGCGTTTAGGGAGAGATTTGGCGTAAGCGGAGCGGCAATCTCCGGCGTGGGACTCGTGAAGAGTCTCGCCAAGCTCATCGGGTGGGAGGTCGTAGATGTCCCAGGCGCAACCGGCTACCTCGACACCGACTACGCCGCGAAGGGCAGGTATGCCTGCGACGCGCTGAAGAGCTTCGACATGGTATTGGTACACGTCGAAGCGCCTGACGAGGCATCGCACGAGGCATCGGTGACGGAAAAAGTCCGGGCTATCGAGAAAGTTGACAAGGAAGTTCTGGGACCGGTCGTCTCGGCAATCGAAGGATACGACGAGTACCGAGTACTGGTGATGCCGGACCACTACACACCCACGGAGGAGCGGACCCACACCTCGGAGCCTGTTCCGTTCCTCGTCTCCGGCAAGGACGTGTCGGTCGTCAGAAGCATTGATTTCACTGAGGAAGCGGCCAAAGAAACAGATCTCGTGGTGAGCAGAGGCCACGAGCTGATGGAGTACTTCCTGCGCGGGCAGCGCTGATGCGCGGCTAGCACACGACGTGGATTTCCAAGAGGCTTGCCAGTGCTTTCGGGCACGGTGGGCGCCGCTATTGTGAGGCCACAGGCAACAGCAAGGGTTATTTGGGGCGGCGCGCCCGGCGCTCCAGAAGCCGGAGACCACAGCGCCCCTTCGCCGTCGTGGGAGCCCATCCTGCGTTCCCCAGTGCTGACGGGAGGCAGAGGCAGCGTTCCCAGACTGATGAGGAGGAAGAAGGCAGCATGCAAGGCGGGGACGGCAGGACGGGTGACGGGCAAGTGCCGACGATTCCGGACGAGACTGAGCGATTCCCGACCTGGCGGGCGATAACACTCGGTTTCGTCGTCGCCGGGTTCATAGCGGTCTTTCCCACGTACGCACGCATCGCTGGAAGAGCATCGAAGCTACCCGCTCACGGTCTGCTTACGGCCCTCGTGCTGCTGGTTGCGATCAACTTCCTGGCGAAAGTCATCCGACCCGGATTCCGGATGTCGTTTCAGGAGCTGATCATCGTGATAGTGATTGCGATCATGGCGATGAGCATGGTGCTGGGCGACGTGCCGATTTATCTTATTGCGATAATAGCCTCCCCCCACTACTTCGCGTCGCCGGCAAACCAGTGGGACACGTACCTTCTGCCGAACCTCCCCGCGCATCTTTTCCCGACGAACGACGGAGGGGAGATGACGGCGTTCTTCACGGGTCTGGCACCGGGTGAGATGATCCCATGGGAAGCGTGGGCCGTGCCGCTTTTCTGGTGGTTCTCCCTGCTGGCCGCGATGCAGCTTTTCGCCGTGTGCGCGATGGTGATCCTTCGGAAGCAGTGGGTAGAGCGCGAGCGGCTGGTGTTCCCACTGGCGGAAGTGTCGATTCAGGTGGCTAGTGACAGCTCGGGGCCGAGACTGTTCACGCCGCTCCTTCGGTCAAGAGCTTTCTGGATTGGTGTTGCGATACCGGGACTTACGCTGTCGTGGAACGTCGCGGCACATTTCGTCCCGTCGCTTCCGCGGATACGATTTCAGCTTGGCGGAAAGGCGAGTTTCGTTCCCGCGAGGGGTTTCCCGCCGATATATCTGATTGTTGAACCTTTCGTGGTGGGGCTGGCGTTCTTCGCGAACCTGCAGGTGCTGTTCAGCGTGTGGTTTTTTGCGCTGTTAGCGGGGGCGCAGGTTGGGATAGCCAACAGGCTCGGATTCTTCTTGGAAGGTGCGGAGGGGGGTGTTGCCGCTGCCGGTGGGGTAGGCTGGCAGGGCTTCGGTGGAATGGCCGCACTGGTAATACTGGGCCTGTGGCGTGCTCGGCGACACCTGTGGGCGGTAGCGCGAAGAGCCTTCGGCAGGGACGGCAATCTGGACGATTCGACCGAGATTCTCTCATACAGGTTCGCATTCTGGGGCGCTGTGGGCTCAGTGATATATGTCGCGGCGTGGCTTGGAAGGGCGGGGATGACACCGGCTTACGCCGCCGTGATACTAGGCGGCTGGGTTATCGCATACCTGGCAGTGGCCCGTATAGTGAGCGAGACCGGGCTCCTTTACATCTACTCGGCGATTGCGCCGCAGTCGTTAGCGACGAATATGCTGGGCACAGTGGGCGTGCCGCAAAGCACCACCGGGGCGTTGGGGGCAGCGCAGATATCATTTCGGGGGGCCTACGACACGTTTGTGATGACTTCGGCCGCCCACCAAGGAAAACTCGCGCATGCGATGGGCGGAAGGCGAGGCATTGCAGCTCTGGGGTACATTTCGGCCATGGGTGCAGCCGTGGCAATGGCCGTGACAGGGATTTTCCTGTGCTACAAGCACGGCGCGGCGAACTTCAACCTGGGGCCTTTCAACAGACCGGACGCGTTCCTGGGGAGAGTGGTGAGCAACGCGAGGAACCCCGCGAGCACGAATTGGCCTGCTTTGGCGTTTTTCGTCGCAGGCGCGCTATTAGTGTGGCTTCTGAACGTGCTCGTGTGGCGGTTTCCGATGTGGCCCGTGCACCCGATAGGGTTCACGGTAGCCGGAGTGTTCCCCGTGCAGGCACTATTCATGTCGACATTCGTCGCATGGGCCGCCAAGCTGATCATTCTTAAGATCGGTGGAATTCCTGCATACCGACGGGCGGCCCCGCTTTTCCTTGGGCTCCTGGTGGGAACAGTCATAGGAACACTCCTGTCAATTGTGACTGACCTTATATGGTTCCCGGGCAGCGGACACATCGGCGTCTGAGAATGCTCCTGGTGTGAAATGCCGGGGCAGGCAGGCCCCGCCGAACAAGGAGTGTGCAACGTGAAGGCGATTCTCGTCGGATGCGGAGGAATGGGGCGGCTGTGGACGCAGTACCTGGAGAGGCATTCGCCATGGGATGTCGCCGCTGCAGTGGACGTCCGTCCCGAGGCACTCTCAGCGTTCCGTGAACAGATCAATTACCCCGAGGGGCAATGTTTCGGCTCTCTGGGAGAGGCCCTGGAAGCAACCGAGGCAGACGCTGTCGTGGTGACAACGTCGGCTGACCATCACAAGGAGGTCATCGTACCGGCGCTGGAGAAGGGCTTGCATGTGATAACGGAGAAGCCAGCGGTCACGACCTGGGAAGACGCAGTGGAGGTCGCCGAAGTGGCGCGCAGCAGCAAGGGCAAGCTGATGGTCAGCCAAAACTACCGTTACTACCACAGCGCGCTGGCGCTGCGCCGCTTCGTGCGAAGCGGCACTGCGGGCGCCCCGGCGTTTGCCAGCGTGACTTTCCAGCGAGGGCGAGGTAGGGAGGCCCCGCCGCTCCACAGGGCGCAGCACGGCGAACCGTTCCTAATCGAAATGGCGATCCACCACTTCGACACGATGCGCGCCGTTCTGGGGAGGGAGCCAGTTTCGGTCTATGCGAGAAGCTGGAAGCCGGACTGGAGCGGATGGCGCGGGAACGCGAACGCTGTCTGCTTGTTCGAATTCGAGAGCGGCATTCCCGTGAGTTACACTGGTCTTTGGGCCACGTGGAGGAGCCATACGGAGTTCCCCGGGAGCTGGGTCATCGACTTCGAGAAGGGTCAGCTGACGTGGGACGGCGGTACTGTCACGCATTTCGACGACGAGGGTAACGAGAACGTCATTTTCGACAAGAGCGAGGTCCCTACCGAACGCAGCGTGAGGGTGCTAGAAGGAAGCGTGAAGGAGTTCACTGCGGCGCTGGAAGAGAATCGCGAGCCGGAGACAAATATGGATGACAACCTGAAGACCCTTGCGATGGTTTTCTCCTCCATTGAGGCGAGCAAACGGGGGTATCCGGTCCAACTCAGGGCGTTTATGGACGAACGCGTATGAGGGACGAGGCGGCAGATGCGCACTGGAACATTGCCGCCGCTTACCATATCATGGTCAGGGCGGATGCGTACTCCTCAAGAAGGCAAGGGGGGAAGAGGAAGCCGATGCGACTGCGGGGACGTGTGGTAGCGGCATGCATAGCGCTCCTAGTACTTGGTCTGCCACCTAACGCTCCGGGGCAGTCAGGTCGGGGCCGCTTAGACCCAAGACCCGTCGTCCTGCCAGACCTTCGCGAGAGCGGGAACGGCTATCGGGTAACGGGCAGATGGGCGACGGGGTCGCCGCTGTGCGTCGCGTTCATAGATGACGTTCTTCTCGTGGGAAGCGGCGGCAACATAGTTGCCTACGATGCATCCGGCAGCAATCCGAAGCTGCTTTCCGTAGTCCAAACGCCCGGAGTGGTGAGGCGAATGCTCCCCTACGCGCAGAGGCTGTACGTGGCCAACGATTCAGGGGGGGTGAGAGTCATAGATTACAAGCGTCCCAGCAGGCCAGACGACCTGGGCGGAGTTTCAGAGTGGTACAAGGTGCGGGATGTAGCCATAGCGGGCGATCTGGTGGTTGTGGCAGCCCACGAAGACGGGTTATCCATTCGCAATCGCTCGAACCTGGAACAGGTCTCGACAGTCTCGCTGCCAGGTTACACAAGGCGGGTTGAGGTTTTGGGGGATATGGCATTTGTGACATCAGGCCCGGGGACGGGAAGCAAGGCGGACATAGATCTCTATCTCGTGGGTATCTCAGATCCCTCGTCGCCCGTGGTATCCCCCCAGAAATACGACAGCGAGACAGGGGTGTACGACTTTGCGGTCTGGGGCAGACGCGGATATCTGGCGGAGGGCAGTGCGGGATTGAGTGTTATCGGACTGATGGAGAAAACACGTTTTGGAAGGCTGGGGTCATTCATCAGTCCGGCAGTATCGGTAGTGCGTGATGAGGATCTGTTGTACTGTGCAGGGGGACGGTCTTTCCTGGTTCTGGATCCGTCCCAGACGCCACCGCAACTCAGAGGAGTTTACGAGACGAACAACACGCTGGGGGCAGTCGCAGCGCGGGGGGACCTTGCGGCGGCGATCACGGGACAGACAAAGGTCTCCGTGCTAAATGTGAGTCGTCCCATCGCACCGTCGGAGGTTGCGACGCTGGACTTCCCGGGGAACCCGGCCGCTCTGTTCGTCAAAGGAGACATCGTCTACGTCGCCGCGGGAGCGGACCACTTCGAGGTGCTGGATGTGTCTGATAGGAGCGCTCCGTTCAGAATTGCCGAGTTGGTCGGCCCAGGCATCGGTATGGGCGTATGGGTGGAAGGGAACCTTGCCTACGTCGCGACGAGGGTGGGAGTGGCCATCGTCGATGTGGAGAAGCCCAGTGAGCCACGAGTAGCGGGCTATATTGGGCTGCAGACCGGCAAAGAGAGGTACGCGAGTGTAACAGCCCGGGGCACCAGCATGTACGCCGCGTGCGGGGAAAGGGGGCTGATGATAGCGGACGCAAGTGACCCGAGCAAGCCCGCAATTATCAGCATGACGGAATTGAAGGGATGGAGCCACGATGTGTGGGTGGAAGAGGGAACGGCTTATGTGGCGGCTCAGAAGGGACTCGCGCTGGTCGATGTGCACGATGCGGCCTCCCCAAGATTGCTGAACTATATCGACACTCCCGGACAGGCAGTCTCCGTGGTGACAAGGAACGGGATCGCATTCATAGGCGAGAAGAATGTGGGGATTGAGATCTACGACTGCTCCGATCCTTCGAGCCCGAATCTGCTGTCAAAGTTGGAGGAGCCGGGGACCTGTGAAGGCGTGGATTTGAGAGGCAACTTGCTGTACGTCGCCGCCGCCGAGAGTGGAGTGTATGTTGTGGATGTCGCGAACTCGGAAGCCCCCAAGGTCGTGGGTTCGACCACAACACCGGGTGTAGCACTCGATGTCTCAGTGGGCGAAGGCTTCGTCGCCGTAGCAGATTTCACCGGCGGCGTCGCCATCGTGGAAGAAGTGCTCGATGACCGCTGATTCCAGCAGAGGTCGCATTGTCCGTTGACCTTCACATCCACACCACAGCATCAGACTCCCTGTGGACCCCAAAGGCACTGGCAGCGGAGGTATGGCGGGAGGGCTTGGCCGCATTCGCGGTGACGGATCACGACACCGATGCAGCCCTTGACGAAACGGCACGTGAAGCGGAGGCGCTGGGGCTGACCTTCGTGAGAGGGGTCGAATTCAGCTGCTGGTACAAAGGCGTTGAGGTCCACATCCTGGGATACTTCGTTGACAGAGGGCATCATGCGTTGGAGCAACTCATAAGGCGCATAGAGAGGTTGCTTGTCGAAGGTGCGACCGAATGCGCCAAGAAGATGAGGGCCGCGGGTCTGTCGCTGCCTGACTTCAGATTTACGGGGAAAAGGCATGCGTACGTGGAGCTGTCGCAGTCGTTAGTGGATTCGGGCGAGGCGAAAACACTAGAAGACGCATTCCGGATAGTGATCGATCCTAAGAGCAACTTCTTCGTGAGGCCTTTCCGTCCCGGTCCTCGGGAAGTGATCGAGGCGATCCGCGGCTCTGGCGCAGTCACGTCGCTGGCGCACCCTATTCGCCGGGGAGTGAGCCCGATCAGGATAGCCGAGGAAATTGACGCGTTTCAGGAGATGGGACTTCAGGCAATCGAGGTGTTCTCTCCGCACCATGACGCCGAGCACACGAGCATCTTGCTGGAGTGGTCGCGGGAGCGAGGGTTGGGGGCAACGGGAGGTTCGGACAACCATAAAGGGCTGCTGAGCGGAAGAACGTCCCGACTGGCGGACATCCCTGACTGGGTGTACGAGGAGCTTGTCAGTCTCCGCGACGGCTCATCCGCTTGAGCTTGCGAGGAAGATCACGTACATCCCGCCGACGTACATGAGCACCATGGCGGCAACGTCCCAGCCGACATGAAGAACAGACCTCGAACTCCGCAGCTTGAGCCCCGCCACCGCCACCATGGTTATGCTTATGGCCAGCAGGGCCGTCAAGAGATGGTCTGGCGAGACGTTGACGAAGACAGTCTGGGAGGGAGTGACGAAGTCCATTACGGCGGGAAAGACCATATTACAGGTGTTGCTTCCGAAGATCGTGCCCACGGCCATATCGATACCGCCTATCTTGAAAGCGCTCACGGACACGACAAGCTCTGGAAGGGTCGTGCATACGGCAAGGATCATTGTCCCCACAAAGGTCTTGCCGAGTTGAAGGCCGCCAATGGGAATCTCGGCAAGGCGGTCGCCGAGGAGGACGAGCCAGATGCCGGCCAACACGGTGATGACTGCGGACACGATGAAGGCGAGGTAGGCACGAGCGTGCGAGGAGTACTTCGAACGCAGAGCACCTGCCGGGCTGTCGGGATTCTGCCTTTCGAATACGAACAGCGTGCGCATTATCGCGAGGTATCCCAGAACCAGCAGGACGCTGACGATCCAGCCGGCATGAACCGCCGCGAGCGGAGCGGCGGTCCCCAGAGCCACGCCGAAGCCGACAAGGCCAATCATCACCACGCTGAGCGCTGCGGACAGTATGTGCTTCGTCTCAACCTGAAGGAGTAGGGGCCCCCTCCCCTGTGCAACGTCGAGTATGGCGATGATCATGAGGTTGTAGGTGCTCGCGCCCAGGACGTTGCCAACGCCAAGGTCGGCAGCCCCGAGTCCAAGGACTTTCACGGATCCGACGGAGGTGGTCAGCTCGGGAAGCGAGGTGACGACAGCCAGGAAGGCAAGACCTATCCACGCTCGGTTGAGGCCGAGGATTTCACCGATGGCATCGCCGGAGCGGACGAGTCTCGTTCCGGCGGCGAATATGATGCCCGCACAGATCACAAACTGAACGGCGAGCAGAGCCAGGCCTGCTTCCGAGATGAGTCCGTCCATAATCGCGGCCATCCCATTCAACCCCTTGGCTAGTCACGCAGTTTCCATCCCGGGCGACATCCGGAGCAACGCGGTTTCACTCTTCCCACGGAATTCTCTCATCCACGGCAAGCATAGTAAAGGGCTTGTGAGGTTCGGCTTGATACCAATACGCGGTGCTGGAGTAATCGTTGGAGAGCGCGTTGGCGTGGCCGTGCTCGATCGTCACCTTTATTGACTTGTGGAAGTACACGGGATCCTCGATATGGAACCGGTACATCGACGTCTTGCCCGAGAAATCGGCCTCCTCGGGATGACTCACAAGCGGATACCCGTGGTAGGGAGCGTAATACAGTTGATGGGGGCACCATGAGGTGTTGAAGTAGTCCTCTGTCCCCGTGCCTACCAGAGTGGGCATCTCGTCCCCGTCGATGAAGATCATGTCATCGCCCTCGCCGTACCAGCGTTTGTTCTTCGAATCGACGTTGAGGTTACATCCCACGTAGTGGCCTCGGCCCTCCGCTTCAAGAATAACGTAGTTTTCTTTGCCGTCGAGGTTGACCTTAGTGGGCTCCTGCGGGGGATTGACAGCTTCTGTTGGATTCTCCCTTCGCCACTGCGCGTGGAAGCGGCCAAGGTCGTCCCCGATGCCCTCGTGCTCCTCGTAGTCGATGTAGTAATAGAAGGCGGGGACCTCCATTGTCCCTTCGTTGGTGACTTCGATGCGGGCGCCGTCGGAAAAGGGCATGGGAAAGAAGCAGTTGAAGCCACGGCCCCTCTGAGGACTCATCTGCAGCGGAAGCGACGCGTAGTTCGCCGTCAGTCCGTGCCCGATACCAAAGAAATCGCCCACAGGAACAATAACGCTGGCGTTCTCTTCCCCGTCCCAGAACATGCGCAGGACAATTCTCCGAAAGAAGTGCTCCTCGTCGCTCCGGAGTGTGAACCAGATGTGCGTGATGATGCCCGCTCCTTTGATGTCAGCCAGGATCGCGGTATCGCCGGGCTGAATCGTCAGGCGATCCCGGTTGCCGCCGGTTCTGTCCCAGCTCGATTCCCTGAGTCGTCTGAACGGCCGGAGCACAGGAAGACCTCGCAAAGGAGCGGCTCCAGGATAGATCTCGCTCATCGATGTTCTCCTTCAGAAGACATTCCCAACGCCAGGGAATCAGGTCGGCTTCGCTCGGAAGTCAAGCGGCAGCACGGCCAAGTGAAATAGGGTAGCACACAGCGAAAGAGGAGTCCACCCCGCGGCGAGGACTGGTTAGCTGTAGTGATCGGCGAAATTGCCGTCGGAAACTGCTATGATGTGTCTTTCGGCACCATCAAGATGAGGAGAAACATGGCCACAACACGGTGGGACAGCATATGGCGAGACATCCGAGGGGAAAGGCCGTACTGGCAGGAGCCGGAGGAACGCGTGATCAAATTGGCCGATGTGCTCTGGAGGGAAGGGCGAAGGAGGGTCTATGACGTCGGCTGCGGAGTGGGAAGGCACACCGTCTTCATGGCTAAGCAAGGATTCGAGGCATACGGTTCGGACCTTTCGCACGAAGCATTGAGGCGGTGCCGGGAGTTGCTGGAGCGCGAAGGTTTGATGGCGGTGTTGACGTTGAACGACATGGAGCACGTACCCTACCCCGACGGTTTCTTCGATGCTGTCATAGCCTATCACACGATCTATCACTCAACTTGGGGAAAGCTGGTGAGAACCGTGGAAGCGCTGCGGAAATCCCTGTCATCCGGAGGACGTTTATTGGCAAGTCTCCGGTCGACGAGAGACAGCGCTTGCGGGATGGGAATCGAGGTGGAGCGGAACACCTTCAAGGGAACCAGCGGTGAGGAGGAGTCGGTCACTCACCACTTCTGCGATGAGGATGAGCTGAGGGAGTTAATGCAGGGGTTTTCGAAGGTGGAAAGCGACTTGGTTGAACGTGAACACGAAGGGGACGGCAAGGAACACAGAGGCGCGCACTGGATGGTGCTCGCAAGTAAGTGAAAGGTCAGTTGACAGTGGGGGTGCGAGCCCGTAGCATTACCGGCTGAAGTCAGTAGGGAGAGAGATATATTGCGAGGTACTGGCTTGGTCCGTCGTGAGCTCCTGCAAGTGTTGATAGTGGTTGCTTTCAGCGCAAGCGTAAGCGGAGTGTTCGCTAGGGCCGAAGACAACTCCGGAGAACTCTCGCGGGGTGCAGCGCTGAGGCAAGGGGATGCGCTCGTAAGATCCGCGCAATACGATAAGGCCCTGAAGATTTGGCGACAGCTCGAGCAGCAGTACCCGGAAGACACGGAGGTACTTCTGCGAATCGGTGTGGCCGAATCGATGCTTGAGAACCACGAGAAGAGCGAGAAGGCATTCACCCGGGCATTGGAGATCAATCCCGAAGACGCGACTGTCACCTACAACTTCGCGCTTATGCTTCTTCGATGTGGGGACGAGGCGAGGGCGGAGAGATGTCTCAGGAGGACGCTGGAAATCTTTCCCAACTACCCCGAGGCCAACTACCATCTCGGGCTGATAGCGGAACGGCAGGGCGATAGGGACGGGGCGGAGCAGTTCTACATAAAGGAGATGAATGAGAATCCCAACATGCCACGGGCATGGGCAGGGTTCTTTCGCCTCAAGAACGACGACGAAGACAGGGATGAGAGCGCGGACAGGTGGATGCTGAATTTTGCAGCGATCTGCGCCGCCCTGACGATCCTGATACTGGTTCTGGCGAGAAAGCCAAGGGTTCAGCGACATGAGCAGAATTAAGACATGGATCTTCGTGATAGTGGCTCTGGCCTTTATCTCGACGGTTACGCTCTTCGACCCCGCCTACATCTCTGACGCATTCCTGAGCAGACTGATCCCCCCCAAAGCGGGTCTGCAGGAGGAAGACGTAACGGTAAGAGTTACCTTCCCGGGCCCCGTGGCGCGGGATGCAGAAACGATCGTGGTCAGAGACGCCACCGACCCTGCCGGGAATGTGGCGGCAGAGGACTCCGAGGCCGTCATCGGGATCGTGGATGAGGTGGCGCCTCGGGTAACTGGTCACGCGGTTGCCATTTCGGACGGAATGGCCAGTATCGTTTTGAGTTTCGATGAGCCGCTCGGGGATCCTGAAGCAATCGACACGGGGAAGTTTTCGCTGGGTGTAGGGGAAGGTCAACGGGCAGACTTCACAGAGGCGGAAGTAACATACGAGCCCGAAGGCTATCTGTTGAGAATGGGTCTCCCCTCCCCCAAGTGGTTGCGTCCGGGCGGGCGGTACTCGCTGTCGTTTGAGGGCGTCTCCGACATAAGCGGAAATATCCTCACGCAAGAGACCGTGGCTGGCGTGGTAAGGGCCGGTGCCGCACCGACGAGGGTGGTGTCGGCCCGGCTCAACACGGGCGAAGATGAGTCGGGAAAGGTCGCTGACATTCAGTTCTCGGCGCAACTGGATCGCGAGTCGGCCGAATCGGTTCTATCTTACAGAACGTCGTCCGGAGACTTGTCGCGGCGCGCTCAGTTACTGCCCGGCGGCGACCGAGTGAGGCTGGAACTCAAGGAGCCAGTGGTTCCCGGCGAGGCAACTATCGAAGTCAAAGACGTGTCTGACTCCGCGGGCGGACCTGTGCCGCGAGTGGCTGCTCTTGAAATTCACCCAGCCGAAGAGGTCGCGCCCGAAGTGCTTGAAGCAAGTACCGAGGCCGTGGAGGGGTTCGCCAACGACCTGGTAACGGTAACCTTCTCCGAACCTCTGGCCATTGCCGACGCAACAGAGCCGGGCAACTACTCTCTGGAAAGCCCGATCGGGACCGAGATTCCTTTAGCAAAGGCGTCCCTCTCCTACGACGGCCCGTCGCGGAGTGTCACGCTGACACTTGCCGCTCCCGACCTGACCCCCCGGGATTCATTCAGGATAGGGGTCAAGGGGGTCCGTGACGTCTCTGGAAACATGATCAAGGCCAAGACGCTCGACGGGGTGGTAACAGGCGATGTCAAACCTCCGGGGATTGCGGAGGCAGTGCAGGACCTTTACGCAGACGAGATAGGGGCAACAGTGGACATCCGCCTTACCGAGCCCGTGAGCGAGATTTACCTATCGGACGCGGAGAATTTCCGCATCACCGGTCCGCAATCGCCGGTCTTGCTCCGGCCGCGCAAGGACGGAAAAGGCGTCCGCATAACCTACGACTGGCCGCTTGTACCAGGCAAGGTTGAGTTCACAATTAAGGAGCTGACCGATCCGGCAGGAAACCGCAGCGAGGACCTCCGCGCACGGCTAGAACCGAGCGAGGTGAAGCCGCCGCTGGTACTGGGATCGACTTGCGAGGCGGTCCCCGGGCTCGGCAATGACCGCATAACGGTTACTTTCAACGAAGCGCTAATCCGGGCCGAAGCAGAGGACTCCGCCAACTATGCTCTCCAGTCTCCGCCCGGAAATGAGATCGACCTCTCCGGGTCGGTCTTCACCTATGTCCCGGCAACGCACCAAGTGAACATCGAGGTTAGGGCCGCAGACCTTAAGGTGGGCGATGAATATGCTATCTTTGTCACCGGCGTGAGCGACACAGGCGGCAACGTTATGGGCAAGACTGTGACAAGCTCGGGGGTGGTGGCCGGCGACGGGGAGTCACCGCGGGTGGCATGGGCAAGGACCATCAAGGGCAAGGGAGCCGAAAGCACTGATATCCTGGTGAAGTTCAGCGAGGCAATCGCTGAGGAGTCTGTTCGGGACGCCTCTTTCGAAGGAAGGACAGCGCTCTCGAGGCCGGCCGAACTCTCTGAGGACGGCACTTCCCTAGTCCTGCACTTCAAGCCGATGCTGCTTCTGGGAACGTGGGCGCAGGGATGGATCTACGCGTTAGAGTTGGCGCTGCTGGTGATAGGCGTATGGCTGGTGGTGGTGAAGGGCAAAGGCCTGCGGAGGATCGGGGGGGCAATTTGTGTCGCGGCCGTGGCGCTGCTGGTGTTCTCGGGGGTGACGAGGAGCGCCAACACTATCGTAATCAGCCAGGTTTCGGACCCTGCAGGCAACATTGCCTATTCGCTTAGGGCTAGGATTGGCGGGGGATACCATGCCCACGCCGAGAAGGAGTTGGCCCCGGAGCAGGCTGAAGAGAAGGCCGGGCAGGCCCGGAAGCTGGTGTCTGCACAACATCTGCTGCAAGCGAGCCAGAAATTCGTCAACAAGGCTCTGAAGGCGCGGGAACTGCAGCTCAAGGTAACTGTCATCAACGGCGCTTCGGTTGACGTTTTGTTCGACTCGCCGATGGAGCTAAGCTCAGCAGAAGACATCAACAACTACTATCTCAACGACGAGGTGGATGTGCAGAAGCGGCCGCAACTTGCGCTGCTTCTACCCGACGAGAAGACCGTCAGACTGTATTTCTCCAAACCACTTATCCCCGGCAGGGACACACTGTTGGTGAGAAACGTCGCGGGGAAATCCGGCGGGATGATGGAACCCAGAGTCATTGCGGCTGTGAGGATAGAACCGGCAGAGCGCACACCCCCCAGCGTGACAGGGGGCAGGGCGACGGTGGCCTCGGGCCCCAACAACGACACTGTGACGGTATTCTATTCCGAACCGGTAGTGGACTCAGACGCTACTGATCCCGGGAACTTCGTCGTACAGAGCCCCCCAGGTACTGAGGTGTCGCTAGCAGGAGCAGCGCTGTCGTACGTCAAGGGGCTTTCGGCAACATCTGTCAGGCTCAAGTCGAACCTTCGCTACGGTCAGGAACTCCGGGTCGCCGTTTCGGGCGTACACGACTTGTCAGGGAATCCGCTCGCGGAGCCCGCAGAGTTCGAGGTCGCTGTCCAGGGAGACAAGCACGCCCCGGTGCTGGTGAGGGCGGTGAAGAACACCTCCGTCGACCCATCCGGCGCAACGGTTGACGTTATGTTCAATGAGGCACTGGATCCGGTCAGCAGTACGGACACGGGACACTATCTTCTCGGAAAGGCCGGCGCCCTGCCGTTAAGGGCGGAGGTGGTGCAAAAGGTCGCTGCACCAAAGGACGAGGAGCTGCTTCATCAGATCGACATGATTTCGGACGCAGACCTGGCAACGCTGATGGAGGAGTTCACCTCCTTCCCCAAGGGAAGCGCTTATAAGACCAGGACTGTGGGGTACGGAGGCGACCGGGAGGCAGCGGAGTTTATCGCCGAGGAATTCCGGCGGCTGGGTCTCCGCCAAGGCAGGTGGCAGGATTCCAAGGTCGGGTCCGTCATCGAGGAGTTCCCCGTAACCGTGCCGATCGACAAGGGTGCAGAGCTGAACACACCTGAAGGGGACAAGATCAAAGTCTTCTGTCTGTGGCCCAACCACGTGAAGACTTCCTCCCTCCCGAGTGAGGGCGTTACTGGGGAGTTGCTCTACGTCGGGAAGGGCGATTTCGCCGCATACAACGGTCACGACATGGACGCAGGCCCGATCGTGGTCATGGATTTCGATTCGAGCACGAATTACGTCAAAGCGCGATGGCTGGGTGCCAAAGCCGTCATCTTCATACCGGAAGACGAATCGAGGGTCGTACAGGGCGAAGCATACACGAAGTTCCTGCAGGTGCCGGTGGATATCCCGAGATTCTGGGTCAACAAGCAGGATGCGGGGAAGCTCAAAGCGCTGTCGGGAGAAGAGGTCAGCCTGCGGGCGAAGATGGATTGGGAGACGGTCCAGGCGAGCAACGTCTATGCTTGGATACCGGGCGCGGACGAGGAGTTGCCAAGCAGCACGGAGGCAGAGCCGGACCTTTGGTCGGATCACGTGATAGTGGTCGAGGCCCACTACGACTCGATGTCAATCGTGCCTGGCCTGTCACCGGGCGCTGAGAATGCCTGCGGAATAGCGGCGATGCTGAGGCTCGCCGAAACACTGATGGCATACAAGCCAAAATATACGTTCCTGTTTCTTGCCACTTCGGGCCATTTTGAGGGACTCAAGGGAGCGTTCGAATTCGTTTACAGGCACTCACGCGAACAGAGCGAATTCTACAAGGAGCGGATACCCGAGCGCGAGAAGATCGACTTCGACCTAATGCTGTGCCTCGACCTATCGAGCAAGAACGACCAGGTTGCGGCTTTCTCCGAGGGTAACTACGTGAAGTACAAGTGGAACTACGTCACCCTTCGGAAGAACGTTGTCAGCCCGTATGTGGAGAAGCTCGCGGAATACGCGAACGAGGTGGTACCCGGGAAGCCGCCAGGGTTCTTGGACGCCGTAAGCCCGAAGGGGCGCTCGTGGCGAACATACATGCCCACACTTCTGGGGCTCGACCACGAGGCCGCGAACCTTACCGGAAACACCGCGTTCTCGTTGGCAACTCCGCACGACCTGCGCGAGAAAGTCGACACGCCGTACGATCGCCTGACGGATGTGAACATACCAAACCTGACGAATCAAGTCCAAACGATCGCCGGGATTCTCATGAAGGTGGGAAGAGATGAGGAGTTCTTCGCCGGGTCGAAGATCGAGCTGGACGATCTGGGACGAGCTTTGAGCGGAAACGTCGTCTGGTTTGACAGGAGCGTGAATTTCTTCGTTCCGAAGGCGGCATTGGGCAACGCGGTTGTGGCGTATGAATCGATCGTGCAGAAAGAGCCGCGCGTGAAGAGCTATGCCGGGGTGAGGACCCTCGCGACAACACAGGCGGCGGAGGGTAATCCCAGATGGGATGACGGCACCCGGGGCTACGAACTGGTTCCGCTTACGGCAAATGCGCGCAGGTTCGAGATACGAATGTGGGACCACAGCATCAAAGATACCATGGGCGGCAGTGCGACCGTCGCCACACCTCGAGGCGTCTTCGAGTTCGACTTGACGGATGATGACGGAGACGGGGTGTGGACAACTGAGGTAAATGCCGAGAGAAGGCATTACAGCGTCGGGTCCGCTTACGCGGCCATTTACATCCTGGGTCCGATATTCCTGATGGGGTTGCTCCTTAATAGGAAGCGCAACCTGAGCAGCATAACTCGTCGGATTTCAGGGGCCGTAGCTCTCCTGTCAGGAGCTGTGATTGTCGGGTGGGTGGGCTTCGTTGCGTTCCAGAGCGATCTGCTGCCCGCGGGCGTCGAGGTCAAACCCGGGGCTCTTGAGCCAACGGTGAAGTCTCTGAGCCTTGTGGCCAAAGAGGGGAAGCCCTTCGTAGTGTGTGGTGACATTCCGGCCAGCTTCGGAGACTTCAACGGACAATTCCGATTCCCGGTGAAGGTCAACCAGCTCGATAACGTCATCAGCTCCTATGTTCTCGACGAGGACGGGAGAATAGTCTACGCGCCCGACCGAGGGGAGGGTGGCGACAAGACCTACGCGATGAAGCAGCCTTTCGGCTGGTGGGAATCGGAAATGCTGCAGGTGCTGTTCCCGTGCAGGGCGCTGAGCCTGTTTGAGGCGGTTGATTCGAGGTATCTGACCGTACTCGATTCAATGGTGGTGCTGGGTGAGGATGAGGCCGCGCCGCAATGGTTCGGCTACGACTACGTTTCCGGCCAAAGCACCGTGGAGGGGGAAGCGGTCGACGCGGCAGTAGTATATGCCAAGCGTGACGAGGGAAAGGAAGCGAGCCGCATCAAGGTGATGATGAGCACCGGGCTGCTGGGCATCAAGTACCTGCTCACGAACGCACCTGACGAGCTTCTGGAGAGACCCGTTACGCCCCAGGAGGTTACTCCCGAGCTTCTGGATGCCGCACGTGGCACGGGATATCGGTCGGACAGCGGCATTATCCTCCGTCCGTCATTCCTGGGTGCGAAGGACATGTGGGTAATCGACGACGTGAGGATGAAACAGCTCGAGGCATACCGTATAAAGAACCAGAAGCTGCGGATGCTGCACGAGCGGGCACGGGGGGCGCTCATGCGGGCGCAGGAGCGCTGGGAGGAGCGGAAGTACGACGAGTTCGTTGCTGCGTCGCGGGAAGCGGCGGGAATAGAGACGCGGGGGTACCCGGACGTCAAGAAGACCGCGAACGACACTGTCAAAGGCGTGATTTTCTACTTCGTGCTGCTGCTTCCGTTCTCCATGTTTGTGGAAAGGCTCCTGTTCGGGTTTGTCGATATCCGCAAGAGGATCGCGGGGTTCGCGGGGATATTCGTGCTGGTGTTCATAGTGCTTCACTTCGTGCACCCGGCATTCAAGCTGAGCACCTCTCCCTACATAATCTTCTTGGCCTTCGTCATGCTGGCGCTGGGCGGCGCGGTTTTGACGATCGTGCTGTCGAAGTTCAACCAGGAAGTGAAGAAGATCAAACGCGCGGCGGCGGGGGTCTACGAGGCGGACGTGGGAAGGCTATCAGCCACCAGCGCGGCAGTCATGCTGGGAATATCAAATTTGCGCAAGCGAAAGGTGCGCACTTCGCTCACCGCGGCAACGCTGACGCTGCTCACCTTTACGGTGTTGTCGTTCACGTCGGTGGTCACATCGATGAAATACTACAGGCTGCCGCGGCCCAACTTCCCCATATATCAGGGCATGCTGATAAGGGATAGGAACTGGAGGGCCCTGCAGCCGTCGGTCCTGGACTACGTCGACAGCGCGTTCGAGAAAAGGGCCAAGGTCATTCCTAGAGCCTGGTACATAGCGAAGGTCCGAACGGAGACGGAGGTAATTGACGTCAGGAACCCGGCGTCCGGCGAGACGACCACCGCCAGTGCCCTGCTGGGCTTGACCTCCGACGAAACGCTGGCTACCAAGCCCGACCAGCTTCTCGTCGGAGAGAGAAGCGATTGGCTGCGCGAAGACGACTACAAGGTCTGCATCCTTCCCAACGACATGGCAGACCTCCTCGGGATAACGGCCGATTCGGTGGGCAGGGAAGGAAGCGCCAAGATATGGATGCTTGGCGATGAGCTTAAGGTAATAGGACTAATCGACTCCGAACGATTCAACAAGCTCCGCGGGCTCGACGACGAGAAGCTCACGCCGGTGGATATGGCGGCGGAGTCTGCGCGGATCGAGGAAGGGATCAGCGAGAGCCCCGACCTGGCGGCGTCGGAGCCGATCCAGGCCTTCGCGCATCTGGAGAGTTCGAACGTTGCGATCGTGCCGTACAAGTTCCTAATAGAGCGGGGCGGCACGCCCAGGTCGATGGCGGTTACAGCCTTCGAGCCGGGCAGCCTTCTGGAGGAGGTGGAGGATTTCCTCTCTCGCGTTGCGATGACGATCTTCGTCGGAGAGGGAGATAGCGTCACTGCGTACAGCTCCATGGGGGCAACATCCATAAGAGGCATAGCGAACCTGATCGTTCCCATCCTGATAGCTTCGCTGATAGTCTTGAACACAATGCTCGGCGCTGTGTACGAGCGAATGAACGAGATCGGAATATACAGTTCGGTTGGGCTCGCGCCGACCCACGTTGGGGCATTGTTCCTGGCGGAGGCGGCGGTGTTCGCAACACTGGGAGCGGTCCTCGGCTACCTTATAGGGCAGGTCACTACGCTGGTGCTCGCGAAGACCGGCCTGCTGTCGGGAATGTTCCTCAACTACTCTTCGCTCTCGGCGGTCTGGTCGACGATGGTTGTCATGGCGACCGTGATCCTGTCGACCATATACCCTTCGAAGAAGGCAGCCGACTTGGCGGTGCCGGACGTTACGCGCCGGTGGAAGATCCCCGAGCCGAAGGGTGACGAATGGGTGTTCGACTTCCCGTTCACGATGAGCGGGAAGGAAGTGCTGGGCATGCACAGCTACCTTGCAAAGGTCTTCGACACCTACACTGAAGGGTCAACAGGGGGTTTCGTGGCGGAGGACGTCAAGCTCGATGCGAGAGTAGTCCAGGACGAGCCCGAGTATGTCCTGTCGATGCGATGCTGGCTAGCGCCGTATGACTTGGGCATAAGTCAGACTGTGATGCTCATGGCCATTCCAACGGGGGAATTCAACATATACAAGGTCGAGGTGCATCTGATCCGGTTGAGCGGAGATGTGGCTTCGTGGAAACGCATCAACCGCGGTTTCCTGAACATGCTTCGGAAGAGATTCCTGGTCTGGAGGACCGTACCTCCGGGCGAGAAGGAGAAATACAAGAAGGAAGGCGAGGATGCGCTCGCAGGCAAGCTTCGGGCCGGCTCATCCATATGAGGCACGTGGGCGTTAGCCGAAGCGAGGGATGAAGGAGGCGGACTGGCTTGGCGGTCGAATCGAGCAAAGTGACAAGCGACGATCAATACGAGATTGTTCCGGAGGGTGCGCCGTTCGAGCCCGGATTCAACATGAAGACGGTATGGGGGGCGCTGTTCGTCGGATTCGTGATGCTGCCGGGTGCGATCTACCTGGGGCTGATGACGGGGCAGAGCATGGCAGGCGGGGCCGAATGGGTGACGATAATCCTATTCCTTGAAATCGCCAAGCGCTCTTTCGTCAAGATGAAGACTCAGGAGCTGATGATTCTGTACTGGGTGGCCGGCGGACTTGTGATGATGGGCGGAAGGCTGGGGACGGGTGCGAACCTGTTCGGCGGACCTTTCGGCGGGCTGATCTGGAACCAGTACTTCATTCAATCGCCCCTCGCCGAGGGAATCGACGTTCCAACCTGGGCGGTCCCACTGGCAACCAGCCCTGCCATAATCGAAAAGACATTCTGGCACATTGACTGGCTGATTCCGGTCGTTCTGCTCTTCGTGACGATGCTGTTCAGTATGGCGGGAGGACTGTCGTTCGGCTATGTGATGTTCCGGGTGACGAGCGACGTGGAGCAGCTGGAATTCCCGATGGCGCGGGTTCAGGCAGGCGGGGCAACGGCGCTGGCGGAGACTTCTGCGAAGTCGGAAGGCTGGCGATGGCGCGTATTCAGCATCGGAAGTTTCATCGGCGTCATGTGGGGGCTTATCTACGTCGTGATTCCAACGATCTCAGGAATATTGCTGACGGACGTGGTTCAGATCGTCCCGATTCCGTTCGTGGACTTCACGGACCGGATCAAGAACGTGCTGCCTGCAAGCACGATTGGGCTGATGACGAACCTCACATATCTGCTTACGGGGCTTGTGCTTCCCTTCTGGATCATCGTGGGGCAGTTCGCAACCACTATGGTCATCCATCTATTCGTCAATCCCAGGCTGTACGAAGCGCGGGCCTTATATGATTGGGTGCCGGGAATGACCGTGATCCCGACTTCCATAGTGAATCAGCTCAATTTCTGGCTGAGCTTCTCGATAGGTACGGCAGTAGTGGTGGCGATTCTGGGTCTATCCCTGGCGGTGCGGGCGTTCATCAAGCGGGCACGCACGAAGAGAGAAGCGGGGACGCAGGTCTCAGAATTGCCAAAGGGAAGGGGCGATGTCGCTATCCCCCTTGCGCTTGCTGTGTGGGCCGCGAGCACGTTAGTCTTCGTGGTCCTGTGCAAGATACTGGTGCCGGACTTCCCCTGGTGGATCACGGCAGGTTTCGGGTTTCTGTGGTCGCCGTTTATCAGCTATGTGGGGTCGAGGATGCTGGGGTTGACCGGGAGCCCTGCGGGGGTGTCCTTTCCATACCTCAGGGAGGCATCGTTCTATCTTTCCGGGTACAAGGGCGCCGCAATCTGGTTTGCTCCGGTGCCAATCTTCAACCACGTGCACTACACGAACCAATTCAAGCAGATGGACCTGACGAAGACCAATTTCAGAAGCCTGGTGAAGATGCGGTTTTTCGCAATAGGAGTCATGTTCATCTGCAGTTTCATCTTCTGGTCCTTCATCTGGAGGCTGGGGCGAATACCGTCGGGGGCCTATCCGTTCGTAAGCAAGATATGGCCCTTCCACGCTACGTTCCAGTCAATGTGGATAAGGACGACTCTGGAGGAAGGCGCCTTCCAGGTGACCGAGGTCATAAAGTGGAAGGTCATACTCACAGGGTTCTCGGCCGGGTGGCTGATCTATATTGTGCTAGCGGTTGTCGGTGCGCCTAGGCTGCTCTTCTACGGCTTCGCTTCCGGAGTGGCTATGTGGCCCCACATGACCATACCGATGTTCTTTGGGGCGATGCTGAGGCGATTCTACTTCGAGAGGAAGTTCGGGGTCGCCAAGTGGCGTGCCTATGCTCCGATCCTGCTGGCAGGATTCTCGTGCGGGATGGGGCTGGTCGGCATGACGTCGATTGCCGTGGCGCTAATTGCCAAATCGATCTCCCCGGTAATCTACTAGGTTGGATACCCACAAGGGTCGCGGAGAAAGAGAGAGAGCTGGCCTGCGCATGAAGCGAGGCCAGCTCTTTGTTTTCCGGTTTGGCTGTATGGACCTTAGGAATCCCCACGAAGGTCGAGAACATCCTTTCTGATCTGCTGTGCGGCCTTTTTGATGTCCTGCATTGCACCCCTGACGCGGACGCCAGCCGCCTTGTTGCCCTTCTCAGCCTTTTCCACATCCTTCTTTGCGTTCTCGATAATCTCAACCAAGGCATCGAAGCTCTGCACCCCTATCACCTCCTTCCAGAATCCAAATTGCCGGTCTCAAACGCGCAGTTCGGACCGCATTCCAAGTACTTCGCTATACTTCCGTAGAACTGGCCGGATCACCTCCGCCAGGAAGCTCTCTGTTTGCCCACCCGCAAGGCCAACCGCTTGCGCAGGGTCGCGGACGCTGTCGATCTCCAGCTTCGCCGCTCGGAACTCCGGATCGCGGGAGATGCGGTCAAGCAGATCGTTCTCGCCGCCCGCTTCCACTTTTTGCCGCGCTTCCATCGAGTGGCGCCTCAGCAACTCGTGCAGTTCCTGTCTGTCTCCACCTCCCGCCACAGCCGCCATAAGGATATTCTCAGCGGCTATGAACGGCAAGTGTTTACTCAACGTTCGCCCGATTACTTCCTCATGTACCACCAACCCGGAGGCGACATTCAGACAGATGTCAAGTATTGCATCTGCCAGTAGAAATGCCTCTGGAATCATTATCCGTCTGATTGCCGAGTCGTCAAGCGTCCTCTCAAGGAACTGGGCCGCCGCGGTGAGGGAGATTCCCTGCACGCCGGAGATGAGCATTCGCGAGAGAGCGGATATCCTCTCGGTCCGAACGGGGTTCCTCTTGTACGGCATGGCGGATGAGCCGACCTGCTTCTCGTCAAAGGGTTCTTCGACCTCTCCCGTATGCTGTAAGAACCGGACGTCGTTGGCGAATTTGCTCGCCGACTGGGCAATCTGCCCGAGGGTGTCCGTGACCCTTGAATCGACCTTCCTGGGGTAAGTCTGGCCGGTTACGGGGAAAACCTCCTTGAAGCCGAACTTCTCGGCGACCATCTGGTCAAGTCTGAGGACTTTCCCCTCATCATCGCCAAAGAGCTTCAGAAAACTCGCCTGGGTGCCCGTCGTCCCCTTCGCCCCCCGGAAGCGGAGGGTAGAGCACACCCTCTCGGCATCCTCGATATCCGTCACGAAATCCTGGAGCCAGAGACAAGCGCGCTTCCCCAAAGTCGTGGGCTGGGCCGGCTGCAGGTGCGTGTACGAGAGGCACGGAAGGTTCTTGTGCTTCTCGGCAAACTTGGCGAGCGTTTCAATGACGTTCGCCAGCTTCCCGATGATCATCCTCATCCCATCTCTAACCTGGATGAGTTCGGAGTTGTCGGCAACGAAGCAACTGGTGGCCCCCAAGTGGATAATGCCCGCCGCTTTGGGGCATTGCTCGGCGTAGGCGCGTATGTGGGCAGTTGCCTCGTGGCGGACCTCCTTTTCGATAGCCGCAACCCGGGCCATGTCGAGTTCGCTCTGATAGGCCTTGAGCTCGTCTATCTGCTCACTGGTGATCGGGAGGCCCAGCCTCTTCTCGGCTTCGGCCAGGGCCACCCATAGAGCACGCCAAATCTCATAACGCCTGCAGGAGGAGAAGTTGAGCAGCATCTCCGAGCTGGCGTATCTCTCAACCAGCGGACTTCTGTATTCTGCGTCTGCGGTCACTAATGCCCCTCCCCTATCCCAATCAACTCGTACACACTTCCGCCCAGCAGCTCCTCGATTTCTTCGAGATACTCTCTTGTGGTGACTTCGTTGGTCCTGAGCCACGGGGAGTCCCCGTAGCGCTCTCTGGCCTCACGGTAGCGTTCCTCTATGGTCACGGCCTTGTCGTGGGCCACAATCGAATCCGCCAACGCGACAATCTTATCAGCCAGAGCCATCTCCGGGTGACCGAATTCCCGGTAGATTTGCTCGATTGTCGGGCGGTGCTCAGCATAACTCTCGACCAGCGCCTGCTCCAGAGTGTGGCCTTTCAACCAGTGTGTGAGACAGGCCCTGCCCTGCTTTTCGTAGCCCATCTCACGCAACAGTTGGTAGCCTTCCCAACCGTGTAGGTCACCATGCCTATCCCCTCTGCCGATGTCGTGAAGCACGGCCTGCGTAGCCGTATCGTCGGGAGATATCTCCGCACCGACCTTTTCCAATTCCATGGCAAGTCTCCTGGCAACCCACGCCACCTTAAGCGAATGCCGGAACGCCATGCTCTCGGGACCCAGCTTCGCAGCGGCCAGCGCCTTGGCGGCGCTGAATTCGAGATGCGTCGTTGACTTGGGTGCTCGGCTCAGCATTGCCCTGCTATCTCCTCGCGAAGCATGTTCGCGGACTGGGATGGCAGGCCGTCGCACAAATACAGCCCCATCTTTTCGTAGCCGCCAAGTACCTGGGTTAGGGGCAGTACCTCAACATAGAGCCCGCCGATCGGCCCAGTGTGGAAAACGAGGTTGTACGCCAACTCCCGGTTGAGCTTGGGCATGAGTCTCACCACAGCCCCGGCAAGGTCCGAGAGCGCCGCGGCCAAGGAGTCCATGTCGTCCGCGTGAAGCTCGTGCAATGAGCTCTTAGAAACGTCCTTCACGGCTACTATCGCGTCGAGAGGGCGCTTCATGAAGTACGGAGTAACGGCCGAGATGCACTCGTAGTCTTTCACCAAAAGCTCCTCCGGGTTCTCGCGGAGGAGAAAGGATGTGAAAGGCTCTCCGGAACGACGGAGGAAAGCCGCATCGTCGGCGATGGCTTTTGGCAGTATGTTCGTGTGGATAATTTGCATGTGCCCATGGCTGATAGAGCCGCCGGCCAGACGGCCGAAGTTCTTTACAAGACCCACGTAGCCCCAGTGGCCGTGTTCATCCTTCGATGTCGTCGGGGGCATCCCCGAGTCCTGAGAATGGAGAAGCCGCTCTTCCAGAACGGCGAGCCGCTCCAAGATGACTATGACATCCCCGTGAGGCATGTTGTGGATATCCCGGTCGTGCTGCGAGGAAGCCCATTGGACGAAATGGACACCCGCTGCCCGTAGCCCCGAGGACCCGGGGGCATCGGAATCCACGCCGTCCAGCCGCACCTCGCCGTCCTCAGGAAAAAGGATGGGATAGAGGTTCTCGTTGATGAAGGTAAATCCTTCCGAGAGGGGAGCTATGTCAATCACGGAGGTCGTGTCGCCACGGCAGATCGGGCAAGAATCAGCTCCCTCCGGGGGTACGTCAGCCGCAGAACCTGTGTTATGAGGACGAAGTTTCCGGGAAGGGGAATAAACCACCTTGTCCCCGGATCGCGGGTCGGTCCGGCAGAGCGAGTGGGGCTTCGCGGCCGCTATGCGCGGGTTCGAGCGGATGATCTGGGCAAGGTCTTCGTAGGGAACACCCGACACGTCTCGGAATCGAACGAGATCTTCCAGCATATCCTGAGATATCTCACTCTGGGGTTTCATGAACGCGAATCCACCGATATGGAAGAGCGCAACACAACGTGGAAGTTTAACAGAAGGCGGCGGCTTCATCAAGGTTTTTCGGGTCGTAATGGCGGTTTTCCCCTTGATGAGCACCAAGGTGAGTGTAAGATGGGGAAACATCTTCGGTGAGGAGTCACCTGTTGCGCGGCGTGCGTTTCTTGCAGATTTCCGACATCCATTTGGAGAGTCCCTGTACGGGCCTGCCGTGGGAGAAGGGACGGAGGGAACTCCGTCGTGTGCTCAGTGCGGCGATAGACTTGGCCGAGGAAATATCCGCCGACCTGCTCTTGCTGCCGGGAGACATCTATGAGCATGAGAACGAGACGAGCGGCACGGGGCGCCTCCTGGCACGAGAGCTCGAGCGTGCGAGCCCGACGCAGGTGTTGGTGACTCCCGGCAACCATGACTTCTATGCTGCGGGAACGCTGTGGCAGCGGACGCCGTGGCCTGGGAACGTGCACATTTTCCGGGAAGAGGAGATCGGGGAGAAAGATTTCCCAGATCTCGGAGTTACGATATACGGCTTCGGGCACAATTCAACAGGGATGCTGCCCGCAGTGCTCCAAGACTGGCGCGCGCCGGGAAGGGGTCAGAAGAGCATCCTGATCTTCCACGGCTCGCTCATTGGCGGGGGGCCCACAAGCAAGGAAGTCACCTGCCCATTCGCGTCTGGCGACATTGAGGAGACCGGTGTCGATTACGCCGCAGTGGGACATTACCACAGCTTCGCGGAGATCCGCTCACGGGACGGGAGGCTGATAGGGGCGTATGCCGGCTGCCCCGCAGGCAGGGGATTCGACGAAGCCGGCGAGAAGTCCGTGGTGCTGGGCGAGATCACGGACGCGGGTGTGACAATCTCGACCCGGACGCTGGCTCGCTACCGGTATGAGAGGCTGGAGCTGCCGTTGGACGGAGTCACAGATGAGCGCGAAACAGAGGTCAGAATACGAGAGGCTGTGAGAACCGTGTCTGCGGATGAGGTGATTCGCCTCGCCCTCACAGGCAGAGTCCCGACAGAATTCGATCAAAGACTCGTTTCAATTGACGATGCGACGACGGGGCGGCCCCACATAGAGTTGGAGTGGCGCGTGGAGCCGGAGTACGACGTGGAGGCAATAGCCAAGAAGGGAACGTCCGAAGGAGCATTCGTGA
>Ga0180437_10001695_pt1 | contig 37269 bp, 28 predicted proteins | sample SS_ome_4_FD_132410 | JGI IMG/M metagenome (GOLD analysis project Ga0180437, IMG submission 132410) | Hypersaline lake sediment archaeal communities from the Salton Sea, California, USA - SS_3_D_1 metaG | ecosystem: Environmental > Aquatic > Non-marine Saline and Alkaline > Hypersaline >...
TATGGAGCGCTTCCAGTGGCTTACTACAGAGGAAGCCCAGGCTGCCGTAGAGAACCCGGCTGAACGGGCCGCCATTGCCGACGAACTGGCCGACATCCTCATCTACTGCTTGAGCCTGAGCAATACGTTGCACCTGGACGTGAGTTCGGCTGTCTTGGGCAAGCTACAAACGAACGAACACCGATATCCGGCCGCTGAGTTCCGAGGGCGCTTCCGCTGGCCGGAGAGGGAGAAGGATGACAGATAACCTGAATAGGAGCAGAAGATGGCAAGTGTGAAAGGCATTGGCGGAGTCTTTATCTACAGCCCTGATGCAAGCCGACTCGCTGCCTGGTATGAGGAGGTGCTGGGCATCGAGATGGAACCTCACCCCGATGGGATCGGCTACTATCGCGTCTTCTTGACTCGGGACATCGAGACCTCAGGCATACGTGAGAATCCAGTGTTTGCGATCAACCAGGCTCAGGAAAAGATCGCCAATTCGGGACGCGGTTTCCTGGTCAATCTGAGGGTGGATGATCTAACCGGGTTTCTTGAGCAGCTTCGCGCCAGGGGCGTGGAGATAGAAGACAGGATTCTGGAATGGGAGAGAGGGAAGCACGCCTGGATTCGAGATGGCGACGGTAACCGAGTGGAGCTGTACGAAGAAATCCTCCCGGAGGCAACGCCTCCGGGTTGACGCCTGAGAGATCCTGTCATATAATCACTATGTAGTCAACCGACCGCTACTGGGATTCTGCACAAGCTCCACGCCAGCGATTGCAGGGATCCCACATTCTTACGGCCGCTACCAGGAGGGTGAGCATGGCAAAGCTATACGATACGCAATCCGGCAACCAGATCGGCACGATTACGGCAGCAGATCTCAAGTTCTTGATCGACCAGCTCGAAGAAGAGGACACAGAGGATCAGGACTACTACATTGATCGCGCCACCCTGGATTGGTTTGAGGAACATGATGCTGATCCAACTTTGGTGACCTTGCTACGCGAGGCCCTGGGCAGCAACGAGGGCATGGAGATCCGCTGGACAGAGGACTAGCGCTCATCCCCAACGCCCGGTCGCCGCTTGCCTGCCTGCCCTTCAAAGGCGAATCAAACAGGTGTTCCGAAAAAGCACCCGGACACCACCTTGCCAGACAGGGTGAAGGAGGAGAAAGGATCCATGCAAGAGTTCAAGGACAAAGTGGCAGTCATCACCGGTGCAGCAAGCGGCATCGGATATGCGCTTGCAGAGCGATGTGCTCAAGAGGGCATGAAAGTTGTGCTGGCGGGCATCAACCTGGAGAATCTGGTCCAGGCAGAGAAATCGCTGGGATCCATTGGGGCCACGACGCTATGTGTACAGGCCGATGTTTCGAAGGCCGAGGACATCGAGAGACTGGCGCACAAGACACTCGATGCTTTTGAAGCTGTTCATTTGCTCGTCAACAATGCAGGGGTCGGTACAGGGGGATCGGCCTGGGAAAGCACGGCAGCCGACTGGCAATGGGTGATGGGGGTGAACCTATGGGGCGTTATCCATGGGCTCCAGGTCTTTGTGCCCATCATGCTCGCACAGGATACAGCGTGTCACATCGTGAACACCTCCTCGAGAGCGGGACTCTTGCCTTACCATCCCAGCGCGCCGTACCTGGTAACAAAACATGCAGTCGTCGCCCTGTCCGAGCAGCTGTACTACGCACTTGAGCAACGGAATGCAAAAATACAAGTGTCTGTTCTCTGTCCCGGGTGGGTGAGAACCAAGATCCTGGAGTGTGAACGGAACCGTCCTGCCGAGTTGCAGAACGAAGGTTTGGATGCTGTGGCAAGCCCGGAGCGCGAAGCAGTACTGCAATACATGCGGCAAGCTTTGGAGGCAGGCATGTCACCGGAGTTCGTCGCCGAACGCGTGTTCGAGGCCATCAGGGACGAAAAGTTCTATATTGTCCCCGATCCCGAGCCAAGCCCTGACATCCAGGCAAGGATGGAGAGCATTCTACAAGGGCGCAATCCCCCTGCTCTACAGTTGGCGTGATCGCCGCATACGGCCGCGGTTCAACCGATGCAGACACACGGGATGTGCCTATCGACCCTCCTGGGCAGCAGCATTCGTGTACCTGAGGGAGGAAAGAATGGATAGCCAGGGTCAAGTGCGTGTTGGAATCGTGGGATGCGGGTATCAAGGCCTCCTGATGGCTCAAGCCATTGCCAGGACCGAGATGCTCGACGATCTATCCTCGCCTGACAGCGGAACCGATCATGATGATGCTGGTTCCCGAGCTGGAGGAGTTTGCGACCGCCATCCAGAAAGACCACCAGCCTGCCATCACCGTGACCGATGGCAGGCTGGTGCTCAGGGTCTTGGACGCAGTGGTCAAGTCGGACCGAACGAACAAACCGGTTAGGATCGGCTAGCACTTGCCATTTCAATCGGCTGCCACTGCCATCCCTCCCCCTGCCTGACCACGGTACCCAGGCTGGAAAGGGGCAGAATAGGTGCCGATCACCAGGATCTCTTCATCCGCAGCCAGGTCAAAATTCCGGTGCTTGCCGGCAACGGCATGCGTATGGGTGTTGCCTGCCGCAGCGCTCTCATAGCCGCGATGGGGTTTCAACCCAGGACCGAACCGCACGTAGGCGTGTCTCCGCCCAACCAATGAGCAAACCCAACCCACTCCCAAGGATGCCCAATATCCGGCCAGGTGTGTACCGCGTCCCGGCACCCTGGGCCGTCCGGGCCAGCCGTCCGTGCTCCGTTTCATGTAGTGCACACGCGACCCGTTCTCGTACTTGCCCTTCCACTTCCCATTGAGCAAAGCGTGACTTCATCCACATCGTTCATCCCTCCTGGCATGGCGGGCAAGATCCCGGCATGCCTTGTCCTCGCTCAATCTGGCAGCAACCAGCTATGCGCATTGCCCTAGTTGTCAGAGTTCTTATGCGCCTGGACCGCATCATATGCGATCCAGGCGGTCTACCGGATGAAAACAACTGCGATACTGGCCTAGTTGCCTCTATTGGGCAGCACTCGGCGCGTCGAACCGGCCACGGATAGGATCGACCCGACCCAGGCCCGTCTGCGCCATGCTGCGGCCATAGGAATCGGCCAGGCTCATCGGCCGGGCGGCACCCGGCTCAATGGCCCGGCTACCGATGGGAGTGACCCGACCCAGGCCCGTCTGCGCCATGCTGCGGCCATACGACTCGGCCAGGGTCATCGACGGGGCGGCACTCGGTGCACGGAACCGCTCACGGAGCGGATCGATTCGGCCCAGGCCAGTCTGCGCACGCCCGGTCAGCGCGGATACCGCCACTCCTAGATGGTCTATGTCGCGTACAATGTGGCCAGCGCGCCCCCTGAATGCGGCGGTAGCCTTTTTGTGATTCATGGTTCCTCCATACCTTTTGGATTTTCACCGGTCTTGGCCGGCCGTTCTGAACACAATATAGCAGATGCTCGTCGCACAGCCGTCACGATAAACGTGACGGTAAAGCTGTAATAGCCAAATCCTATTGACTTTTCGACTAATTTGGAGTACACTGGTCATGAAGGAGGTGTTATCGTGTCCCGCCTTGCACTGTATCTGCTGGGCCCACCTCGTATCGAATGCGACAGTGTGCCGATCACGGTAGACACACGCAAGGCCATCGCCCTCCTGGCCTACATCGCTGTTACAGGACAAAGCCACCGGCGTGCGTCGTTAGTTAACCTGTTCTGGCCCGAGTACGACCGCACCCGCGGCAGGTCTGCCCTGCGTCGAACCCTGTACGCCCTCAGAAAAGCCCTCGCTGGCGCCTGGCTAGAGATAGACCGGGAGGAAGTTGGCCTGGATCCCAGTGCCGAGATCTGGCTGGATGTGGACGAGTTCCATCGCCATCTGGCCAGTTGCGAGACACATGGGCACCTGGCAGCACAGACATGCTCTGCCTGTGTCGCTCCCCTGACAGAGGCAGTGGCGCTATACCGCGGTGATTTCCTGAGTGGCTTCGGCCTGAAGGACAGTTACAACTTTGACGAGTGGCAGTACTTTCAGGCTGACACCCTGCGGCGTGAGCTAGCTGGCGCACTGGAAAGGCTGGTGGACTGGCACAGCATCCAGCGCGAGTTCGAACCGGCCATAGGGCATGCCAGACGGTGGCTGGCGCTCGATCCGTTGGATGAGCGAGTACATTGCCAACTCATGCAATTGTACGCCTGGTCAGGTCAACGCTCTGCCGCACTGCGCCAGTATGAAGAGTGTGAAAAGGTTCTCCAAGATCAACTCGGTGTATCTCCAGATGAGGCGACCACCGCGCTTTGGAACACCATCAGGGAAGGCCGCGCCCCGCCTCAACCACCCCCCGATCGCCTACCCGACCTCCCTGCCCAACCCCCGTCCTTCCTGGAGGGAGGAGAACCAGTCGAAAGACCCCTCTTTGTCGCCAGGGAGCACGAGCTAGCGCAACTGGATGGATTTCTCAACACCGCGCTGGCCGGCCAGGGGCGTGTGGTTTTCATCACCGGCGAAGCGGGACAGGGCAAGACAGCCCTGATCCAGGAATTCACCCGGCGTGCCCAGGCAACTCACGACGACTTGATCGTCGCCTGCGGACACGGCAACGCCCATACGGGCATCGGCGACCCTTACCTGCCCTTCCGCGAGGTTCTGGGGCTGCTGACCGGCGACATCGAAGCCCAATGGGCGGCTGGGGCCATGACACAGGACCAGGCCCAGCGCCTATGGCATTTGCTTCCGCTGACGGTGCAGGCGCTGGTGGAGGCCGGCCCAGACCTCATCGACCTCTTTGTGCCTGGTACGCCGCTGGTCAAGCGCGCAGCAGCTTTTGCGCCAGCTAGATCAGATGGGCTAATCCAACTGGAAGAGCTTTTGGATCGCAAGGCGGCTGTCTCCACCAACCCCAACCTGCAGCAAAGCGCCCTGTTCGAGCAGTACACCCAGGTCCTGCGAGTGTTGGCTCGCCAGAGACCCCTGCTGCTTGCGTTGGACGACCTGCAGTGGGCGGACGGCGGTTCCACCAACCTGCTTTTCCACCTGGGAAGGCAGTTGGAGGGCAGCCGGATCCTGATCGTGGGCGCCTACCGCCCCGCCGAAGTAGCCTTGGGCCGCCATTTGACCTCTCCACCATCTCCGGACAGCCCGGGCATCAGGCACAGGGAGCGACACCCCCTCGAGCCCGTCGTCAACGAACTCAAGCGCACCTATGGCAACATCGAGGTGAATTTGGCAAAGGCCGAGGGACAGCTATTTGTGAACGCCTTCCTGGACAGCGAGCCCAACCGCTTGGGCGAGGCCTTCCGCCAAACGCTATACCGGCAGACAAGGGGCCACCCTCTCTTTACCATCGAGCTTTTGCGGGGCATGCAGGAACGGGCAGAGCTGGCGCAAGACAGGGAAGGATGGTGGGTCGAGGGCAAGACCTTGGACTGGGAAGCGCTGCCAGCCCGGGTGGAGGCGGTGATCGCAGAACGCATCGGCCGCCTGCCGGCCGAGTTGCGGGAAATCCTGACCGTTGCCAGCGTAGAGGGCGAGATCTTTACCGCCGAGGTGATGGCCCGGGTCGGGGTCGCCGACGAGCGGGAGATAATCCGCTGTTTGAGCGACGCATTGGACAGAACATACCGCCTGGTAAGTGCCCGCGGGGTCTTGCGGCTGGATGGCCAGCGACTGTCCCAGTATCGCTTCCGGCACATTCTATTCCAAAAGTACTTGTACAACAGCCTGGATCCAGTGCAACGGGTGCATCTGCACCAGGCCGTGGGAACTGCGCTAGAGACTTTGTATGGAGAGGGATCGGAGGAAATCGCGACGATCGAGGCTGGCGCTGCGCAGTTGGCGCGGCACTTTCAGCAGGCGGGGAGTACCGAGAAAGCGGCTGGGTACTTGCACCAGGCAGGAGAAAGGGCACGACAGTTATACGCCAACGAGGAAGCGCTCGGATACTTCCGGCAGTCATTGGTGTTGCTCGAGGACACGCCGCCAAGTGAGAGCCGGAGGAAGTGGCGGCTAGAGATGACGACCCAGGTCCACGAGAGTCTGGGGGACGTACTGGAGTGGACTGGAGAGCATGATGAGGCCAGGGCATGCTACCAGAGGGCCCTGGACCACGTTCCCAGGGATGATCCCTTTTGGCAGGCTCACCTCCATCGCAAGGTAGGTAACATCTGCCGGTTGCAGCGCCGGTACGAAGATGCGCTCCAAGCCTACGATCTAGCTGAAACTGCCCTGGGACCAGGACCGCCCCAGCCGGCACCAGGATGGTGGCAAGAATGGCTGCAGATCCAGCTTGAGCGCATCTGGATGCATTATTGGCTGGGCCAGTGGCATGAGATGGCAGACCTGGCGGCTCAGGTCCGTCCGGCGGTAGAGCAACACGGAACACCCAACCAATGCATCAGCTTTTTCCTTTCCCTGGCCAGTATGCACGGTAGGCGCGATCGCTATGTGGTATCGGAAGAAACCCTGGACCTTTGCCAGACCGCACTGGCCATCAGCCAGGAGGCGGAGAACCCAAGCGATATCGCCTGGGCCCGCTTCATGCTTGGGTTCAACCAACTGTGGCATGGTGATCTCGACGGTGCGGAGAAACAGATGCAGGCTGCACTGGCACTATCCGAGCAGACAGGGGATGTTGTGCACCAGTCGCGCTGTCTGACTTACCTCACCATTCTCTACAGAAGGCGTGGCCAGTTGGAAAGAGCACGCCGGTATGCCTCGTAAAGCCTGGCCTCAGCAACGGCGGGCCAGATGCTGGAATACATCGGAATGGCCAGTGCAAACCTGGCATGGGTGGCCTGGCATGAGGGGAACCTGGCACAGGCAGAGGAGGAAGGCCGCGCTGCCCTGGATTTGTGGCGGCAATTGCCAGCCGCTCACTCAAGCTGTGCCTTTCAATGGACAGCGCTTTGGCCACTGGTTGGCGTGGCACACACAGGGCCGGATCGCCGAAGCGACCGAGTGGGCACGTCCATTGTTCGAGCGCACACAGCAGCGCGTACCTGAGGCACTGACAGCAGCCGTAATGAGAGCTATCGAAGCCAGCGATGCAGGTGAATCGGAAGTAGCCCCTGCCTGTCTCGAGGAGGCGATCGAATTAGCCCAGGACCTGGGCTATCTCTAGGTGGTAGGAGGGGCATAGGCAGATTCATCGAACCGGCCAGGTGCAAAGAGAGCACCGGCATAAGCCGCCGGTGCTCAGGCAAAGATCAGTGTCCTCAGGGCACGATCGGGGCATTTCTGCCCTCGACCGACAGCAGGCCGTCTAGGGACTGTTGGCCTCTGCAATCATGCCAACCCTGGTGATCGGGAGTGCTTGATGTTGCCGGCACCGTGTTCTACCTGGCACCCGAGCTGGCGCTGGGTCAGCGCTTTGACGGCCGCGCCGACCTATACGCCCTGGGCGTGATGCTGTACAAGTGGACCACCGGTCGCCTGCCCTTTGAGGCAGACGACCCGCTGGCCGTGATCTCACAGCACCTACACGCACCGGTGGTACCACCACGGGCCAGAAACCCCGAGATTCCCCCTGGCTTCGATGCCCTTGTGGTTCAGTTGCTGAGCAAAAATCCGCAGGATCGGCCCGGCACGGCGACCATGGTGCTACAAACTCTGAATTCAGCCGGTCTTCTCGATCGAGAGGCCGCTCCAGGGCAAGAACTGTCGTTGCTGGAGCGGATTGAACGCGGCCGGCTGGTGGGGCGCGAGCGGGAAATGGCGGAAGCCAGGGCCCTGTGGAGCCGAGTGCTTGCCGTCGACGGGCAACTGTTGCTGGTCAGCGGGGAGGCCGGTGTCGGCAAAACGCGGCTGGTGCGCGAGTTGGCCACCCACGTGCGCGTCCTGGGGAGCCGGGTCTACGTGGGCGCTTGCTACGCCGAGGGGGGCGCGCCCTATGCACCGTTCGCCCAGATCCTAGGTCAGGCTCTGGAAGGCAGTGCCGACGACGGGCAGGAAGTCCCAGATTCTGTGCTGGCCGGCCTCCTCACCCTCGTCCCTACCCTGCGGCTGGACTACCCACAGATCCAGCCCGAGCCCAGGCTTGACGACCCCCAGGCCGAACAACAGCAGCTGTTTGAGAACCTGACCATATGCCTGGCCGCATTGAGCTCCCGCGGACCCGTGTTGTTGGTGCTGGAGGATGTCCATTGGGCTGACAGCGGCACACTCTTGCTCCTGCGGCACCTGGCTCGCCACACCCGCCACCGGCGGGTGATGACCGTGGTCACCCACCGTGACCTGAGCCTGGAGGAAGCGCCGGCTTTGCACGAGATGCTGCTGGATCTCCATCGCGAGCGGCTAGGGACGCAACTGAGGCTATCCCGGCTGGACCGTCAAGGAACCGAGCAGCTCCTGGGCGTCCTCTTTGCTGAGGAGATCACGCCCGAATTTCTGGAGGGCATCTACCGCGAAACCGAGGGCAACCCTTTCTTCATCGAAGAGGTTTGCAAGGCGCTGGTGGACAGCGGCAAACTTCACTATCAAGATGGGCTCTGGCACAGGCCCAGTGTGGCTGAGTTGGGGATTCCCCAAAGCGTGCGGGTGGCCATCCAGTCCCGGGTGGGTGTCTTGCCCGCCCCAGCCCGGGAGACCTTGCTGCTGGCGGCGGTGCTGGGACGGGAGTTCAACCTGGAAACACTCGCAGCAGCCAGCGACCAGGATGAAGGGACGCTGGTGGATGGCCTGGAACGCGCCGAGCGGGCGCTGCTGATCGAAAAACTGAGTGGTGAGCCGGCTGGTACTTTTGGCTTCGTACACACCTTGATCCCAACGACGCTGGTCGAATGTGCACCTGCCCTCCAACGCCGGCGGCTTCATCGCTGCGCCGCTGCTGCCCTTGAGGCCGCGTGTCCCGACGATTCTGAGGCCCTGGCTCATCATTACCACCAGGCTGGAGAGGCCGAGAAGGCAACCTACCACCTCCTACGCGCGGGAGATCGGGCTCGCCGACTCTATGCCCACCAGGAGGCCATGGACTACTACAGGCAGGCCCTAGACCTACTAAAGAGGGAGGGTGACCTGGAGCAGGTTGCCCGAACACAGATGAAGCTGGGCCTGACCTATCACAACGCCTTCAACTTTAAGGCAGCCCGCCAGGCTTGCCAGGAGGGCTTTGTCCTGTGGCAACAGGTGGCAGATGTTGCGTCAGCCGAGTCACCCCCACCCTCAACCCACGCGCTGAGAATGACCATGCTCACCGCCACTGCAACCAGGATCTCTACAGAGCGACACCAGCCTCAGCAGGAGCCGTTGGATGACCACGTCCCTGCTGAAAAAAAACTCTACATCCCATACTTGTCCTATCGGCGGCGACGGCGCCGACCACCCCGTCGTCGGGATTGCCCCTCGCCCTTTGAGTCAGACTGTGGCTGGGCGGTGGGCGGCTGGGGAGGTGGGGCATGTAGCGTCTGCTGATAATGGTCGTCCAGCAGCATCGTCAAGAGGGCCAGGCCCTCCTCACTCTGGCTTAGATCGTGGATCAAGGGCTCAAAGCGCTGCATCCGCTCGATCTTTAAGCGGTCCCGGTCCCGCAAACGCGCCTCCAGCAGTACCGTGACGCGCTCCGAGACGATAGCCTCAACATCCTCGTCGCCAGGCAAAGGCCACTCCTGCATCTCGATCCCATACCGCTTGGCGATGCGGTCCAGGGTCATCTGCTCCATAACATCCACCAGTGAGATCGCCACCCCGCCACCACCAGCGCGTCCAGTGCGGCCGGCGCGGTGGATATAGAGTTCGGGATCCTCCGGCGGCTCGTAGATGATCACGTGCGACAGGGCTGGCAGATCGATCCCACGTGCCGCCACATCGGTCGCGACGAGGAATCGCAGCGCCTCTTTGCGCGTCCGGGCCATGATCTTTTCCCGCGCCTTTTGCGAGAGATCGGAACTCAGCTCGTCGGCATCATAGCCAAAACGCTGCAATACAGCCGTCACATAGTGCACCCTGGCCCTGGTATTACAAAAGATGAGGGCCGAGGGAGGGTTCTCCACCTCGATGATACGCACCAGGCTGCGGTCCTTGTCCATGCGCGGCACAACATAGTAAACATGCTCGACATCGGTCACGTGGACGTGGTCCCGGCTCAAGCTCAAGAACTCGGGCTGGTGGAGAAACTCGCCTGCCAGGCGCATCACGTGCGCGGGAAAGGTGGCCGAGAACATGCAACTGTGGACGCGCCGGGAGGGTAGGTGGCGCTGGATGGCTTTCATGTCGGGATAGAAGCCCATAGACAGCATGCGGTCAGCCTCGTCAAAGACCAGGATCTGCAGGTCCTTGAGCGATAGATTGCGTTTGAGCAGGTGGTCCAGGATGCGCCCTGGCGTGCCCACCACCAGGTGGGCCCCCTTGCGGAACGCCTCGAGTTGCGGGCCATACGCCACGCCGCCATAAACCACCGCCGTGCGCATGCCGGTCCCGCCGCCCAACGTTCTGGCCTCCTCGGCAACCTGCCGGGCAAGTTCGCGCGTGGGCGCCAGGACCAGGGCCTGGCAAGTGGCGCGCTTGGGATCGATGCGATCCAGGATCGGCAGGAGGAAGGCCCCGGTCTTGCCGCTACCCGTCCGAGATTGGACCATCAGATCGCGCCCGGCCAGCAGGTAAGGGATGGCCCTGGCCTGCACCGGCATCAACTCGGACCAGCCCGCCCGGGCCACCGCCTGGCGCAGTGGTTCGGCCAGGTCCGTCATTGTCACTTCGGGCAAGGCGCTTTCCGGCTCGACGACGCCGGTCTGTCTGTTGCTTTCTCCCTGGGTATTGGCCATATTAGCTCCTTTTTAGTGCACTGTCCCCTCTCCAGCTCCAGCATAACACGCCTGCTTCCACTTGTCAATCTGCAACGTCAAAGTACCCAGATGGGAACGAATCCGATCCACACCGACAGGCGCAGTGCCTCTGCCTGGCGCTCCACGAGGCATTTGCACACATCGGCGAAATCAGGTATAATCGTCGCCGTGATACCGTTTGCTCGATTTTGTCTGGCCTGACCATCGTAGAAAGGCGTAGCACCATGACCCAGGCCCCCACCAGCAAACCGGGCGCTCGCCGCCACGTACCTTCCCCTGCGGCGTTTCGCTTCAAACTGCTCGGCGAGGTGAGCGTCGCCAGAGGTGGTGAGCCCATTCCTCCACCACCCCACCGCACCCAGGGCTTGCTGGCCGCTTTACTGCTTCGTCCCTATCCCCAGCGCCGCGAGCGGCTGGTTGGACTGCTCTTTCCCGATGTGCTGGAGCGAAAGGGCCGGCAACGCTTGAGTCACCTGCTCTGGCTGTTGCGGCAATGGTTGCCCGAGCTGACATTAGAGACAAGCAGCCAGGAGATATGTCTCCCGCCTGAGACCCGCTGGTTGGACGTGGAAGCCTTCTGGCAGGTCGCTCTGGAGGATAACCTGGACCAATGGCGGGAAGCCCTGGCTCTGTATCGCGGGGATCTACTGGAGGGCGTCTACGACGATTGGCTGCTGGAAGAACGGGAGACCCTGTACCTCCAGTACATCCGCCTGTCGCACCGCGCCTGTGACGAGCTACTCCGTCGCGGGCACTTCAAAGAGGCATTGCCCCTGGCAGAGCGCCTTGTGCAACGGGAGCCATACGACGAGCAGGCCCTCCGCACACTAATGCAGGCCTACCGGGCGGTGGGACGGCGGGGCGCGGCCCTGGCAGCCTACGAGCGCTTTGTCAGTGCGGCCGCCGACGAGTTGGGTGCCGAGCCCGAACCAGCTACCCAGGCTCTGGCCCAAGCGATACGGTTCGTTGCAGCACGCACCCACAGCGCTGCTGGACTCGGCAACCCAGGTATTCCCGCCCTCGAAGACGATTCTCCACAGGCCTTGTTGTACCATGCCCAGGAAGCCCTGGCACGGGGAGAGAGGGCCACCGCGGAGGAATGCCTGCAGCGCCTTCGGGTACATCCAAACTGTTGTACGGAAGACATCTGCCTACTGGAGGTAGACCTGGCCCTGTTCTATGAAGAGTATAGCCGGGCTGCACGGTTGCTGGAAGCGTGCGATTCCCAACACGGGCCCGTCCTGGCCCGGATCGCCAAACTGGCCCTGGAGCGGCGCCAAGCGGCAGCGGCATGCGACGCTGCCACCACTGCCCTGGTTCTGGCCCACGAAGCGGGGGATTGCCAGGCTGAACTGGAAGCGGTGCTGGTGCTCACCCAAGCTCAGCGGCGTCTTGGGCAGGGTGTGCAGGCGGCAAGGAGTGCCGAGCAAGCACTGAGCTTGGCACGTGCCTGCGACTCCCCGGCGCACATCACGCGTGCCCTGATCACCAAAGGGCACAGCCAGTTCCGCCAGGGACGGTACGCGCAAGCCCTCTCCCTCTATCACGAGGCGCGATCCCTGGCGCACGAGCAGGGACTGCGTCGCAGCTTGGCCGAGGCGTTACATTGGATCGCGTGGATCCAGTCCTACCAGGGAGCGCTACTGGATGCTCTGACCACAGGGCAGGAGGCATTGAGCATCTGGCGCGACCTGGAAGTGCCTGGTCACGAAGCCAGCACCCTGCAAAACCTGGCGTACACACTCGCCCAACTGGGGCGTACGGCAGAAAGCCTGCGCGCCCTGGAGCAGGCGTTCCAACTCTGCGAGCAGTTGGGAGAACCGGTCCGGGCGGCGGTCAACGAATACCACCTGGCGGATACTTTGCTTTACCATGACGATGCCCAGGCCCCCCATGCCACGGCAGTGATCCGGGAAGCGCTGACCGTATTCCAAACCTACGACCAGACGGGATGGGAGGCGGCTGCTTGGGATACACTGGGGCGTGCGCTGTGGTTGAGCGAGCACTATGCCGAGGCTCTGGATGCCTTCCAAGAGGCATACAAGGGATATGAACATTGTGGCGAACTGGGCTTCCTGCCCGAATTGCTGGCTCGGCAGGGATTGGCCTACCTTGGACTGGGAGAGAGAGTCCAGGCACTGCGCGCCACGCGGCAGGCGCTGGTGACCCTTGCCCAGGGGGAGGTAAGCGACGAAGCGATCCCGGAGATCTACTATGCCCACGCCAGGGCCCTGATTGCGAACGACGAGCCGGTCCAGGCACAGACCTATCTCCAGCGGGCTTATGAGAACCTGTTGGCAGTGGCAGCGCACCTCGAGGACGAAGCAGCCCGGCAAGCCTATTTCCACCACAACCCGGTCACACGCCGTCTGATGAAGGAGGTCTATGCGCGGGGGATCGCGCATGCCCCCAAATCAGGCGTGATCTCGCGCCAACTACCCGCGCTGCGGGACAGGCGGCCGGTACAGGTCCGGTGGACAGTGGATGCTGGCCCGGCAGATGTCGCCCTGAAGCAGGCCCGGGGCGCCATCGCGCTGCGCCGAGCGCGACTCTCCCGACTTCTCGACGAGGCAGAGGCCCAGGGCGCGACCCCCACCGCTGCCCACCTGGCCGAAGCACTCGGCGTGAGCAAGCGCACCATCCAGCGGGATATGGCTGCCTCGCGCCACCCGTAGGCGCTTGGCTTTGAACCGCCAGCTATCGACTCCCCTCAGTGGGAGTGCGTGACAACCCAACCGCTGATCACGAACCGCTGACTGCTTTTCCCCGTTTTGTCACCCCTCTTCGGTCCCCCTGCGCCATCCACGAGAGAGTTTCGTCAGAGAAGGTAGCTATACTGATAGCAACCAGGATGCGCAGAGGATACCAACCATGACAGACCCACTCCCAACCCGATCTTTGGACAACCAAGAAGCCGAATCCCCTCACTACGCCAGCTTTATCTTGCGCTGCTGGACAAGTGACCTGGGACAGATCCGTGCCCGGCTGATCGACGTCCATACAGGCGTCAGTCGCCCGGTGACCGACCTGGATGAGCTGCCCGGATTGGTGCGCCACCTCGTGGCACAGGCTTTGCCCGACCAGCCAGAGGAGCAATAGGCCCTGGCCATGCACGGATTGGGGCCGGGAGCCCTGCGCACCGACATCAGAATAAGTTCAACAAAATACAATACACAAAGGAGACAAAGACGATGATTCGCAAACTGTGGTACGTTGTCCCGGTACTGTTGCTCGCGATCCTGGCGGCCGCGACCCTGTCGACGGCCCAGGGACCAGCGCCAAATGTGGCTACGACCATTACGATTACGAGCACCGACGACGACTATACTGACGGCTACAGCAAGAAATGCAGCGATGTGCCCGCCGACGAGTGCACCCTGCGCCGGGCCATCAACCAGGCCTATGTGGCCGGCGACCGCCCGGTCTACATCAACTTTGACATCCCCACCAGCGATCCAGGATACGACTCCACCCTGGGCGTGTGGAAGATCACGCTCACTGGTTCGACCGCCTACGACCTACGCGAGCTGTACGGGCAGACGATCTTGGACGGCAGCACCCAGCCCGGCGGGCGCCCCGACGGCCCCAAGATCATCGTGGACGGGCAGGGCAGCAAAAACAACGGTCTGATCCTGCGCCAGAACAACAATGAGGTGCGGGGCCTGGCCATGCAAGACTTTCTCAACACCCACATCACGCTAAGCAGTGATGGCAACCTCGTCGAGGACTGCTGGTTTGGCCTGTCCGACGACGGCACGACGTTGAGCTCCGGCGATGATACCACGCCCGAAGGCGGCAGCGGCGTGGCGCTGGCTGCTGGCTCCGACAACAACACGGTCCAGAACAACGTGTTTGCCGGCTTTTTCGAGACGGCAGCCGCCATCCGAGGCAACGGCAACATCTTTGCTGGCAATTATGTCGGCACCCGCGCCGATGGCACGGTGCCCATTCCACACCAATTCGACCGGCACCCCTGCCTGCCCGGGGCCTGGACCGGTGGGGTAGGCATTACTGTGGCCGACAATGATAATCAGATCGGCGGTCCAACCGCGGCGGAGGGCAATCTCTTTGCTGGTCTCTTCCTGGACGTCGCTGCAGGTACGACCCAGCGACCGGCCATGGACGTCAGCGGCGATGGGCATCTGATCCGGAACAACGTTATCGGCCTGGACGTCAACGGCGATCTGGTCGGCGTCTGTGGGCGAGGCTTTGACTTTGGCAATGCGCCATCGGACATGCAGGTCCTGGATAACACCATCGTCGAGCCTAGCCTCAGCGCCATCCTGATGAACGGATCGACGCTCAACGGCAACACACTCCAGGGCAACATCATCGAGCGGGAGAGGCCGTGGCCTGGCGAACAGGAGTTCAACAACTTTCCCGAGGACGCCATTGCCTACGGCGCCTGGGTGCCCACGGCCTTGAAAACCTTCCAGCCGGCCAGGGTCACAGAGGTCGACGGCACAACAGTGACCGGCACTGGTGGAGCCGGCAGCCCTTGCGCTTTCTGCACCATCGAGATCTTTCTCGACGACACAGACGCGGTCACCGAGACGCTCCAATCACTGGCCCTGGTGACCGCTGGTTCGAATGGCAGCTGGAGCGCTACACTACCCGCCCTCCTGGAAGCGGGCCAGGGGCTGCGTACCATGAGCACTGTGCCCGACAACTTTACCATCATCGGCTTGGATGCCGGGACTACGTCCAACCTGTCATCGCTCCAGGCGGCGACGTACCAAGTCCTTCTGCCAATCGTGCTGAGGATGCACTAGCGCTGCTGAGCGGGATGGCATCCCACCATCCCGCTCAGCCAAGTCCCCGTACCGAAACCGTAGCAACCTTCGGGTGGCTTGGGCGCGGCTGTCCCCTTTTCCAGTCGAAATATGGCCTTTTTAGCGACTCCTCCGCAATATTGACCGAATCGGCTTTTCGTGGTATCATCTAGAGCATGGAGGACCCTTGCAGAGCAATGCACGCCAGCCGCTGCGCAGCACAGGTGCGAGTTGCACCCACCTCCAAATAGCAGAGAAGGAGATACAACGATGGAATACGAAGGTTACTGTGTTAAATGTCGTGAGAAACGGATTATTAAGGATGGAACCGTCCACGAGACCGACAAAGGCCGCCGAATGGCCAAGGGCCCCTGCCCAGAGTGCGGGACAACGGTGACCCGCTTTCTACCCAGCAAGAAGGAAGACTAGATTCGTAGACACTCGGAGTTATCCTGAGCGTCCGGCCGCCGGACGCTGAAATAGGCTGGCAGACAGTGCCCGCGCCCTGCCCCCAACGGGGCCGGTGGGCGGGCCTTTTTGTGTCTCACCCACTCTGTTGGGGCACGGATGATTTGCATTTGTCGCTTGCCCGATTTTCGACTATAATCTGGGTGCAGGCCGGGCGCGACAAGGATGTACGGGGTGACAATGATCAAGCTGCAACAAGACGAACGACCCACTTATGTCCTGAACTATCCGCGTCGGGTGCGCTGGACGAAAAGCGGAACCATCATCCTGCTCGTGGGGATAGCACTGGTGCGCTGGGTGTTGGCCTGGGGCCGCTTCCTCCTTCCGGTGATCCAGGCTCTGGTTGAGCAGGCCGACGCAGCCCAGATCCTGCTTGCCCAGCCTCTACGTCCCCTCATCTCTGCCCACGTGAGCCTGCTATTGGTGAGCGGTGCAGTCGCCCTTGTCTACCACGTACTTCCCGATCTGGCCCTCGTCGACCGGGGATTGGCCATGCGCACTCTATTTGGCTGGCGAGCGATTCCCTGGTCGGCCGTGAAGGTGGTGCGAATTGCCCAGTTCGAAGATTCGCAGCGGCGACTGGTGCTTGTGCAGGGAGACTGGGTGCGATGGTCGCCCTGGCCCCGGCTGGTGAGTATGTGCCTGGGTGCTGGCTTTGAGCCAGGACTCGTCTTTAGCACCGATATCCGCGACTTTAAACCGTTTGTGCGCCGCCTGTACGACGAAGTCAATCGCGCATCACCCGGGGCACTCTTTGACCCTGATTTCTTTTCGCTGCCAGCCCGTCTGGTGATGGAGCCTGTGCCCTCCCTGGACATCCTGGTGGAGCAGGCCCTTAGTGAGGGATGGCCTCTGTCCCTCTCGGCGCAGGCGATGAGCGCCACGGCAGCGGGCCTGGTGTTGGTACAGATCTTGCTACTGGTTTTGGAGGGAGGTGCCTGGTGGATGCCGCTCCTCGTCGTCGCCCTGTGCGAGGTGGAATGGCTGATCGGCGCTTTCTATCTCTTTGCCCTGGTCGAGCTGTTCCCTGCCCAGGTCGAGTTCCAGGAGGCAGCCCTCCTGTACCCCCTGCCCCAGGTCCCCCGCGCCCTGCTGACCATCCCCATGGCCATGCTGGTCGCTGCTGGTGCTCACTTTGTGGCGGCGATCCTGGGCTTGCTTGGCGTGCTCTGGGCCGTGCTGCTGACTGCCTTGCTGGTGCAACGGTTATACAATCTCAAGTCCCTGTTTCCAGCCTTGGTCGGCGGGGCGTTTCAAGCGCTGTACCAGTTCATCGTGCTGGCAATCGTGTTCGGCAGGTAGCTCCGGCTACCGCCAGCAGGCCTGTGGAGTACTCAGTTACCCGCACAGGGATCGTAATCCCATCCCAGGATGATCGAAATATCCGCCTGACTGGTAGGATCGGGTTCGTACCGAATCGCGCTACGAGGAGCATCCAGAAGCTGCGCAGCGGCTTCAGCGACGTCCATATCGGCATCGTGAACGAGGATCTGCATCCCCGAATAGTCCAGGCTATTGGTCAGGTCGGAGCTCGACACCTGGAACCCAGCCCAATGCAAGGTAGAAGCAGCCAGTTGTTCAGCATCGGGAACCTGTGAGCCGTTGAGAACCTGAACACGCGTCCGGCCGATCTTTTCCAGGAACGCTAGGTTCGGTGGTGAATAGAAACTATTCAACATCTCTGTGACCGCCTCGTCAATCGGCACCAGCACGGCGGCCCCCTGAGGCGTGATCCAGTTCTGGACCTGCCAGGGACCAATAGACTGGCTCATAATACGATTGGGCCTGAGTTGCAGGCCCGCGTAGGCCAGGTTGATGACTTGATCCAAGGGCAGATCCGTCTCAAAAGCATCTTTCATCGCCATCCACAGCGCCGGCAACCTGGGGATGATGTCCGCATCCAGACCTTGCTCCCAGAGGGCCATCAAGAGCTTGCGCTGGCGGCGACTGCGGTCAAAATCACTGGTGGTGATGCGCGAGCGAGCGTATAGCAGGGCGTCTTCGCCGTCCATGTGATGCATACCCGCCTCGAGCTCGATATCTGAGAGGGGACATTCGACGTCGATATTCAAACCTCCGATGGCATCGATGATCTTCATAAAGCCATCGAAATCAACCCGCACATAGTAGTGAACTGGGATGCCCAGAGTCTGCTGGACGGTCTTTTTGACCAGGTCCGGCCCACCGCCCTCCTCGGTCAATTCCCCCCACAGATCAGCGGTGTTGATACGGTCATAGCCATGACCGGGGATATCGACCCACAGGTCGCGCGGGATGGACAAAAGACGTACGAATTCACCCTCGGTGTCTACCGAAAGGAGAATCATGGTATCCGTGCGCCAGGTGCTGCTGGCCTCCCGCTTGTCAGAACCCAACAAAATGATATTGACAAAACGATCTGGAAAGCCTTCTCGGACATCAACCGCGGACGGAGACTGGCTTGTTTCCATCTCCACCGGCTCTGAGGCAGCTAGCGCTGCATTGGCATTGGGATCTGGCACGTATAGATCCTGGTTCACATAGATGGTGTTTCCTTCCAAACAGTTCACGCGCTTTAGCGAGTCGATGTCGCTATCGTAGCGCTCCGCCAGTGAATATAGCGTGTTGCCTTCCTGGACGGTGTACACCATCCAATCGTGGGGCTGTTCGCAAGGTGGGGGGGTTACGGGCACGGGCGAGGGCGCCATAGTCGCCACGGGCGGGATGGTAGACTGGAGCGCCACCGAGGTTGCCTCGGAGTTGCGCATCGCTTCAGTCTCACCGCCCGGATGCGACATCACATCGAGGACCATAGCTACTGCAATGGCGGCCAGGATGACTGCCAGCCAGATCAGAGCCCGGTTCAGCCGGTCCGAGGACGGGCGCTCTACATCGTTTCTCGTGGATGTTGCCCCTTCACGGTCCATCTCCCCTCCGATATTGCGTTACCATCACAGACAACAAGATTATACCCCAATTTGCGCGAATGAGCAACCAACTCGGTGGAAAGTTGTGCCTTTCAGCTCATGACTGTGCATGCCAGGACCTCGCGCGCCGCTCGGGATGTGGACAGGAAGTTTCTTTTGCGCTATAATCTCCGGACACGAGCCCAGCACACCGCTCCAAGGGGGGATCATGAAGGGGTTTCGAGAGAACTACGATCGAATCTGGCAGACCTATTCAGGTCAAGCCGCCTGGCAGATCGTGGCCGACCTTGGCCGCTTCCACCGTATCCAGGCCAGTCCCGGCTACAGGCAGGCAGCACAACTGGTCTACGACTTACTGGTTCGCGAAGGACTGGAGGCGGAAATGCTCTCCTATCCTGCCAATCAGGAGGCCACTTTCTGGGCCTGGCCCAGCTTTCAGGAATGGGACTGTAGCGAAGCCACGTTGCGCCTGGTGGATCCCGGGAATGGGGCGACGGCCCAGCTCTGCTCGCCAGGTACGGTACTCGCCGACTTTCGCGCCTCTCCCATGTCGCTCATCCAACGCAGCATTCCCTTTGAGGGCGAAGTCGAGGTGGTGCTCGTGGAAGACGGTGTGAAAGAATCTGACTATGACGGGCTGGACGTGGCAGGCAAAGTGGTGCTCAGCCGCGGGGATGTACGCCGTGTCCAGGAGCTCGCCGTCGAGCAGCGAGGTGCCCTCGGCATCCTCTTTGACGGAATGCGAGTGGTATCCCCGGTGCGCCCTCAGGGCGACCTGGCCGACGTCCGCCAGTACACCTCTTTCTGGTGGAGGCCGGGGGACACTCAATGCTTCGGCTTTGTGCTCACACCCCGCCAGGGACAGGCGTTGCGCCGACTGTTGAAGGATGGAGACGCCCCTGTCCGTATCCATGCCAAGGTGGACAGCCGGCTGTACGACGGAGCACTGGAACTCGTGCAAGCAACCATCCCCGGTCAAGCAGAGGAAGAAATTCTGGTTGTGGCCCACCTCTGTCATCCCCAACCATCGGCCAACGACAACGCCTCGGGGGCGGCAGCGGCCCTGGAAGCAGCCCGTACCTTGCACGTCCTCGTCGCCAACGGGGATCTGGCACGGCCCAAACGCACGATCCGCTTTCTGTGGATGCCAGAGATGACGGGCACCTTTGCCTACCTGGCTGATCGCGAAGCCGAGCTCGATCACCTCATCGCCGGTATCAACCTGGACATGGTGGGCGAGGACCAAAGCCAGACCGGCAGTTCCTGGCTCATCGAGCGCCCACCCGACGCAGCAGCCTCGTTTGCACCCGATCTGCTGGCTCACCTGCGTGACGAACTTCCGGCCCTGAAGAACATGACGGATGTATCGCCCAGCCACACAGGAGTCGGTGCCATTCCCCTCTACCGCCAAACCCAGGTCCCTTTCTCGGGCGGGAGCGATCACTATGTCCTCTCCGATCCCAGCGTGGGGGTGCCCACCCCCATGCTCATCCAATGGCCGGACCGATTCTATCACACCGCTGCCGATACACCCGACCGCACCGATCCTCAGAGCCTGGCCCGCGCGGGCTCGCTGGCGGCAGCCTACGCCTACTGGCTGGCCACGGCCGGGGCCGAGGAAGCCACCTGGCTGGGCTATGAGATGGTCGCCCGCTTCAAAGTCTGCCTCGCGAAAGATACCCAGGCATCCGTGACCAAAGCCCTGGACACGGAAGAGGTCGAATCGCTTGCCCGGGCGGTAGCCGGCCTGGACCGCCGCCTGGCCTACCTGCTAGACCGGCAGAAGGCTGCCCTGGACAGCCTGGCATGGCTGGCTCCCGTCGAGTGCCGGACGGCCGAACTGCACACCGAGGCACAGCGGGCGACGAACCACGAGCTGGCCTGGGCCAAAGGGATCATCGATCTGCACGCCACAACCCTGGGCATTCAAATCCCAACAGAGATACAGGCCACCTCCCTGTCTGAGGCAGAGCAACAGGCTGCAGCGCTGATCCCGGCTCGCCAGGTTCGAGGCCCGATCCCATTGCAGCAGCACCTTCGCCAGGTGGATGACCAGACGCGAGCAGCGTGGCTGCAATTGATCGACAAGCACAAAGATGGCACGCACTACACACTCATGGAACTGGCTAGCTACTGGGCAGATGGGACCCGCTCCTTGCTGGACATCGCTGATCTCGTGGAGATGGAAACCGGCACACGGGACGTGGATCTGCTGCTGGCCTACTTCCAACTCCTGGCGAAAATGGGATTTGTCGAGTTTCGATAGTCTTGTGGGTTCTGGGTCTGAGGAGAATTCATGCACACTTGTACGTGGGCGACAACTCCTGACAGCAATGGAGATTAGGTACTTGTTGGGCTTGCGTCGCCTTTCCTTTGCCAGGAGCTAGGCCCGTGCGCATTGCAGTGAACGCCTGGTTTCTGGACCATCCTGGCGCCGGCAGCGGGCAGTATCTACAGGGCTTGCTACGGGCCATGCCTGAAACAGCCACACAATACCAGTTCCTGCTCGTAACCCCGGTGGAGGGGCTCGAATTTCAAGTCCCGGGGCTCGACATCGAATTGTGGCCCCTGCACTCTATTCGCCGGGAAAGGCGCCTGGACAAAGTGGTCTTTGAACAAGTCGGCTTTCCGCGCGTCTGCCGCCGCTGGGGTGCAGACCTGGCGCACGTGCCCTATTGGGGCTCGCCGCTGCGGCCAACGGTGCCTACCGTGGTCACAGTCCACGACTTGATCCCGCTGCTCTTGCCCGCCTACCGCGGCGGGCCCCTCGTCCGCCTCTACACCCGACTCGTGGCAGCCTCGGTGCGGCGGGCAGCCCTCACACTCACCGACTCGATGGCCTCCAAGAACGACATCGAGACCCACCTTGGCTTGTCACCTGAGCAGGTACGCTGCATCTACCTGGGCGTCGGTGAACATCTCAGTCCTGTACCTGCCCCTGACGACGAAGCCGTTCGTCGCCTCTACAACCTGCCAAGTCGTTATGTGCTCTACCTGGCAGGACACGACGTGCGAAAGAATGTGGCGAGCCTGGTGGAGGCCTTTGCCACCGTCGTCCAGGCTGACGACGACGTATCGCTGGTCATTGGCGGCAGGCTGCCCGAGGAGGATCGCCCGCCCTTCTTCGACCCCCGTCCCCTGGTAGGGGGCTTGGGCCTCACTGGCGACGTGCGCTTCATCGGCTGGGTTGACGAGGCGCACAAGCCCACCCTTTACCGGGGCGCTGCATGTGCCGTCTTTCCCTCTGTCTATGAGGGTTTCGGACTGCCAGTGCTGGAGGCGCTGGCCTGCGGCACGCCGCTGGTTACCACGAACACCAGTTCACTGCCGGAACTGCTGGGCGACGCCGGATTCGCGCTGGATCCCGACGACGTACAGGGCATGGCCGGCGCCATCCTTTCCTGCCTGGTGGATGAACCCCTCGCCGCCGAACTCCGGCGACGGGGGCCACCGCAGGCAGCACGGTTCACCTGGAAGCGGACAGCCCAGGGAACGGCTGCCGTGTACGAGGAGGTAGCCTCGTGCGCGTCTTGATGGTCTCCAAAGCCTGTGTAGTCGGCGCCTACCAGAAAAAGCTAGAAGAGCTGGCCCGCATGTCCCAGCCTCCAGCATATGCCGCAAGCAAAGGCGAAGGGAGCGTATCCCCGAAAGCTTCACCCGAACCGGTAGAGTTGACCGTCGTCGTGCCGCCCTATTGGCGAGACGAACGGGGCACATTGAACCTGGAACGACGACATACCACCGGCTACGAATTAATCGTCGAGCCAATGGCCTTCAACGGCCACTTCCACTTGCACTTTTACCCTGGCCTGGGCAAACAGATCCGGCGCGTGCAGCCCGACTTGGTCCATATCGACGAAGAACCCTACAACCTGGCGACGGCTCACACGCTGTGGCTCGCCCGTCGCGCCGGTGCCAGGAGCCTATTCTTCTCCTGGCAGAACATCCAGCGACGCTATCCCCTCCCCTTCCGCCTGATGGAGGGCTATGTGTTGAACCGCGTGGACTATGCCATCGTCGGCAACCAGGAATCAGCCCGTGTCTGGCAGGCCAAAGGATACAGTGGCCCACTGGCCATTATTCCCCAGTTTGGCGTGGATCCGGAGATCTTTTATCCAGAGAGCCGGCCCGCTGGCCGGGGATTTGTCGTCGGTTACGTGGGACGTCTGGTAGAGGAAAAGGGAGTGGACCTGCTTCTCGAGGCACTGGCTGGACTGGAAGGCATGTGGCGAGCGTACATCCTTGGCAGCGGACCGATAAAGGATGACCTGCAGGCCCGGGCGCGGCGGTTGGGTCTGGTGGATCGGGTTTCTTTCGACGAGTGGATCCCTTCGGACCAGATGCCCGCCTACTATCGCCAACTCGACGCCCTGGTCGTTCCCTCGCGAACACGCCCCAACTGGAAGGAGCAGTTCGGCCGGGTATTGGTGGAGTCGATGGCCTGTGGTGTACCAGTAATTGGCTCCAATTCCGGCGAGATCCCCAGTGTCATCGGTGATGCGGGGCTGATCTTTCCCGAAGGTCGGGTGGATCGACTGCGGGAGCATCTGGCGCAACTGTTGGCAGATGGGCACCTCCGCGCTGACCTGGCACGCAGGGGGCGCGAGCGGGTGTTGGCCCATTACACCCAGGCTCAGATCGCTGCCCAGACCTATCAGGTCTACCGCTCTGTCCTGAGTATCCAGTAAATTCACACTGGGGCGCCGCTTCAAGATCGCACGGCTCCTCCATGTCTTTCACAGAGTAAGAAATCAGGCAAAACAAGCTGATACACTTCACAGAACCTTCTGCAGGCAGGCCTTGGACGTCTGTCAATGGCATACCCAAGTGATCAGCCAAATAGGGCGACGATATTTGCATCTAGCCCCATTCTGTGCTATAATGCTGTTCGTCGGAGCGGGCGCGGGGGTCTCCCCGCGCCCATGTGCGAGAAGCATTTGGATGTTGAGAAAGGAACATGGTGTGTCCCTGACTAAAACGCAAAAGACGGAAATAATCAATCAGTACAACGCCCATCCCGGCGACACAGGTTCGCCGGAGGTTCAGATCGCCTTGCTGACCACGCGCATCAGCCAACTGACAGAACATCTCAAGGTTCACAGGCACGACGAACACTCGCGGCGAGGGCTGTACAAGCTGGTTGGTCAGCGGCGCAGACATCTGACCTATTTGAAGAACAAGGATGCAGAACGTTATCGCAAGATCGTCGAACGATTGGGGCTGCGCAAGTAGTCTATCCAATCTCAATGTATCGCTCTTGGTGGCCTATGGCCCTGGGCAAGGTAGTGACGCCGGCGCCATAGGCCGTGCCATGTAAAAAAGAGGTCAAATAAGCAAATCGGGATAGGCAGGAGTCAGGAATTGGGGAGTGGGCCCTGGTCCCAGGAGGGGTTCAGGACCCACTCCCCAGTCCCTGGACCCTGCTTCTTCCCGCAAAGTATGGAGGCAAAGTGAATAACAGCAAAACGTATGTCGTCCAGGTCGGCGACAAATCTCTCACGATTGAGACCGGCCAACTGGCGATGCAGGCGGGTGGGGCGGTAATGATCAAGTCAGGGGACTCGGTGGTGCTTTGCACCGCCACCACCTCAAAAAAGCCCCGCGAAGGAATCGATTTCTTTCCCCTGACCGTAGACTTTGAGGAGCGCTTGTACGCTGCCGGGCGCATCCCGGGCAGCTTTTTCCGGCGCGAGGGACGACCCAGCGAATCCGCGATCCTGACGTCTCGACTGACGGATCGGCCGCTGCGCCCTCTCTTTCCCAAGGACTACCGAAATGACGTTCAGATCATTGCCACTGCTCTGTCGTCTGATAGCCAGAACTATCTGGACATCCCTGCCATCATCGGTGCCTCAACCGCGCTGGTGATCTCGGACATCCCCTTCGAAGGGCCTATCGGCGCCTGCCGGGTGGGGTTGATCGAAGACGAGTTCGTCATCAATCCTACCGCCGAGCAGATGGAGGAAAGCGCCCTGGATCTACGCATGGCGGGCACCGAGGACGCCATCCTCATGGTCGAAGCCGGCGCGCATGAGCTGCACGAAGAGATCATCTTGCAGGCTCTCAAGCTGGGCCACGAGGCCATGCAGCCAGTCATCCAGCTTCAGAAGCAAATGCGAGAGGAGGTCGGCAAGCCCAAGAACGTCGACTATCCTGTTGTGACCATCGAAGAGCGTGATCGAGAACGTATTCTCAAACGTATCGGCGACCGGGCAGCCGAACTCGTAGCCCAGCCCATGAGCAAATGGGAGCGAGCTCAAGAGACAGAGGGCTTGGAGAACGAGATTCTGGGCTCCTTTGCCGGTGACGAAACCATCGAGCCACACGACATCAAGGCGGTGTTCCGCGATGTGCTCAAGGCCGAGACCCGCAAGCTGATCCTGGAAAAAGGTCAACGGGCCGACGGCCGGGCAACTGACGAGATCCGGCCTATCTGGAGCCAGGTGGGGCTGCTGCCCCGGGCGCACGGATCGGGCTTGTTCACGCGGGGCGAGACACAGGTAGTGAGCATTGCCACACTCGGCACTCCGCGTGAGGAGCAAAAGCTCGACACGCTGCGGCCCGAAGAGGTGAAGCGCTATATCCACCACTATAACTTTCCCCCGTTCAGCACCGGCGAAACCTGGCCCATGCGAGGTCCCAAGCGCCGCGAGATCGGGCACGGCGCGTTGGCCGAAACGGCCTTGCGCTCCATGCTCCCGTCGGAAGAAGAGTTCCCGTACACCTTACGCGTAGTGTCGGAATGCCTCTCCTCTAACGGTTCTACCTCGATGGCGTCGGTGTGTGGCAGCACCCTGGCCTTGATGGACGCCGGTGTCCCCATCAAGCGCCCAGTCGGCGGTATTGCCATGGGCCTGATCATGGACGGCGACCAGTACGCTATTCTGAGCGATATCCAAGGGCTGGAGGACCACCTGGGCGATATGGATTTCAAAGTCGCGGGTACCCGTGAGGGGATCACGGCCTTGCAGATGGACATCAAAATAAAGGGCCTGAGCTACGATGTTCTGTCCCAAGCCCTGGCCCAGGCCCGCGACGGCCGTCTCTACATTATTGACAGAATGGCCGAAACCATCGCTGAGCCCCGCTCCGAGATGTCCGACTATGCACCACGCATCACCACCGTCCACGTCGACCCGGACAAAATCGGCAAGATCATCGGTCCTGGCGGCAAGATGATCCGCAAGATCCAGGAAGACTGTAACGTGGATATCGACATTGAGGATGACGGCACGGTCTATATCGCCGCTGTTGAGGGCCCAGGCGCCCAAAAAGCCATCGAGATGATCGAAGCCCTGACCGAAGAGGCCGAAATCGGTAGAACATACGTCGGCAAGGTAGTCCGTACCGAGAGCTATGGCGCCTTTGTAGAGATCCTGCCCGGCGTGGATGGCTTGTGTCACATCTCCCAACTGGCCGATTATCGCGCCCCTACCACAGAAGACGTGGTTGTCGTGGGCGACGAGATTATGGTCATGGTCATCGACATTGATGCCGAGACTGGCAAGATCAAACTCTCGCGCCAGGCAGTACTGGAAGGTTGGACGGCAGACGAGGCTCGTGCTCGGGACCGTAAAGGTGGCCCGGGCGGTGGCTCCCGGGACGACCGGCGGGGAGGACGGGGTCCGCGAGTGGGCAGCCAGACGAGCCGGGACCGGCGTCCGCCGCGCCGCAACCGCTAGCTGGATCCAGGGGGTGCCAGGCAGGTCCATGCGCTGGCACCCCCATCAAAGAAGGTCATTGCATGGAAGACGAGCGGAACAGCTCTGTTGAACAGGAGGGGACACCGCCCCCCGAGCCCCGCCAAGGTTGGCACATCCTGCGGGTCCTGCGCGAAGTGCTGGAAACCATTCTGCCAGCCCTGCTCATTGCGCTGCTTATCAACGTCTTTATTGGACAGGCGACGAGGGTCGACGGAATGAGCATGGAACCCAACCTCCACACAGACCAACGTTTGGTGGTGGAAAAGCTATCCTATCGCTTTCACGGCCCCCAGCGTTTCGACGTCGTGGTGCTCAAGCTGCCAAGCCAAGGTGAGGAACTTCTGATCAAGCGGGTGATCGGTTTGCCAGGCGAGACTGTCGAGGTACAAAGCGGAGAAGTCTACATCAACGGTGAACTCCTGGAAGAGCCGTTTCTTCAACAGGAGATGCGTCCTGGGCGCGACATCCGCGTCGTCGTGCCCCCCCTCCATGTCTATGTCATGGGCGACAACCGCAATCACTCCAACGACTCGCGAAACTTTGGCACAGTGCCGATCGATGACATCATCGGCCGGGCATGGATATCCTACTGGCCGCCGGAGGAGATAGGGCCGGTCCGCTAGGCAAGTACAATGCCTTGACCAGTGATCGATGACCACACTACCATGGTGTTTTGTGCATTGAGAGCTGTGGGTTGAGATCATGGGTTCAACCGAGTGGAGCCGCACAACCAAACGTCTGGTCGTCATCGGCCTGATCATCATCCTGCTGCTTACCCTCTACCTGTTCCGTGCCATCCTCCCTCCCATCATCATTGCCCTGGTATTGGCCTACCTCCTTAAACCTCTGGCCGACTATCTGCAGCGGCGCGGCAAAATGCCACGCCAGCTTGCCGTAATCCTGGTGTTCCTCGCTATGGCGGTGGTCATCGGCACCATCGGCGCCACCGTCGTGCCCTATGCTGTCAGACAGGTGCGCGGTCTGAACCTGGAATTGCAGCAATGGTGGACTGATATCGTAGCTTTTCTGTCACAACCCATCGTCATCCTTGATTTCACCTTCAGCCTGGACGATCTGGTTGGGGATGTGCAGGCCGCCCTCCAAGACCTGCTCCAGCCCTTTGCCACGCAGACCGTCGCCCTGCTGTTCAACGTGGCTTCCAGCCTGTTGTGGATCTTGGCAATTGTGGTCATCTCTTTCTACCTGGTCAAGGACGCTGATCGGCTCCGCATCTTTCTGGATCGCATGGCGCCTCCCGGCTATACCGAGGAACTGGGCCGTCTGCGGGAGGAGATCAACCTGGTGTGGAAGGCCTTTTTCCGCGGCCAGGTGGTATTGGGCATTATCATCGGCCTGATCGTTTGGATCGCCATGACGGCGGTAGGACTACCGAATGCTGCCCTGATGGGGTTGCTGGCTGGCATTCTGGAGGTAATCCCCAACTTTGGCCCGGTGCTGGCCACCATCCCCGCAATCATCACCGCCCTCTTCCGCGGATCAACCTACTTGCCTTTGAGTAACTTTTGGTTCGCGGCGCTGGTGTTGGGGATCTATGTCCTGATCCAGCAGATGGAAAACGCCTACCTGGTCCCCCGCATCATGGGACGCCGGCTCCGGCTCCACCCTGTCCTTATCTTTATCGGGCTAATGGCAGGCGGTATGATAGCCGGTGTGTTGGGGGTCTTGCTGGCTGCGCCGATCATCGCCACGTTGCGCATCCTGCTCAGCTATGTGTACGCCAAGCTCCTAGACCAGCCTCCCTTTCCACCTGTGATTGAGGAAGCGGGAGAGATCTACCCCGGGGAGATCGACGCCATCCTGTTCGACCTGGACGGCACCCTCATCGAGACCGACGACCAGGCAGTTGAAACCCTCGCCCGCCGGCTACAGCCCGTGAAGTGGCTGTTTCCCCGGCGCGACGCCAGCCTGGTGGCCCGGCGCTTTGTCATGTCTTGCGAAGGACCGGCCAACAGCATTCTGACCCTACTGGATCGCTTTGGCCTGGATCACACCCTGCTGGGTATCGGCGAGCGGCTACGCCGGATGCGATGCCTGCATACGCCAGATAGTTTTCACCCCGTCAACGACGTGGGAGCGATGCTGCACGACCTGAACCGCCGCTACGTGCTGGCGATCGTTACCACCCGCAGTCGTCGCGATGCCGAAGCGTTTGTGTCCCAACAGCAGTTGAACGGCCTGTTCCAGGTCATTGTGGGACGGGAAGATACCTGGCGCATCAAACCCCACCCCAGCCCTGTGCGCCATGCAGCCGACCAGTTGGGTATACAGGTGGAGCGGTGCCTGATGGTGGGCGACACACGGGCAGATATTTGGGCTGCCCGCGCAGCCGGTGCCAGGTCGGCTGGTGTCCTGTGCGGCTTTGGCGAGCAGGACGAACTAGAACGCGCTGGCGCCGACTTGATCTTGGAGACCACCAGCGACCTGCTAGATCGAATGTAGGCCAAAGAGCGGGTGCACTGGAATAATCCAGCCTTTTCCATCACTTGCAGGGCCGTTTTCAGCGGATCACTCCCCTCACAGTCGCCCTGCCTTCCCCTAGCACCACCTCGTCGATGATCAGGGGCAGATCCTGCGCCAAACCGAACTGGGTGTCGACCTCAGCCTGGATACGATGGCGCACAAGGCCCGGCACCGCCACCCCCGCCACATCCAGATCCTCCAACGTCACAATGGGCACGCCGTCGCGCAGCTCGATGTCGGCCCTCCCAGACAGACCCACGCGCAAGCCAGCGATCTCGGCCACTCCCCTGGCCGAGATGCCACTGGAGGTGATGGACACTTGCGGCTCACCAAAAGGAATATTCGGGTGGCGGTTCAGATACCAGGCGATGGTCTCCACTGCTTCCTGGTCGGTGACATCCACCACAAATGGCTCTCCGCTATGCCCGCCCTCGTTAAGCTTGTGCCGGAGGCCCTCGATATCAGTCGCGAGGCGCGGTTGCACCTCCACTGCCGGACCCGATGGCGCCAGGGCATAGGCCCAGGCTATGCCGTTCGTGACCAGCAAAACGAAGGCGACCCAAAAGTTGGAACTCGTCAGTAGCCGTTTGATCATTGCTCACTCCCAGGCCGCCAGCCGCCCCCGCAGGTCGGCTGACATTTCGCGTATGGCCTCCAGCTTGCGCTCAACCAGCACTGCAATGCCCACCAGGAGCAACCCGGCGAGGCCGAATACGATCCAGCGGTTTACCGACAGCAGCGGCTCGATCGACTGGGTCACGACGTTGAGTACCACTGCGACGGCGCCTATGTACAGGAAGCTTTTCTGCCGCCGCGCGCTGCCCCACCATATCAACACCAGCGCCTCGAACCCCATGATCAGGGCATAGGGCCAACCACTGGGCATGACGCCCGGCAGGGACTGCCACCAAGCCGTACCCAACCAGACCAACATCCCCGCCCGGTCGATCCAGCGGGCCAGTGTCTTGCGCCCCCGCCGCCATTCCAGCCAGCCCACGCCCAGCAGATAAAGTCCGGCGGGCACGGCGTACCACTGGAAGCCAGCCATATCCAGGAAAAAGCGCCACCAGAGCGCCCATGCCGCCAACAGCAGCGCCACAGCCCCATAGCCCAGGACAACACAGCGGCGCACGGCTGCCGTCGCCAGATAGAGCAACCCGTTGAGGGCCAGCACCCACATCACCATCCGCACCTGGGATGCATAGTCGGCAAAGGTCACTGGCCTGCCAAACAGCGTGCGGACAAGCAGATCCATGACGTCCAGGCCGGGCCACATCACCCAGACAAGGGCCACGGCCGACAGAGCCAGCCCGATCCATTCCAATGGTTTGCGCCAGATTCCGGCGTGCCGGCTCCCCATCCATGCGTAGTCGATCCCGTACCCCACCAGGCCACAGCCCAGGGCCAACGCCGCCAGGCCAACCGGAAAGGCGGTGAGTTCGATGCCAGCCCAAGCCATCGCCTGGAACAGGCCCACCACAACCAGTCCTGTCGCAGCAAAGGGCAGCACTGGCTGGGCCCAGACCGTGGCCAGCAGCGCCAGCAGCAACGCGTTGGTGAACGTCACGATCGCGCCCGGTTCACCCTGCCACAGGGCAGCCGCCTGCCCGACCAACAGGTCGATGGCCAGCAGCAGGTAGAAGGGGCGCGACCAGCCTTTCCACCAGAGGGATGTGAGCGGCGAACCTTCCTGCCGCCAGAGCTGGACGCCCATGGCCAGCGCCGCCGTCACGACGGTCGCCGGGAGGAACGCCAGCGCTGCCCAGGCGGGATATGCCAGCCAGCCATTGGCATCGATGACGGCCAGAACAGCCCCTTGCGCCAGCACCCCGCTCAGCAGCAAGGCCCCTCTCGAGCGAAAGCGCCAGGTTGTATGGAAGAAGGTCAGGGCTGCCAACCCCAGGACGAGAGCCAGCCGTGTCGAGTCCGCAAAGGGCTGCCCGGATGAAGCTCGCAGGGAAAGGCCGACGGCCACCAACGCTCCGGCATAGCCCCAAATGTACCAGGGCGCGGCCCACCAGTCGAGGATCACCCCCAGCCGCCATGACTTGGGTTCCCAGGACGGAAAGAGTGACGGCCCGCTACCCAGTCGCCAGTCCAACAGGTGGGCCAAGGCCAGGGCGGCGACGACGCCGGGGAAGAGGGCCAAGCCATAGTGAGCCGGACTCACCTCCAACCAGACCAATGCCACGCCGTAGGGCACAGCCAGGAGGGCTGAAGTAGCAAAGAGCAGGAGCGGTTGGCGTAGCCAGGCAGCAGCCACGGCATAAAACAGTGCTGCCGCCAGGTAACCCCAGAAGGCCCCGGTGTCGTCCAGGCTGGAAGGCGGCAGGCCCAACGCCACGACCGCAAAGCTCGCAACCAGGACGGGCCTAGCGTAGTCACGGAGCTTTAGGCGTCTCAGCGCCCAACTCAGCACCAGGTAGATGGCTCCTAGCCCGACGAGCCACCAGCCGCGCCGGTCGGGTGGAACCTGGCCCTGGATCAGGGCAACCAGCAAGGCGGCGGATACCAGCGCTGTCGCCGGGTAGAGCCATAGCGGCTCGCGGAAAAGCCGGGCTGAGAGCACACAGAGCAGGGCGTCAAAGGTCAGGGCAACAGCCAGGAGGGGATATTGGTGGGCCACCAACGTGGTGCCGACGATTGCCACACCGTAGGCGCCCAGGTAGAGGGGCAGTCCGTCGGCCAGGTCAATCCGGTGCAGCTGCCGTCCCACAGCCAGGAGGGGCAAGGCCAGGCCCAGCAGGGTGAGGCCGTACAAGCCGTAGGTTGCGGTGGGCGCGAATCGGTACAATAGGTAGATCGTCCACACAGGGATTGCTACCACCGCCGGGTAGAGAAAGCGCGCCCTCCGCCAGCCGACCATCTCCCGGCGATGATCGGCCACCGCCGAGACGGCATAGAAGGCCAGGCCCAGTCCCCAGGTAACGGTCGACGTGGCCGGATCAGCTGAGCCCCAGAGCAGGGCAAAGGGCAAAAGCACGTTGGCGATGACGCGCAGCGGGGAGCCATAGTCTGTAGATTGGGGACTGGAATCTGGAGAGCCCGCGCGCGTACGCAGCGGGGCCGGGAGCAGACCCAGGCCGAAAAATAGCTCAAGGCAGGCGAGCGCCGCCCACGACAATGCGTATTGGGGCAGCGACGGTGCGTCCCACAGGAACCAGCCCCAAATCGTGAACAAGGTCCAGGGCATGATGACCAATACTGCAGCCAGCCAGACGAACACCCGCCGGCGGAAGAGCCGCGCCGCCAAGGCATAAAGGGCAGTGACCGTCAGCAGACCGGCGATAGCCCAGACGGTCTGCACGCGTCCTCCACCCAGCCACATCAGGTTACGGAATACGGCCAGTGCGATGGCCCCAGCCGATACAGCCCATCCGGCCAGCAGCAGTGCCCGGCGATAGAGGCGCCAGGCCTGCCGGGCCGGGGGCCACCGCTGTTGTAGCCACTCGCTGGCCAGCGCCCGCTCGGCCAGGACGTAGGCAGCAGCCAGCAGCGCTGCCTTGAAAGCTGCAGAGCCGCGTCCCTGGCTGTAGACCGTGGCGGCCAGCACGCCGGCCAGTACACCCAACCAGGCGGCGACATGGGCCCAGCGCGCCTGGTTGTGGAACCAGGCGAACAGACCGTAGGCCATGGCCAGTATGAATTGCCCCCCAGCCGCCCACAAGCGGGCTGTATCGGCCCAGGGGGTGCGGTCAAACAGATAGGACCCGAATGGCGCGAACCCCCATAGCACGGCGACGGAGGCCACGACATGGGCCGTCGCGTATAGAGGTGCCAGGAAGCGGCGGGATACCCTGCGCATTCGCTCCAGCCAGACCCCGCCCAGGAGGTAGACAGCCGCCACCAGGGCCAGGCCCACACCCTGCTGGGGAGCAGATATCGCCCAGAAGTCGAGGAGGATGAGCAGGCCAAGGGGCAGTGCCAGCCCTGCCGGCACGAGCCACGGGCTTGCACGAAAGGTCCAGGCCGACGCAAAGTAGAGGGCCGAGGCAGACAGCACCGTCACCGCCAGCAAGGGCTGATCTTGGAAGCGCAGGGCGACCAACGGGGTGGCAAGGCTGCATCCATATCCTACTACATACCACGGAAACGACCAGCGGCGAATGGCCAGAGACCAGCTTTCCAGTTTCCCAACCCCCAGTCGCCCTACACCGAAGCAGATCCAGGCCAGGGCAGCCAGCAATAGACCCAGCCAGGCGTCAGGGGCGCGGAAACGGGTGTAGAGCAAGGTGGCGAAAAGGGGCAGCGGCAACACTGCAGCCCAGTGCAGCAGGGACTGGCGGAGAGGGCCGAATACCTGCAGGAGGGCGGTAAGACCTGGGTGCTCGCCACGATAATCGAGCCATAGCAGCCAGGCAGCGAGGGCGATCCAGGTGCCCAGAATGTAGGTCAACAGCGGCTCATGGCCAAAGATAGCCGGCGGTAGGAGGGCAAGAAAGGCGAACACGGTCGCAGCAGCAAACAGCCGAGAAGCATAATCCGGTGCAGCACGCACTGGCAGCGCCGCAATGACGTGGAGTACGGCCAGTAGGGCCCAACCCAGGCAGAGTTCTGCTGGCTCCAGATGAGCGGCAGCCATAGCAAAGGTCACCGACGAAAAGGCCAGCAGGCTGGCGACGGGTAAGGCGCGGGGTCGATCCCAGAGGCGTACAGCCAGGATCGCTCCAGCGGTCAGGGCAGCGTGGGTAGCTGCGGCGGCCCAGAGATCAAAGGCCGACCACAGCGCGGCAGCGGCCATCAGGGCCAGCCCCCAGCCGGTAGCCGTGTGGCTGTGGGCACAGAGGACCGGATCTCCTTTGTCTGGAACAGCATCGGATCCCACCGTCACGCCTGGCTGCCAGGCCTGTGCCCATGCCTTGCAGCGGTGGCCCACCCACAGGTATGCTGGCACCAGGGCTGCCCAGCCAAGGGCGTACCAGGGCGCTTCGACGGCCAGTGGCTCGAAGGCCAGACGCAGTAGGAAAAAAAGGGCCAACGGCAGGGCCGTGGCGGCGGCTCTACCCAACATGGGACTCTGTTCGCGGGCAGCCGTGTAACCAAACAGGACTGCACCCAGCGCCCAAGCTCCTGCCAGGGATAGATCAAAATGGAGTCCACTCGCGCCTGCAGCGATCCACCACCCGACGCCCAATGGCAGCAGCACAGCAGTGCCCAGCAGGGCCGAGAAACGCAGGGGATTGGAAAAGACAGACCACGCTCCCCCACGCATCCCTAGCCGGTAGGCCAGGATGGCCAGGACCAGCGCCAGGGCAACCAGGGCCGCCAGCCACCATTCAGGGGGAACCGCCAGCACCTGCAACGCAGCACAGAGCAGGCTGCCTGCGGCAACGGCCACCAGGTAACCAAAGAACGGGGCACGAATGCGCAGGGTGGTAAAGGCATAGATCGGTAGGCAGACCGCCGAGGCCATCAGCCACACCCAGGGCCATGACTCGGCAGGCAGAACCCCTCCCGCGACAAAGATGGCGTAAAAGTCGAGGGGAATCAGCAGCGAGCCAACGGCGGTGACGGCGATGCCACTCAGGCGTAGTCTCATCCGCACCCGTAGGAACCAGCCTGCGCCGTAGAACGACAGGGTAAAGAGGACGATGAAAGCCAATTGGACTGCGGCCGGTAAGCTCTTCCAGTTGTAGACGACGTAGGTAGTGGCCGATGCCATGAGCAGGAAGGCGCCCAGAAACAAGAGCACATTCAGCGTCCGCTCGGAGAGCAAGGTCTGCCAAATTCGCTCCCAGGTGATGGGTGGCCCGGGAGGCTTTTGGGGCTTGCGTACAGTGGCTTCTGCCCCGATCAGTGTGGGTGCCGCCAGGGCCATCTCGGGCACAGCGGACGGGGTAGGAACCATAGCGCGCGCTGAGACCGGCTCAGCGGGCCTTGGACGGAGCCCAGCTTCGATCTCCAGCCGGTGGCGCCTATCCTGGAGATCCGCCAGAGCGGAAGCATAGGCTCGGTCGTCAACAAAGTGGCCATGCTCCTGGGCCCGGCTCAGTATCCGCTCCAAATAGTCCAGCAACCCCAGGCGATCGCGGGGGGTATCAAAGGCCATAGCAGGCGGGGCACTTGCTTCTGCCAGGTTTTGGCGCACCGCCTCGGCTCGTTTGCCCGCCCCTCTGCGGAGCCGTCCGCCCGGACCCGGACGAACCCAGCCCAGCTCCAGCCACAATGCGACCTCTTCTTGAAGCTTTTCCAGACAGAACAGCTCCCAATGCAGTTTGTGGACCTGTTCACCAGTCAGCGGGGGAAGCCGCAGACCCAAGTCTACCTCCAGGTCTTGGCGGCGACCCAGGTAACGCTCGCGAAGCGAGTTGCGGTCCAACATGCCAATCTCGCACCAGGTCTCCAACTCACCCAAGAGGTAGGCAATGTGTCCCAACTCCTCTATACGACCGGGTGAACCGCTGAACTCACATCTGGCACACACACCGTAGGGATTCAAGCCTTCCTGGTTACAGCGCGGACATCGCATGATCTCCTCCTTGGAACCATCCACCCCTGGGGAGTAGAACAGGGAAGGACCGGCTTGGGCGGCCCTGTCGCGCCGATTGCACTGGATCCAGCCGTTGGGCGCAGACCTGGGCAGCACTGGGCATAGCTAGTCTGCAACGCCTACTACAGGACATGGTACCACACCTCATCTATCAAAACCTACCGCCCCCCTGCCAGGAGCTCTCACGCTCGTTATCATGTCATCGGCTCGCTGCGTCTCTACACTCAGTGAATCACAGGCGGGCTGCCAATACCAGGGCACGAACTGCCAAAAACTGCCAATATCCCCGATCATACGACCCTCGCCACCTCACCCACTGTCAAGCACCTATGGTGACCAGGCCGGCTGCGGCCAGACCGGGATCGGCATCAACCACTCGTCAGGCCAGACGCGAATAAACCCCTCCAGGCGGGATAGCACATCCTGCGCCCAGTGGATACCATCTCGTTTGCGGTCGCCGGTACTCTCCGGGCGGGGAGCCAGCACCACCTCCGCCTGGTACGCTCCTTCGCCCACACGGTGTGAGACGCCGACGAGGATCTGGGCACCGGTATCCAGGGCCAGGCGGGTGTGGCCGACCGGTAGCTGAGAGGTACGGCCAAAGAAGGTCAATTCCTCCCCGAACTCAACAGGCAGATCGGCGGCAATGGCCACCACGCCGCCCTCGCGCAGCCGGGACAGCGCCTGGCGTAGCGAGCGCACCGAGATGGGTGTGACCTCGATGCCCTGCTCCTGCCGGATCTGGTTCATCACCCGCGAGCTCCCCTCGGGGTTGGCGTTGGTCAGCACCTGCACCGAAGGGAACACCTCCCTGAGCCCCAGCATCAAGATGTCAAAACTGCACATGTGCGCGCCTACAAGGACCAGGCCTTGACCGGTCGCCAGGCACTCCCTGACGATCTGTTTCATCGAGGGATCGAGTTCACAGGCAACACGGGCTCTTTCGGGGCCCACCTGTACCAGGCGAAAGAAATCTGCATAGCTCATGATGGCATTGTAGAGCAACTGGGCAACGGCTCTATCTATGTTGGCATCTTCCTCCGGCAGCCCGTGGATCACAGCGACGTTGGACCGCAGATTTCTGACAAACTCGAGGTCGCGTTGGCCTGCCAGGTACGAGGAAAGCCACCCACCCAGGTGGCGGATGCTCGAACGAGGGAGCAGCCGGCAAAGGGACATGACCAACGACGGTCCCCAACGACTGGTAGCAAGCGCGATCAGGTTCATCCTTTATCCCTCCATCAACCTGTCCAGCATTCCCATAAGCTGGGAATAGCAGCAGCCCGCATGTGATTCTGATTCCAGTGAATCACATGTGGGCTGCCAATACCAGACCGCGAACTGCCAAAAGCTGCCAACCGCCGGAACTGGCGGGTTGAGCGGGATCCTGCTAGACGTTAGGTCATCGCCCTCTGCTGTGCCTCCCACTCCATCTCTTGCAGGGCTTTGGACACGCCACGCAAAGCTCGGCGGCGGGTGCGGTTGAATGTGCCCTCGCTGATGTACAGCCAGGACATGATGTCCCGGTTCAGCTTGCCCTCCACGTAGGCGTCGTGCAAAACCAGGAAGGGGTACCATTCCCGTGATGGTACCTCGTACCGATCAGGGTCCTCCCTTTCGGGGCGGAGTTTGTTTAGGGCCTGCACCAGCACCTCGCTCAGGGCCCTACCCCGGTCCAGGTGCGTTACAAA